>OGUO01001338.1_pt1 | contig 16565 bp, 24 predicted proteins | sample 1553641 | NCBI WGS metagenome assembly OGUO01 (sample SAMEA2579980, study PRJEB22360) | human gut metagenome | biome: human gut; feature: human-associated habitat; material: faeces | place: Denmark | collected 2008/2010 | reverse complement strand
CCGGAGGCGCATTCCCTGCGCCGGGCTGATAAAATCCTGCTTTGCCTGATTCTGACGGTTCAGTTCGACCAGGACTTCCCGCAAATTTCTCGCATCGGTTAGTTGTAGCTAATTGTAAAAGCAAAAAAACAGCCGCATAGTACAACTATACGACTGCTCATAAATCATTATTATATTCCACCAAACCGGAAACTCTATCTTTTGTTCCCTAATGGGCTTTGCAAGCCCATTATAACATACATGTCAAGTAGCTTCAAGATGCTCTTTGTAAATTCTTTTGACCATTAAAAAGTCTTTGAGTCAGCTTATCCAGCCGAAATCTCGCAACACACTCTCCAAGTTCCATGAGAAATTCCCCATGCGCTTTCTCATAATCTTTCTCTCTAAGCTTCTGAGAAAGCAAATGATAAATCTGGCGGACATCATCAGTAATCAATTCATCCTGATTTTTCATCATTTCGCTTAGTCTTTTATCATTTCCATCAGTAAAGAAAAGCTCGGCACAAAACATTCCCATATCCGATTCCGTAAAAGTTCCCTTGATCATCCATGTAAGATACGCTTTCAATTCCCCATCCGTATACTTACATACTTTAATTTGCTTTTCTTGGCAAATTTTGAGGCTGATGGTTTGTGCTATAAATTCTTTCCAAACATAATATCCAAGCTGTGTCTCTTCATTTTCGCATCGACCAAGCTGGCATTCTACCGGAAAGTTCTTGTCTTGTTTTTCTAGCCAATAGCAATACCCATGCGCCAATTCATGAAAAAGAACTTCTGCAAAAATTTCCCTTCTATCGAGCACTTCTGTTCTCAAAAGAATCGCCTGTCCTTTTTCTCCAAAGATAAACTCTCCATAAATAGGCACATCATGTTTATAGGCCAAATTGTTTTTGATTTGCTGTTGCTTACTTGTTTCCTCTCCACATAGCTGTGCTGCTTTCTCCCTTTTGCGATTCCAGTTTCTGGCAGGAGCAAACTCAACTACTATAGTTTGCAACATTTTCTCTGCCTTTGGAAACGTGTTCTTAAACATCTGCTCAATTTCAGCAATCCATTCCTGTGCATGCTTTTTCATTGCAAATTCCATACCTTTCTACACTATCTTTTGATAATGTACTCTCTTTCTGGAATGGATGCTCTCTTTAGATTTCACCTCTTTCGTTCACTATTATGCAGAAAGGTACTTCTTATATTTACATTATACCACAATTACCCATTTTTCAAATGATAAAATTACCGCTTTAAAAATAAAACATTCTCTAGCCTTCCGTCTTTTGTCCATTCCCACCAGTCTGACATATAATCGATTAGCCCACCGCTTACCGTCTTCAAAAATTTTTTCTTCTGGCTATCCGTATAACGGAATCCATTTTCCTTATAATATGTTCTGCTGCCCGATGACAGCCATTCTCCAGACGGATTCAATTTAATGAACGCGGCGGCAGTATCAATCAATTCAATCCATGCTTCTTGCTTTAGAATATAGCGGAGATTGTGAGGTCTGTTTCCTGTAGGAATATCTTCTATCTCCGACCAGCCCAAGTTCTCAAACCCTATACGGAAAAGTTCTGATTTGTCTGTCATCTCGACTATGGTTTCTGCCAGAATGTACTCTTTTTCCGTCATTCTGTAATCAAACAACTTAGGGCCACCCGCCATTTCATCAATCTCTCCCTTCGCATAATTACTTCAAGAGCTCCGCCAAGTAATGTTCATCTTTCTTGTGTGCGCCATTGTGTTGTTTATACGCTTTAATAGCAGCAACCAGCTTTTCGCAATTCTGACCAAAGTACTCCTCGTAGAACGCTGTACTATTATCATATCTTCTTTTTCCGCATCGAATATTCGCTTTTGCAAAAGTCTTTGGTTTTGTTTTGGATTTCACTTTTTCATACTCATCAGCTAAATCTTCAGATATAATGAGCAGCATTTCCAACTCAGGCTTTGTACAATACTTTTCAACCAGCGTTATTTTATCTTTGTATGCAGACGGTATTTCCAGTTTTTCATTTTGGCCATCACCAATACGTAGTACATGTACCTCATCAGGATACAAGTTCAATGCCGCCTTAACCGCGGCAGAGGATTTAATTTGGCGTGCATGATATGGAACCAGCCCCAACAGATCATCCGATGAAAATTTCAGCTTTTGATTCTCCAACAGAATGTTGATGATCTTCAGCTCATTAGGTCCCTCGCACATAATCAGCAGTTTCATTTCATCAACTTCCTTTTCAGATTCATCAGCTCATCGTAATTTACTGCCGTTTGGAAAGCGTTGTTATAAAAACGTTTGCTTTTAAGCAGACCAGACCTTACTTCAAATGACTCGTACATATTCTTAATGGCAATCTTGTCACTTGATTGACAAACCCAGATATTATCCTGCCGGTTAAACAAATCCAGAACTTCGCAATAATGCGTCGAAAATAGCAGTGTTGCCCCGTGTCTATTCACAGTTTTATCCATATACAGGCTCAACATATTTTCGACAAGCGTCTTATGAAAATGCGCTTCTGCCTCATCAATAATCAAATCAAATCCTTGCTGGAGAGATGCCACAACCAATATATAAAGGATAATACCTTTTGTTGTTCCACTGGAAAGCATATATAGAAGTTCTTTGTCAGACAGCCGTTTTTCCTCATTGCAAATATTGACGCGATAGTTATGCTCATCAAGCATCTGAATGCCTTGAATATTGCCATCAAAGATACGAATAATCGCAGAGAGCATATCATCTGGTATTTGATAGATTTTGAGAAGCCAGAACGCCATTTGGTATGTGTCTGCCCCCATGCCTTCACTACCAAAGAAGATAGCTGACACACGCTTTTTCTTTAGGACAAAAAAAGTACTTGCTGTATCTTCCGGCAGCTCTCCCAAATTTTTCTGTTCAACAAAATCCTCAGTATATAGAGAACTCAACTTCGTTTTATAATACTTTTTCTTATAAATGTGCTGGTTAGAAAAGGTTGCACGATTTGCTAAAGTCGGATCAGCCTTCAGTTCCGTCTCATACTTGTAAATATAGCCCTCATGAAAAAAAACAATTTCCAGCTTAATGCCTTCATAGGAATAATGCTTATTCTCCAGACTAAACTTGCCCAAAATATCATAACAGCAATCCAGCAGTTCTAGTGCAGTTGTTTTACCGGAAGCATTTTTTCCGACAAACGCTCCAATGCTGTACACATACAAGCCTTCAGCAATTTCCTGAAGCTCATATTCCTTGTCTTCTGTCGTCTTTTTCGACTTAGCGACCAAATCAATAGCCGTATCATCCTGGCAATTCTTAAAATGACTCGCCTTGACACGCAGCAACTTCATCTGAAACACCTCCACGCTTAGTATACCCCATTGTTCAGTTTTAATCAAGTTTTTTGTTTAAGCTTCAGTGTTTTCTTATTTTTAGTCAATATAGCAAAATCTTCTCCAAGTCTTTTCATATTTTACAAATTCTCTGCTTCTGCCAGCTCCAAACCGGAATACTCCGCAATCTTTTCAAGCGAAAGAATGTCATCCTCCAACATTCGCTTTGCCATTCCGATTAGTTGCTCATGTACCTTTTCTCTTATGTAATCTTCATAAATCTTGTTCAAAAGGAATACCTCTCCCTCATCTTTATCCCACAGTGCATTTGGCCGCGACAATTTTCCGATTGTTTGAAGTGCTTCTTGCGACAAAATTCTAGCTCCCGCCATCATTGGCGGTGTCCATCACTCATAAAATCAGGCGAAAATCCGTCTAATGTACGGAGCAATGTCCCTTACCTGTCAGCTTTGTTGCGCCGTCTTTGGTCACACTCTATCCACTCTTCCAGCGTCAGTGGCGTGTAATCCGAATACATGCAGAAGCAGTTGATCATCTGGCACGGCACCGGCTGCGCTGTTTCCTGATGGGCACTCTTCCGCATCGTGGCTCTGGCCTCTGTGCAGAACCGATCCACCAGCACCTGATCTTCCGACTTGTGGATATGCCCATGCAGCATGTAGGTCAGCGGTGTTCCATCTGCCCCACGCCGAAACTGGCCGTTATAGCAGAACACCGGATAGTGCATCAGCACGATTTTTCGCTTATTGTCATGGATCTCCGCATAATCCCTGACCCACTCAAACCGGGATACGTCAAAATCTTTGTCCCTTAAGTACCTCTCATCGTGATTTCCTCGAATCAAGTAGAGCCGCCCCTTTAGCCGACACAGTATTTCGTTGGTTTCCTTTCCATTGCCAAGAGACAGGTCGCCAAGAATCACCACCTCATCCCGAGCATGAACCTTTTTGTTCCACTTTTCTATCATCACTTCGTTCATCTGCTCCACGGATTTAAAGTCGCGGTTGTCCATTTCCGTCAGCAAATTTTTATGATAAAAGTGGCAGTCTGCTATGTAATATCTCATGCCTGCCTCCAACTATTACAACAGCCCTTGTTTCGCCATAAGCGAAATATCTGTTTTATAATTTCGTTTTCATTTCGTTTGAAACGAAGTTGCCTAAAAGTCTATTATGCGGAGAAGGGCGCGCCATCCGGCATGCCGCATCTCCTGGCTTTTACGCAGCGTTCCCATGCACTCGTGCGGGTTTGAGGTCTCCGCACCGACCATATGCAGCAGCTCACATGCCGCCAAGAACCTGCTGGAACACACGATAATTCGTGTCATACCGCTTCCCACAGTACACAGCAAACTCAATGGTTTCAAAACGCATCCGGTATTCTTGTACTACCGTTTTCATCGCCTGTGCCACAACCGCCGGCGGGTTGCGGAATGCCCCGCAGCCAAATGCTCCGAGAATTACGACTTCATTCCCTTTTGCCCATGCGATTTCCAGCACCCGTCGCATCCGTTTTTCATGCAAGGCTTGCAGGTCTTCCCTGCTGATATGTGCGGCAGCATCACCGTCCCCGGCGTTCATTTCGTTGCTGGGACGCTCCCGCAAGTTAGGTGCAGCGCAGGTCAGGACATTGACCGAATACCACTTTTCTTCCGGCAAAAGCTGCGGATAATCCACGTCTGACTTAAACACTACGACACCCGGCGTGTAAATGCAGTCATCGTTGTGCAGCGGTTCATGGGCACGCCGATGGGGTGCGTAAAATTTCTCCCATGCACGCTCTGCCTTCAGGTTTGGATAGAGTGTAGAACAACGGCAGATCGCTTCTTCCTGTGCAGACGAGCCTTTAACCACACCGCCGCCCGGGTTGGTAGCCGATGCAAAATTCAGAACGCACACTTTCCTTCCTGCATATACGTAAGGTGCTGCAGCCTCCAGCGTGCGCTTTGGGCTTATCACAGTCTGCGCTGGTTTTTGATAAACCCGATGCTCTGGGCCATACCAGTACCGTCCCATGCCCGTGAAACACTCTTGCGCAGCACTGGAATTCTTGATTGCAGAGATCAGCCGTTCGTTACTGCTGTACAATCGCTGCGTATCTTCAAAAATCTCAACATTATCCTGCCGTCCCATTTTCACACCTTCTTATTTTCAGCTTCATCATTCAGCCACTGCGCTGCAGTCTCCGGCTCTCGCATCACCCACAGGTAAAATTGCCGCACCAAATCTTCTATCTTTATTTTATAGCCTTTGCAGATTTCTTCAAGTACTGTCTTATCTTTTTCCGGCATAGAAATCACATAGAGCCATTCATTATGTTCTTCATCAAAGGCGCAGCGCACATTATATGCTGCATCAGGATTCTCCGATACAAGATTGACGCACTGGGCACCATCTTTAATGGAAATACGAATTTCCGTAATTGGCTGTCCGTTGACAAGAACCGGTGTTTCTTTCCGGTTACTCAGACCACTCGTTGCTTGGATCAGCTGTTCCAATTTCATTGTTTCCATGTTATTTTCTCCTGCTGCGTTTAATCATCATCGTTCATTCTATTAAGAGGACAGTCCAGACAACAATTTACCCATTCGCCATTTTCATCTAAATATGAGTTATCTCCGTATAAACTGCATTCATAGCACAGTTCATCTTCATCATCGATTTCGCCATCTTTATTTTCAGGAAATTTGTCAAAATCGTTGTACATAAATTGAATTTTATCAATTTTCTTAATGGTGTGGTAATGCCCGCAATATCAGCTTCCTCAAACCGCGCCGCCATCTTCAAACCGTCGTAGATTTTTACCGGCAATCCTGCCTTGCGCATGGCAAGGTAACTATGGATCGTATCTTTGCTGCGATGATAAGTGCTGCCGGAGAGACCGTAATAAAATCCATTTGACGATTTCATAACCTGCAGGTGCATGCTATATTCTACGGAGCCGGACGGTAGGATTTCCCATGGATGGTGCCCGTTGAATTCATAGTATGGCCCTTTTTGATTGTGCCATTCGGCAAATGCAGCGGCATCATCCAATGGCACACAGGACAGACCATCATCCCGTCCGTCTGCAAACATATAATACAGTTCTTTTGGCGTTGTTCCGTTATACCGCAGGTGTTCCTCCTTGGCGTCCTTGAAAGGAAAATGCACACGCTGTTCCATCCGAACGGCTTTATAGCACACTGCGCAGGCTTCATAAAAATCACGAGCTGTCATATGCCGCATGCAGTTTCCCGGTATATAATCCGTCAAAAACTCATCCTTGCAGCGCAAAAATTCTTCAATCTGCCATTCTTTAAATGCGCCGCGGTAATCTGCACGGTCTTCCGGGTAAATATCCCAATAGTCCTTCCGGGAGATCACGCCGTATTTATAGTCATCCGGCAGCTTTTTCTGAATCTCAGTATTGTAGGTATCAGCGCAGCCTGCCCAGAACACCACTTGTCATTTGAATCAGCCAGTCGATCAGTTCGATTGCATTGAACGAATTTCCATCTTCATTGGGATCATTGATGCTCAGGACAGGTTTTCCATTCAGAAAAACGCAAAAGAGCTCCCCTTTTCGGCAATCCATGTGATGGACAGATACGAATTTGTACCAGTATTCTTCTTTCGGATATTGCTCCTGCATGGCTTCCGCAAGTTCTTGCTCGGTGGCTTCTTCATCGTAATAAGGTCGAAAATCCTCGACGCTCCCGCGCTTTGCTGTAATCCATAACTCACGGCGGTTATCCCTACGGACAGGGGCAATCTGGTCGGTCAGGTGGAATAAATACATCAGGGCATTCCGACTCTTTTCATCCAAAGTTCGCGGTGTCCAACTACATCCACACATGACACCGATCCAGTAGTCCACATCAAATGCGTTCATCCCTCAGCCTTCTTTCCATGCAACGTCATATTCTTTCCGTAAAATGTTACCGCACATCTTCTGCTGGAATCCAACCATTTTCCTCGCCAGCTGTCTGCCCTATTGCCAGATCATCCATGAGAAGCTGCCGGGATTGCTTCTCAATGACATCCCCTAGTTCTTGGATTCGATCTGCCAGATAGCAACATAGATTTTTCAGAAATTGCGTGTCCTTGTCTGCCAACAGTATATCGCGCTCATCCTTTGTCAGATCGGTAAAGCACACAGATTGCCCAACGCCGTCCCTCATAATACGGAAATAGCAGCCATCAAGTTCTCGGTTCACGCTCAATCAGCTCCTTTGTTCCCGGAAAGCCACATAGTTCTGCCATTCAATCGTATAATTCGGCGCTCAGCACGATGTACCCTTCCCCCGCTTGTGTGCGAATCACCGCAGGGTTTCCGAATCTGCGGAAGAAATCTTCCTTTCCTATGTTCTTTACAAATTCATCTTGTGTCATCGTTGGCAGGTACATGAACTTATCGATTTTCATTTTCCTCACCGTTTGCGCCATTCAGCGCCTTCCTTGACCGCACCGCCCATTGCTGTGCCTGCTCAATGTGCCAGTTAGCGGTTGCCTCGTCCAGATCATATTCATTTACAATTATTTTGCGCAGTATATCTGCTTGTCCACCGGCTAGTAAAAAGCCTTCTGCGAAATTCATCGCACCAATTTCGTTATAGCCAGACATCCTATATTCTGCCCCTTTCCCTGCACGAGCGGTACTGGAAGCAATTTTTTACATTATTCTTCTTCAAATTCATCCTCGTCCGAGGTCTGTTTTCCGCCGTAGAGTGTTTTCAACGAAAGTCGGAACTTGCTTTTCTTGTTGTATTCGATAATCATGGCTTCAGAATAACCCAGCGCACCCGGGCGGCGTTCTTTTGCCGCACGGATAATTGCCTTCACCGACACTCGGCCAACATGGTCTTTGAATACATCCTCTTTTAAGGAATCCCCATACGCCACAACGATGCGGGCAATGCCCATCAGGATACTGCCGGAAAGAGAGTTGTTTTCACCTTCCCATGTAGCGATTGCAAGCCGAAGGGTCGTATCCAGAACAGCCTGCCCGTATTTGTCATAGATACGTTCCAGTGTAGATACTGCACTGATGCTGTTTTTCGCTTTGGTTGAGGTGATTGCCAAGCCATAGGACTGCACAATGGCCTCGATCATCTTCTGTTTGGGGTCATCCGCTTCAATGTGCGCCTTGAAGGTCTCGAAAGAGGACAGCGCCTTGACGTGCTTTTGCTGGTCGGCAAAGATATGGGCTTCTTCCTTATATTTCAGGTCATCGTATATCATGCACCACACTGGGGTATCACGGGAGCCAGATTCGCTGGCGATGATCTCGATGGTGTGCTGGCCATCAAACACATAGTTGATGCCGTCGCGGCGGCTCACCTTGACCGGGTTGATCTGGTAGACGTCAAATTCTTCCAGTGCCTTACGGATATGATTTTCGGACAGCGGCCGCTGGTACTCCTGATTGGAAACCAGATTTCGGATGGGGATCAGCTCAAAGGACACATCCGGGATGCAGCGCCGTTGCGCTTCTGTCAACATATCTCCAGGGATCATTTTTCAATTACCTCCAGCGCCTGCGTGATCTGTTCTTCCAGTCTGCGCAGGATCACGGCAAGCTGCGCCTTGGTCGGTTCGGATACCAAATCGATATCTGTCTTTGCCCGGGTACGCGCAATGGCATTCATCCACGTAGGAATCGTCAGCGCCAGCCCACGGAATTCCATGTCCGGGTCAAACACTGGCATCTCCTTGATGCCCATTTCCAGCGGTGCGGTCTGCTCTTGCTGCGTTTTTCCGGATGAGTCGTCTGTTGATTGCTGTCTTGGCTTTCGCTGACGCATTTTCACGTCTTTTTCCCGCAGCATTTTTCTCCTGATACCAATTAGCTTTGTTTCATCCATTTGTGCAAACTTCCGCAGTTTTTCAAAGGAAATAACGATTTTGTTCTCAACAAGTGCCGTAAAAAAGACTTCATCCTTTTCTGAAATCTCATCCAGAAATTTTGCCAACATACCATACGACTCTACTGAATTATACGACATTGAAATCTGCACTGCTATTACTTTGGATATACGATTAACTGGAATGCTTACCAGCTGTCCTTCCTCTCCTTTTTGCTTGATTGCTAAATCCAGACTTTTTCTTCGTTTTTCTTTTTGTTTTGCGTGAATCCTTTTTTTCTCTGCGTTATACCATTTCCCTACAAGGTACTTATAAATGGTTTTGTTCGCAGAAGATTCCTTAACTCGTTTTTTGCATATCCAGATAATGGCATCCTCTCTGGAGACAAAATTCATTTCTACTGTTTTGTAGTCCATCTCTTCGTAGCTGCAAATCTCATACCGTTTATGCCCATCCAGAATGCAGCCGTGCCACACCGCAATGGGCTCCTTGCAGCCTTCACGAAGCAGGCTACTCTCCAGCCTGTTTTCCTCCTCCGGAGATAGCAGGACACTCAGCCGCCTGAACTCCGGGTCGATTTGCCAGACCTGTTTCATGTATTCTCCCTCATTCCGCTTCCGTGATGGTTTCGATATCGTTCATGTCAAAGGAAGCTGCATTCTGTTCCTTCAGCAGCCTTCCATGCAGCAGGCAGGAATCCTGCGCGCCGATTTGCGGTGCCACCGTACAGATGCCGTCCAACAGCATCTTACTGTAAATGCAGAACATATTGTCCTCTGTATACCGGACGCGCATGGCCTCCTTGTCATATTCTTCTGCCGCCAGTACCACCAGCTTTTTACTTTTCGGATGGATGCCCAGCGACACGAATTCCGGGTTCCCGATGGCTTTCAGCGTTGTCCGGTGAACATAGATGCGATTGTACTTGGCACTGATGCGCAAGCCAAGCTCATTTTCCTGTTTCATAAGGGATCACCCATACTTCCCTGCTGCTGCGACTGTGCCTGTGGATGTACTTCGGTTTTCTTCCCGTTTACCGTGATGACCGTGTAGTTATCAAAGGTCTTGACCTCCAGAGAACGGCGGCTCTCGGAATAGGTGGGACCAAACTTGCCGCTCCACTGTTCTGCAAGGATGGACTGGCGGCTGCTGACCTTCTTGCCGTCCCGGTTGACCACCTTGGGGAAACATTCGCTGGACGTGAGATCAAAGGCGATCACGGCTTTTCCATTGGCCTGCACCATTTTGCCCAGCACCTTATACCGATAATCCGGGTTCCAGTCCATGAGTTCACAAATCGTCAGGACAAAAAGTTCCCCTGTCCGCTGGGTTGGGTATCGTTTTCCTTCTTTTGTTTTACCCCAGCGGTATCCGGTGATCTCAATTTCATCACAGGGCTTGAGCAGGAGTTTCTTCTCCTTACGATTAACGAGGATCTGCACATATTCCACATCCGGCATCAGGCGAACACAGGCGGTGTTCACACCGATCTTGTCCACATTCACCGTCAAGGCCGGTTCCTTGATATGGGCGAAAAACTCCGGGCGGACGATTTCATATTCACTAAGGTCGATTTCTTCTTCACCTGTCATCGTCATCTGCGTCGCCCCAACTGCATCCGGCAGCAGGCTCATCTGTGCATTCTCTTCCATCATTTCTGTACGTCCTCCTCAAACAGCTCCCCCAGTTCTTCCTGAATGAAGCTGCGCAATTCATCATACGATGTGACCTGAAGCTCCGTTCCGGTGCTGACCATCTGTCCGGCAAGCCGGGTCTGCCACTCCTGTCGGGTCAGGTTCCGAAGCTCGGTCATACTCTTTTCTACATAGTACCCATTGCCGACACCCTGCCCGAAGTCCCCCACTACGCCACGGATACGCTTGCCCTGCCGGCAGATGTTCTGTCCGGTGGCATCCTCCACGGTAACCTCGTTATTTTTGATGTACACGCTGGCGTTGGTTCCGGCATAGATGCAGGCGGCATCCTGCCCATCCCGGTAGATGCGGCCATAGAGCTTATAGTTGTTATCCTGCTCCCAGCCGAAGATTTGATACAAGGTCTGGATATAGGCCTTGGCTGCTACCGAACGGGAATGACGATTGCCCCGGACACCGTTTGCCCACTGGATGGCACAGCGGTTCTCCTTGGCGGTGGGGCGCACGGCGATCTCCTTCCTCAGTGGATGCACCAGCAGTTCTACATAATTATCTTTCAGATCCATCTCCCGGATGCCTGCCACACTGAAGGCAATGCTATCCTTGTGGAGCATGATGGCAGGGACACTCTGGTCACTAAACAGCTTGAAGTCTGCCACCTCATACCCGGTCAGGTCGAAGGAGCCCTCCCTCACTTCTAATCGGCTTTCCTCTGCAGGGCAGCTGTCCACACTCTTACAAGCGTCGATGTAATCCTCCTTGGTAAAGCTGCCCCACTTGGGGTGGACAATGACAAAACCTTTCAGCAGACCGTCCGGGATGACCTGTAGTTCCGGCAGCAGGGACGTACCGCCAAACCTGGCATTGTTCATAATGCGCTGGACTGCCAAAAAGTCGTTCCGGTCGATGATGGCTTCATGGTCATCCCTGTAATGGCTCTGGGGCTTTTCTCCCCGGTTTTTGAAAGACTTCTGATCGTGGACATCCGCTGCGAACTTAGTGAACCGCTTACGGGTCAACACATCTCCGCAGTAGCGCTCGTTCCGCATACTGGCAGCCACCCCGGAAGCCGTCCACTTCAGATTGCCCAGATACGTCCGCTTGCTGAGCTTGGTTAGGGTGTCTGCAATCTGTTGAGTGGAATATCCGTACAAGTACATATAGAACATGAGCTTGGGGATTTTGTAGGTCTCCGGATTAACGACGAGCTTGCCGTCCTCGTTCTTCACAAAACCCAGCAGCTCCGGGGTCAGAGGCAGACCGTGATCCAGCCGCATCCGCAGGGAAGTTTCCATACTCCTGCTTCGGGTACGAGATTCCTGCTCTGCAATGGTGGCCTGAAAGGACAGTGCCATGTGAGAATCATCGTTCAGGGAGTAAATTGCTTCTGACTCGAACAGCACACCGATCTTCTTCTCGGACAGCTTGCGGATAATGCTCAGGCAGTCCACCACATTACGGGCAAAGCGAGAGATGTTCTTTACAATGATCAGATCGATTTTTCCGGCCGCCATCCGCATCTGCCAGCATCTCATTAAACCCATCCCGATGCTGCATGGTGGTGCCAGATTTTCCTTCGTCTGCATAGATCTTCACCAGCACCCACTGAGGATGCTGCGCCACCAGTTCCTCGTAATACTTCTGCTGCAGTTCAAAGGACGTGGTCTGCATGGGGTTGTCTGTGGAGACACGGGCGTAGATGGCGACACGCTGATACTGGTCGGCCTTCACATGGTCGTTCTGCTCCTTCGCCGGGATGTACTCGTATTTATCCGGATCAATCGAGGCCTTCGAGATGCGCTGCCGCACCCGATTCTGCTTTTGGGCATTGGTCAGTTCTGTCTTTTCCACTCGGCTCACTCCATTGTATCCGTTTCTTCGTCAAGGCTCAGCTGCTCTGCCTGTTCCGGCATGGCAGGCTTCGGCAGGGTCGAAAGCATCGGCTCGTCCAGCTTATCTGCCGGGAGGGTCTGCCAGCCCTCCGGCAACAGCCCCATATCCCGCAGGTCAGGCTGGTAATACGAGGCCAGCGTAAAAATATCTTCGGAAATAAAGTAGATTCCCACAGGATGTTCCTGCGCTGCCAGCATCCGTGCCACAAAGGTCATCTCTTTCCAGTCGTTTGACACATTGCTGACCTTCTGCGTCACAATGAGATCCACCTTGCCGGTGAAGCAATCCTCCAGCAGACGGCACCACTCTTTGGAGTACTCCATGTGCGGGGCGGTCATTCCCTTATCCACATAGAAATTCACCAGCGTCCACTGTGGGCACAGGGCAATATCGTCCATATACTGCTGGATATGCTTTTCCAGATAGTTCTCATGCCGGGTCTGGTTGAAGTAGCGAATGTACACCCCAATCTTATACGGCGTATATGGCATGGGATATTCATGCGGGATGCTGCTCATCCACAGGCGGTGACGAGCAAGAACTGCTTTCTTGGGATTTTCCTTGATGTGGCGGCGAAGTACATTGGAGCCGCTTTGCGCAAGGGCAGGTTCCTGCAAAGTTAGCTCTGCAAGCTGTGTTTCCATGTTTGTCACCTGATCCATATGTACTGCCTCCTGATGCGCTGAAAATGCACTGATATACTGACTTATTTTTTCATCTATAATTCTATCTCTGTGCAGCCTCACTCTCAAGGACACCCATGTCACTTTCTGAGAGACATTTCACAGATTATTTTTTATTTAAGAACATCTCCGTGTCATTCAGCATTTTCGCAATGGTGCTGATTGCATCGCTTGCCTTCCGCAGATTCGATTTGGTCAGATTCGCAGCCAATGCGAGTTCCAGTTCCCTACAGGCACGTCCCACCTGTTCCTTCTCCTCTGATTCCTGTGAAACGTCCGCCTCCGCTTGCCCATTTACTCTTTTTACCAAGGAGCACTCAGGAAGATTCAAAGCCTTTTCAAGATCATATAACGTTTGAACTGAAGGGACACACTTGCCTCTCTCAATACGACCCACATGTTCCCTTGTAATTCCGGTGCGCCACCCCAGTTCCTCCTGCGTCCAACCATACTGCTGTCGGCATTTCTGAATAAAATCTCCCAGTGTTTCGTTCTTTTCAATTTGTATCACCAGTTTTTCATCTGATTTCATTTTTTCTTCCTTCCCTTCTGGAATATTATCTATTTCAAGACTGCTCAAGACAGCCCAGAACTTCTCATTACTTTTCATGCCTATCTAGCCATCTATGCTAAAATCCAATCTATGCCCACAAATCCGTTTTTCAAAAAATTTCAGATTTTTTTGAGCACACGCCAATCCGAAGAAATACTGGGTACAGATAACTCGCGCCAAAAGTTCCCAGCTTTTTGGGGCCGCTCACGCAGCCCTCTGATTCCTGAATCGTTCTTGCCTGATGGAACGCTCTCATCACGGTTGCCCGCGTCACGCTCTTTTCCTTTCGATTGAAGAATATCTCTCCACCTTCTACAGTGTACTTCAGGGGCAAGCCTTTCTCCGTCACAAACGGATATCCGGCAAACGCCAAAATCGCATCCCACAGACACTCCTCCGCATTCGGCGAATTAATTTCCTGCATAAGTCGCTCACAGACAGCAATTCTTCTCGATAGGCTCGTCTACGCTCGGCATTCAGCGGCAACTCGGGCAAATTATAGTTTCCTTTTGTATATGGCAGATAGCCATGTACAGAAGCTCTTTTCAACCCAGTCTGTTCCATAATCTCCTGGATCGTACACCCTTGTTCGTACAGTTCCTGTACTTTTCGGCTGTGTTTCGTACTATAATATCCTGCAGTGATCAGCATCTTCCGAACCGTCAGAGGGGTCGTATCCAATGCCTTTGCGATTTCCCGGATACTTGGAGCTGCTTCTGAACGTTCTACTCGATCATCGAAAGGTTCACCGAAGAGATTGATCACCTTCTGCTGCAGCGCTTCGATTTCTTTCTCCCGGTCATAATCAGGCTTTTTCTTCGGTCGGCCGCGCTTCGCTTTTACGGTGTCAGTTGATTCACACAGTGCATCTTCTGACATCGGGCGCTTCGGGCCGAAGTCGTTCATTGGGTTTTAGATCATTCTGCTATGCCATTCTTTTCCAAGTATGGCTCTTGCTTGAATCTCCTTTCATTTCAAAAATCATGCTTTAGCCGAGACAGGATCTCGTTGCCTGCTGCTCGCCACGAAGAGGCAGCACGTCTGAGCAGCGCGCCATGTGTACACATGGCTATTAGCAGTCAACGTGAGTTTCCTTCACTATATTGATTAAGTCGAATCACGTGACTGTTAATGTTTTTATATTTTATTACGCTTTTATTGGATATTGACTTTCCCTTTATCAAAAAGTAAAATGTTCCTAGATACTCTTTTTTTGTAATTGCATTGATGCCCGTACATTCATAGATGCTATAGTCCAGAAGGGAAAGTACAGGATTCATATAGAACATTTTCTTTTTTATATGTTCCACAAGTTCAGACATTTCATCCCGCCTTTTTAACCGCACTCATATTTTGCCAACCAACGGGCTTTCCGCTCTCCCTTTGGAATTCTTCGGTCAATCTTCTTTATATCTTCTGTATAACTTTCTTTATTCCACAGTAACACACGCCGCCTAGCACTCCTCCGACTGTGTTATAGAAGATGTCTGATAACTGGAACGTACCGAGCCGCAAGAGTAACTGTAGCATCTCTATCATCAAAGAAAAGCCGAACGCTACCTTCCCGCTTTGCCACAGTATCTTCTTCCATCCGTTTCCTATCTTTTCTTCAAACGTCCACAGCACTACTGCTGAAAACGGCACCATCATAATTACGTTCTCAAGGCACTCGGTGGTCAGCTTCTGTTCTCCATTCACTGTCTCCCAGATGCCCCAACCGCCCATGACATCGGACAAAGGATTCATCCACAGGTTCCGATTTAACAGGGTTCGAAACAGGACAAGTGAGGTCACAAAAGCCAAGAGAAACAACTTCCGAAAGAACACACTCTCTTTGAACTTCTGATACCAGGTCACTATGGCACTCTTCCAACCTTTGCCTGCCTCTTGAGGCTCATACGCATATAGATAGAAGAACATGGCAAGGAAAGAGAGTAAGATTGAGAATCCAAACGGTTCATAGAGAGCAGTCAGGATGTTTGTGAGGATTTTGGCCAATACTTTTATTATTTCCATTACAGATCACTGAACAAGTCAGCTTTGTACACATCGTTTTCCAACATCTTCTTAAAGCTGTCCTTTACTGCTGCAACGTCCTCATGGTAAGTCATACCATACCATGTATCATTGGTTTTCAAAACCTTCACAGACATCTTGCCCTGCTCCAATAATTCTCCAATAAAGATGGGGATCAGGTACTCTGCTTTCAGAGGATTCCCCGGGACTTCCTTCTCGAAGAACTCTTTGAAGCCTTCTTCCAATACATCCAAAAACTCCGGTGTTAATCCCCACATATTCATGGAAACCAGAGAATCAACATCCACAGTCACACCGTCTGCTTCTGCTCCAGTTGTCGTCTTTACGATGTTCTTGGTTTCCACAACCTCTGTCAGATTATTCTGCTCGTCCATCTTGCAGATGCCACGAGTCACACCGCCGTTATCAGATAGCGTGTTCTTCAGCACGAAGCCCGCCATGCAGGACTTTCCGCCATTCACCAAATATTCATGGACAGCCTTGAAGCCTTCCTTGCCATAGTAATCATCTGCGTTAATGACGATGAACGGAGTTTTAATTACGTCCTTCGCTGCAAGCACAG
>OGUO01001332.1_pt1 | contig 16619 bp, 16 predicted proteins | sample 1553641 | NCBI WGS metagenome assembly OGUO01 (sample SAMEA2579980, study PRJEB22360) | human gut metagenome | biome: human gut; feature: human-associated habitat; material: faeces | place: Denmark | collected 2008/2010 | reverse complement strand
GGCCGTGTTTCCCATCTCGCCTGTGCACGGTTTGCATTTCGTACGATCACATGAAACGGTTCCAGTATCTCCTGTACCCATTTTTCAAGCGCATGGACACGTTCCGACTCTACGCCAAACTCTTTTGCCAGCTTCATAATTTCTTTTTGCTCACTCTCGGAGTAATCATTATCGACCATACAGAGCTGCAACGCCTCCCGCAAAAAGCAGAGAGCTTCTTGCCGAGATGCAAATGACAGAGGGATTTCCTCTGTCTGCGTCATTACAGCTGGCAGGATTGCAATATCATTTTCCGGAATTCCAAGCCCCCGTGCCGCATCAATAAAAAATGTCTGCTCTTCCGGGCTGATTTCACCATCCGCTTTGGAAATTCGGATCAAGCCCTTGACAAAGTTCATCTTTGCTTCGGTCGTTTGGAAAAGCTGTTCGTAATACATTGTGCTTTCTCCTTAAAGTTCCAGAACAAATTCATCGTCCATCATTTTTTCATCAAATTCTTCACTGCTATGGAATTGCATATTCACCCCCATTTCATCCAGTTTTGCATAAATTTCATTCAATTCCTGATTGCTCTCTGCAAGCAGAGGGCGAATTGCATTTAGATGTGTGATTTCTTTTTTATATGCGGCATAGTCTACTTTACGCAGCTGTTGCAAATGCTCATCCAGTTTTTCGTTGATTTTATGCAACCGAACAATCAGTTCAGCATCGTAAATGCCATCGGTACAGAGCAGCTCGTAACCTTTCGTAGCCACAAACGAGCCAATGTAAGCTCCCAAAACTGGAATGGGAATGAGCTGTTGCCCTACCATAGCACCTACAGCACTCAGTGCAGTATTTACTGCTACCGTCTGACATCTCTTGTTGAACTCCTCCTGCGACATCTCACCACAGCTCAATTGATACACCAAATCTGTCAATGTAAACGCCAGCGAAACCCCTGCTGCCGCAGTTGGGGAAGATGTCCCAGCCAAATTTGTTAATCCATAAATTGCCAGACCGCTGACGCCGCCCTCTGCCGTAGCTTTTGCGGTGTCGATACCAATTTCTTTCCAATCCTCTGCTGTGAACTCGCTAATTTTTTTGCCCGATGCACACTTTGTGTAAATTCCAACTGCGAGCTGCGACACTCCAGCAAACGCAGCAGCACTTGCAGTAGCTTTTCCAGCTTTCTGCCAAGACGGTGCAGCCTCTTGCTGGGCGGCATCGCGTTTTTTCTCACTGCGTTCATCTGCGCGCTGCTTTTGGCCTTTGGCAGTTTGGTTCAATTGGTCTGTCTTATCGTCCAGTGTCTCACAAATTTTGCCTTGCTGTACCGCTGCATAATCTACATTACCTGGTCGAACAGCCTCTGAGAAGCTTTTGCCTGAACGTTCTTCTATCTCTTTAATTTTTTTATCGATTGCATCGACCGACCTTTTGTTTAATCCATCCGTCTTTCCATGTTTTACCCGCATGATTTGTTCGTACTGGTCTTTTGGGATAACATAATAGCCATCCTTGGCAAAATTCATGCCATCATAATTCTCATATTTTTTCATGTGGTCGATCACATGGCTCAGCGAGTTATTGGAACCATTGATGTATTTGGACTGCACCATGATATCATTGACATAGTAGTCTTCCGGTGCCGTACGCCCAACTTTATCTGGTGCATCTGTTGCATTGGGCTTTTTGTTGTGCATAATTCGATCTGCATTGTGGAAATTGACATCAACCTTTTCTGCAATCTCTCCGTGTTTGGTTTTTTGACTTCCCAAAATATGTTCTGGGTCACCTACAAAGTCACGAACATTATCCACACATTCCAAAGCCTTCTTCAGGTTTCTCTGAATTCTCGCTTTGGTTGCCGAATCTAACTTATCAATTTTATGCAGCTGCTGCATCAGCTTCTCAAGATTCTGCCGATTCTGCTCATTTACAATTCCGCCAACCGTCTGCCTACGCACATTTTGCTGTGAGTTTTCCCGTAATGTTGCTCCATCCATTTCTGCACCAACTTTTATCTTCTCTCAATTACAAGATGACCTTTTGTATAGGATTGAAGCTTATACCACTGTAAATATCGTGCAAGGCCAAATTTCATAAGCGGAGGCACAATACCTGTTACCAATGCGTTATAATTCACCTTTGCTGTCAACTCCGTTCCATATTGCTCCATGATTTTGTCTGCATATGAAGTTACAATCGTGATTTCCGGTGCCCTTTCTTTTAAAGCATTACGCAACTCGGTTTCATTTGCTACCATCTTCATAAAACAGCCTCCTTAGCATTGGTTGTTCATCCTTTCGATTTCCTGCTTCATCTCTTGCACCAGCGTTTCCGGCGCAGTCACCTTGACTCTGCTGCCCTGACTGAGCAGCCACATTTTCACGCCTGTTCCAAAGACTTCTGCTTCAATGGAGCAAACGCCCTCTTTTTCATCTACGACTTTTGCCATCGGGAACTTGTCCAGAACAGCTTCCACCGATGGGCCATAGTAGTTGAAGCGGATGGTCTGCGGCTCACCGCCGAACATGAACTGTGTGCGGTTCTTGTACTCGCCCTCTTTGAAGCGGTCTTTATAAGGAACAGAGAACTTTTCACCTGTTTCCTTGATGGAATGTATCCTATCAAGCCGGTAAATGGTGGGATAAGGATCGTTCTTTTTGTGGAAAGCCTCTCTGGTGGAGTGATCTGTGATAACACCCATGAGATAGAAATAATACTCTGAGAACATCAATCCAACCGGCTCAACCATCCGTTTTACGATCTGACGGTCCTTTAGCTTCTGATACTCAATTTCCAGTACCGACTGATTTCGGATGGCCTGTGCCACCATCCACAGATTATCCGGGTCAACGGCTGCATGAGCCGGGTTCTGGTAGTGGAACAGCTCGTTGCTGATAAACCACTCAATGTCACTTTTTTCTTTCTGCGACACACAAAGGTTCAGGATGATTTGCAACTGCTTCTCGACCTGCTCTTTGGTAAAAGCTCGGCTTTCCAGCAGAATCTTGCACAAGGCCAGAGCCTCACCTTTGGAAAGTTGCTCAACCTCCTGCGTGACCAGACGGTAGCCGTTTTCCTTTTTGTCGTACTCGATTTTTCTTACGATGCCTTCCTTGGCACACTGTTCTGAAAGAAAATCCCGGATACTGTCTATGTCTCTCTGAATGGAGCGGACGTTCACATAGTACTGCTCTGCGGCCTGTTGCTTATTGATGAGCTTACCGGAAAGAAAATCCTGATAAAGTTCCAACACACGGGTCGTTTTTAAGGTATCTGCGGTCATTGGTTTGTCCTCCTCTTTGGTTCAGCCCCATTATAACAACGAAGATGGACAGGGAGTGTCTACCATATCATTTTCTGGATCTTTTTACCACAAATTTTGTCGAATCATTTTTCTTCTTGTATCATATCACCCAAATCAGACGGCAGTAATGTGATTTTTACTATTCAAAGTATACGACTTATACAATTATCGGTCAAGCCTTGGAGCAATAAAATCGTAAGTAATCACTACGATTTTTACAAGGAGGTCAACCATGGAACGAGAGAAGCCTACATTTGATATTTTAGGGCGCATTGAGCAGGAGCGCCTTGCCCGTGGCTGGTCTGAGTATGCCCTAGCAGAGAACTCCGGGCTGACCCAATCCACCATCTCAACATGGCGGAGAAGAAATCTCCAACCCAATATTGCTTCCATCGAGAAGATCTGTTCGGGCTTCGGCATCACGCTTTCCCAGTTCTTTCAAGAGGATGAGCCTATTTACCTAACCAATGAGCAAAAGGAAATTCTTGATCTCTGGGCTAAGCTCTCTCCTGCTCAAAGAGAGGCAGTTACTAAAATGCTGTGTGCTTTCCTATATATAGAGGAAAAACCCTGAGTTTCAACTGCATATTGCCAGATAAAAGCGGTCAAGCCCATGAAGGACTTGACCGTTTTATCATTTTGAATAATAGTGTTTAGGTACAGGATTCCCGGATTTTTGCCAGATCACTGTTCAGCAGCGTTTCATGTTCCAGAAGCTCTTTCTGGACAGCAAGAAGGAAATCTCTGTTGTCATAGAGAATCTTATAGGCTCTGCGGTAAAGTTCTTCCAGTTTTGCTGATTTAATTGCTTCATTATAGGAAAGTCTTGGTTCAGACAATCTATTTTCGCTAGGTTCAACTCCTGAAAAACCTCCACCAGCAAAGTGACACAGCCAGATATCCAGAAGCTGGTCTGCTTTCTTAATATCAGCCGCTGCACGAATGTCCATGATTCCATAGATCAAAGCAGTTCCCGCCTTGCCTGCCAAGGTTTTTATGATCTCATCCTGAAATTCTTCTTCGCTCTTAGCATAAACAGCAAACCCACTCTCCATACCACCAATAGCACCATGACTTCCGCGAATTGTAATAATCCCAATGCTACCAGAATGCAGAACCTCTCCCACAACAGCATGCGCAGCCTCGTGCACGGCAATCATCTGGTGTTCCTGCGGATCCTCCTCACAGTCCGCTTTTCTGAGATTATAGACCACCTTTAAAAGTGCATCTATAATGTCTTCCTTCTGAACATGTGCATGATCACGATAGACACTATTGATTGCCGCGAGATTCATTACCGTTTCAAGCGTTGCACAGCTCACCTGCGGCATAGCCTTTACGATATCAGAGATCTGTACATCTTTCGCCAGATTTTTATCATGAAGATAATAGCTTACAATGTCTTCTGCCGTTTTACCAAGTGGTGGATTCAAATTCAGAATATAGTCAAATCTTCCCGGTCTTAATAAACTTTGCGGCATGTACCTTGTATCATTTGTCGTGGCAATTACAAAGATATCCGCATCGCTTGTCTCGTCAATACAGGCTTGTAAACAAGCCCATTCCGGAGCATAGGGAGAATTGGATTCCACATAAAGGTTCAGATCTTCTAAGAGCAGTATACTCGGTGCCTCTTCTTTTGCAACGTCAAAGATATCTTTCATCTCACCCAGAAATGTATTTCCTTCGTTGATCCTTCGAAAGACGAAGGATTTTCGTCCAGACTCTTCCATCAATATCGATGCCATCAGGCTCTTTCCTAGTCCGGGGGCAGACTCCATCAGAAGTCCTCTTGGCATGGACACCCCTTTTTCTTTATAAGCCTCCGGTCGTTTAAGAACATCTGCTATCTGCCGCAGCGTTTCTTTTATCGAATCGTAACCGATCACTTTTTCATCAAACTTATCCATTGTGCTATCTCCTTTTTTATTTACCTATTTTAGCTCGTCTATTTTGCACCATTTGACCTTTTGCAGTTATCGGAACGCTTCCGTATCGAACGATATCGTCACCATACAATGCAGCTTCTCTTGACTGCCTCATTTGGATATTATTTTGAAGCATCTCGTCGAACTCAGATTTCCACTGATTTGTTACTGACACGAGCATTTTTCTCTCAGCTTCCCACTGAATATGAAACATATTCTGTGTTTGAAACGATACTGCACAAACTGCAAAATGAATATGTACATTAAATCTATCCGCATGAATTCCATAAGCTGTAATAAAGCCTTTCTGTGCATAAATGCTCGCAATTTTCTCTGCTAGAGATACCACGTCCTGTGGCAGAATACAATCCGTTGCCGCAAAAGAAACAATGCGGTGTTTTGCAAACTGCGCAGTTCCTTTCTGTCTTCTCCTGACTGCAAAAAGCATCAGGTGATAAACTGCGCTCGGATCACACAAATATTCATTGGGAATCATCGCTGGTTGACAACCTGCTAAGGTATTTGTTATAGTATTCGCTCTTTGACTATCTTCTGCTGTCTTATCCAATCTAAGAATATATTGCAATAAATGTTTTAAGTCCTCCGAAGTTTCATACTTATCATTTTTGAGTTCGATATAACACATACCTATGAACCTCCTCTTTTACTCCTTCCCAATTTTTTTCACTCGCATAATTTCCAATATTAGATATGATTTCATCAACAAGGTCTGCATCTATTTCAGTAAAGTAGATTGCACTCTTAAATACTTCTGTTGCTTTTTTACCAGTTTCATCCATTCTCTGTTGTAGATGAATTTTATCTTCAGCGGTCAATCGTATATTAACAGTATCTCCCATTATAATTGCCTTCTTTCGATCCATAGAGTTTCATGCGAACAAATTCAGAAAAACAAAAATAAAATATTATTTATGACGGCATCCGCCTCCCCCTAGCAAGAATAGCCAAATGTATATACACTACACATTCGGCCATTCTTGTGTGACCGTTTGTACTACAACTATTCCATTCGGCCGCTTTATTCTAATGTTAGTGCCTTTAATAAAGATCAACTTCTACCTTCCTTCTGCTCCATGCATTATTTAGCATTAACACTGGATTATCTACATGTGCATTCCTCTATCAAACATTATTTTCAAGCAACAGAAAACCCACATGGAGTCATTATCCATGTGGGCATTTTTCGTATTACCATCCAGTAGCTTTCATATGAGCTTCCTGCACAATATATTCTTGTACTGCTCTCTTAGGAATTTTCCAAACTCGACGCATCCTCATAGCTTTTATTTTTCCCGACTTCAAAAGCTTATAGGTGGTATTCATACCACATCCCAGCATATCGGCAACTTCTTCCGGGGTTATCAGGGTGTCGTAATAATCAAACATAACGGCCAATCCTCCTTTGATGGGTTACTATACTGTTGCCGAATGTCAAATCATACCAGATACAAAGAAAGGGCAACCACTTGCGTGATTGCCCTCTTTTTGCGCCTAAAGTGTCATTATGTAAGTACTGTTCCTACAGTTTATAAAAAATTCTCTTTCAATTCAGCCTAATTGACCAGCTTTTTCGGCCAATCGTATTCTAAATTTTTTTTGAAGTGTCGGAAACAGTTCATAAATTGTACTTTTCAAAGCTATCTCTAGCAATTTTATCTTTATTGGTAAGCACTGTTCTTTTTTCTATTCCAAGTTCAAAATTCATCAACCCTCCCAAATTCAATTTGCCCAGTCGAACCTTTAGCACTGTCCTTTCGGCCCATAGATCACACATCACTTCAGCTTTATCCATAACCTGACATAATGTTATCAGTGTCATTTGATTTGCTGAAATCTTTTTAGTTCGTCCATCCACTTTCATTCCACAAGCGGTTAATACACTTTTCATTATATTAGGAGATTGTTTTCCTGATATAACAAGTGTAAATTTATCATCCGAAAATATCTCAACCCTAAAATCACTTAATGAGAACCCTTTCTCCCCATTTTTAAATGCCAAGATATCTTTTTGAAAAAAATCGCCCTCATTCTTTTGGTTTTCTTCAAAAATCTCCCTTAATCGACTCACTTCATTTTCTCTTGCCACTTTTATTGCATTGAGCTCTTTTATCTCATCTAAAATGCCATCAGATGTCATCACTGAAAAATATATTTCCAGCTTTTTTTCTTTGCTTTCAGGAACCTTGTATTTTATTTTTCCGCATTTCTTACTTTCATTGCATTCGGCTACTTTGGGAAATTCCGGACGAATATATGGAACGCCTTCCGTTTCAATGCTACATAAATATTGATTTTCCTTATTATGCTTTTCACAGTAAAAAAGAATGTTCATAACAGCCCAAATATGTTCGCCAATATTTGGTGCGTTAAGATCAAGTTTTATTTTATTTTTTTCGTCAAATGCTGCCTCATAATATTCCTTATATCTACTTTCCACATAATTACATACAATCTCATAGGCCATCAAAACTTTATCTTTTTGTGAAATTTCCTTCTGCTTCTTTTGCAGGACACCACCTGCGTATTCAACAACATAAATCATCATGCTTTTTAATGTAGCGCAGTAAATATTCCGAAAGCCGATGCACTGTCCCTCGTTGCCAAATTTGAACTTCCGCACATAAAACCCTATCGGAACAATCGTTCTCCCCAATAAATCAATTTCTGTTCCATCTCCATCTTCTAATGCAGAAATACTTTTGGCATGAAAAACACACTCATACGCAAGCTCTAACATTATCTTTTCCGCTTTATCTGTATCTTCGACTTTTCTCATTGAAACTTCTGTGATTTCTCTGCATAAAGTTTCATATATCTTTTTTATACTTCTTCTTTCATTAGCGTTTATTTTCTTAAAATTTGCCACATTTTTTTCTTTTTCTTCCAGTTTTAGAATATTCCAACTTATACTATTTGTTCTCTTCTTTCGCTTTGAATCCGATTTACAGTCATCACCATTTTCTTGTGCCGAATTTGCCTCCATTTCAACTATTGTTTTTATGAGTGATTTTAAAACTTTCTTTTTATGTGTGCTTTGTGGCAATTGGATTGGCAACCTCAAGTTTTGCTCATAGTCATCCTTACTTTTTTGAACATTTTTAGCAATCTTTTTTATTTTATTTGATACTGTTCTTTTCATTCTCTCATAACATTCAAACGTTTCTGCCTCTTCACCACTTTCCATATCAAGCCACCGTTGTAATTTTAAATCATACTCGTCTTCAATAATTTCATCTGTCAAAAGGTATTTTAATGAAAACAAGACAATTGCGATCATATTAGAATATACGGCTTGCACGATGTTGTCTTTATCGCTGCAATATGCTTCAAATAAATTTTTAGGCCACACTGCTTCCAATATCTGTTCAACTACTTCAACTTGCCTTTTTTCTTCGGTTTCTGGTGTTTCCTCCCCAATGATATCCAGCAGTAAATCGAACTGCTGGACATTTTTTGAAAAATCAATTCCCGTACGCCTCTCAATGCTATTTTTACTTTCTTGGAGTTCGTCTACAGTTTTATAGAGAGCCAGATTGTCAATGCCATTCATACCGCTTAATTTTCCTTTCTAAAGCCGCTGTTATAGATTTGAGACATCATTAAAGATTGTTAATTGCCTATCAATTCTAAGCAATACTGTTTTTACATATTTACACCCACTCAATGTAAATTCACCCCATTTGTCCCAGTTGTCAATGTGTTATTCTATTTACAGAAGAAAGCCTTCAGCCTCTTCTTCTCCGTTCTTTGACAACCAAATAGCGAGCAGTAGCGCCCCGTAAGTGACCGGACAAACTGCCCGCAGTCCGCCATTCATCCTATATGAAAGGAGCCTCGCTATGAATTCCTTAAATAATAGCGGCATGATTTCCGCCATTCAAAAACCTGATGGAAGCCCCTACGATGATTCAGCTACACCCACTCCGCCACAAAAAAGAATCGTTCGTTCCAAATCACAAACTATTACGCCACAGCAGTTCCCACCTAACTATATACCATCTGCATCTTTGAACCAACCGCAGCCATCGTTCTCGCCTTACTCCCAACAATCTGTCATGCAGGCTCAACCCAGTGCTGCTTTTCAAAACAATCCTGTTGAAGCCAAAATTCAAAAGCTGCAAGAGGAATGGGAGAGCGATGTCCAGAAAGCTTTCAGAAAACAGCGACTTCGATTTGATAACTGTGCTTTAGTTGAGGACTTTCAGGGTTGTTTAACTTACCAGTGCAGCAATGGGGAAAATACTATTGTAAAACCATTTAGCCCTTGCCGAAATCTACGAGCGCAAAAAATCATAGAACATGACACAAAAAAAGAATCCATCAAATATACGTTCGATACTCCTACAGGAGAACACAAAAGCGTTATAGTCGATGCTGCTTGCAGTGCCCTGCACCGTTACAATTTGCTACGCGACAACGGATTTATTGTCATCGCACATCTTCTTCCTACCGTTTGTGGCGAGCTGATTGCCCGGTATACCGCAGCTACACGCGATTCCATTCCACCACAGATAAAATACTCTCCCGGATGGTATTTTTCTGAAAAGCACTGGGGATTTCAAGAGAGTGAATGGGTTGACCTTAATACTGTGCTACTGAGCTTCACGATTTCACCCACACCCGATGTGATAATGTACCAGCTTGTATCACTATATGCAATCCTTCAAGGGCGATTACCCTCTAAGATGTGGATTCGTCGCCCACTCTGCATACTGACCCATAAGTATCAATGTACAGATTTGAGCATTGATAAAACGCCCCTCATCTTTAAGAAAGAGCTAGAAAACTTACGTGACCGCCCCATTGTATGGATTCGTGCCGAAGACACAAGCTTCAATGAATCTGCCAATGCTTACAGTCGTGATAAGAATTATCAAGCACTTCTGGATTCCATGCAAAGCAGTCAAAAACATCCGCTGTATATAGTTGTCTCCGCTGATCTTACCCCACGGCAACGAACCTTTTGTTTACCAATACAAGATTTTATCGAGCCTTGTACTGGGGCTGGGTCTATCAATTCTGTGGGATGCCTAATAAAGTCGATTCTGAATAATGCGAATGCCTTCAATTCAGAAGTGGAGCAATCTTTTATTGAAGCTTCCAATAAATATGGTGAAGATTGTTCTGTGCAACAGGAAATCGCAACGTTATCTGCAATAGTGTCCATTATAAAGTGGCACTACTCTATACAGATACCGCCTCAACCTTTTCCGATTCGTTGTGACGATAGCCTTGAGACATACGCCTGCTACTGGGATAAGCTCGACACTGGCAGCATCCTTGCACCTTTCCGGAACGCACTCTATGCCGCTCGGCGAAGCAATATGATTTATTTTCGTCCACTTGAAGATGTCGATAGCAGCTTTGACTGCCAGAGAGAGATTCTCTATGATGATACCTATTATTATACATCGACTGCCCTTTTGAAAAAAATCATCAAAGCACATCTCTCGTCCTACATGCCGTCCGATGTGCTCAATCGTCTGAAAACTGCCGGCGTGCTTTCTGGATCAGTCCCAAAAACTCTCACCCTTGCACCAAACGAACCGAAAGATTTTCGCTTTCGGACACTTCTAAGAAGCAACCTGCATCAACCCGGAAGTCGTAACCTTGCTGAAATCTAAAAATAAAAAGGAGTTTGATTATTATGCCTATGCTCTCAGAGACCTATATGGGGAAGTACTACGAAGGAGATCAAGTATTTTCTGCTTGGACAAGAAGTATTCCAGGACAGGATAACGACTCTTATGTCATCCTCGGTGAATCTGGCTATGGAAAGAGTGTTGCTGCCCAAAGTATCATGTTGCAAAAGGCTTATCAGGGACATCGCATCCTCGACCTCAACATTCATAACACCTCTTCATCCGAGCACATCTTTCCAATTTTCAGAAAGGCATTTGAACAACTGTCCTCACGAACTGATGTATACATCACGCCAATTTCAACAACGCTCTTCAATCCACTACGCTATGCGGATGGAACTACGGAATCATCAGCAGATTTGAGTTATACGCTTTCCAATATTATAACCAAGTATATCAAATTGAGCCGCACGGAAACAGCTGCTTTTTCCGATAGTTTGGAATATGTAATCTCAAACCTCGACGATAATCCGGATATCTTTCCAGCAATTCTTAAAACCTTTGACGAATTTGACACGAAAGCATCAAGAAGTGCATCTGCTCATCTTGCACCGCTCCTGCGGCACAATGTCTTCCGAAATCAACCGATTAAACACCATTCTGGAATCGAAATTATCAACCTAAGCAAATTTCCACCCCTCTTCCAGAAAGTGATTGCTGACTTGCTTCTGTTCGATGAATTTCGCACTGCATCGCAGGGAGGGCAGCCACCGCGCTACATCCACATCGACGAGATGCAGAACCTCTCCATCGACAAGGACTGCTATCTTGGCAAAATCTTGACAGAGGGTAGAAAATATGCTCTAAACGTAATCCTTGCCAGTCAGAGTATTCGTGAGTTCAATGCATCCGAAAGAACGATGCTCTGCCAGGCGAACCACAAGCTTTTCTTTCACCCGGCACTTTTGGAGGTGAAGTACTATGCCGAGCTTCTCTCTTCTCCACAGCATCGGGCTGAGATTTCTGACCTTTTACGAAATTTGGATGTTGGGCAGTGCGTTTTTCAAGGACCTATCTATATTGGAGAAGACACTAAGCCAACTCGTGCTCCTATTTGTGTGAACGTCAGTCATCTGGAAGATATTGCATCGGCTTCCTTGTCGAAATCGAGCACCTGACTCCATTGCCAGCATTCAAAGGCAGAAATTTATAACCAAGTATTCTTGTAATATAAGTAAAGCTTTAAATGCTTCGCTTGTCAATCATTTTTAAGGAGGAAATACCTATGAAAAACAACGATACCAACAATGACTTCATCAGTCTTACTGCTGCCGTTCGCCGTGCCAAAAGTGAAGGGCTGAATCTGAGCTATGCCGGCCTACGGAGGTTTGTTGCCGAAGGATTCATTCCACACGTGCCCAATGGTAGCCATATTTTAGTATACTATCCAAACGTAGCCAATCTGATAAAGAACGGTGTGACTGCCGAACAAAGTCGAGCATATCAGCTTTCCCGTAGTCGAAGCTAATCCAACAGTCCGCCCTCGGTATCCTAGATGCCGAGGGCATTTTTTGAAGCAAATTTAGATCAATTGGAGGTTCAAATCTATGTTCTGTGAAAATTGCGGTCATCAAATCTCCGATACCGCCAAATTCTGCTCTGCCTGCGGTCATCCCGTTGGCACAGCACCATCCCCCGGTGTAGGAGCACCGCCTACTGTTCCAGCCAAGCGAGAATCGCCCCGGCTGAAAGCATCGTCTGGTAATGGAAGCATCTCTAGAATGTCCGGGATACGCCGTAAGCCGTGGCTGCTCCGTATGCCAATCCCTGACCCTCACACAGGTATTACAGTTGTAAAAACTGTCGGCACTTATGTCACCCGTGAAGAAGCCGAAGCGGTTCGTGCTGAAATGATGAAACGCCCTGCTACACCATATCAAGATTCCACCTTAGCAAAAATTCACGAGGTTTTTCTGGAATCCCGCGAGTACAAAGGACGTTCTGATAAGGCTCGTGAGTTGTATGATCTGGCATGGAAGTATCTAAAACCGCTCTGGTATTATAAAATCGCCGCCCTTTATGCACAGGACTTCCAGAACATTCTTGATAAGATGGCCGACGATGGCCTGTCTCAAAGCATGTTGGAAAAAGAGCGTACTCTTATCAGTAAGCTGTATCGCACAGCCATTGGCTGGCGTGTCGTGGATGCCAACCTTGCATCTGTCCTGAAAGTCGAAGGACGCAAATCTCCGGAACGCGAGATTTTCACGGACGAACAGGTGACGCTGATCCTGAGCCAAAAGAACACGCCCACCGGGCAGATGGTAATTGCTCTTCTGGCCTGCGGAGTTCGTATCTATGAGCTGCTGCACTTCAAACACGAAGATTTTCACCGCACGGAATCCGGTGCTTATCTGATCGGCGGCTGCAAGACCGAGGCCGGACGCAACCGCATCATTCCCATTCTCGACTTTGGCATTCCGGTTTTTGAACATGCGTATGCCACCTCTGTGGAAAACGGTCCGCTCTTTCCCAATGGAAAAGGCGGTTTCTGGAACGAAAAGAACTGGCGTAACCGCAAGTTCTATCCTTTCCTGGAGGAAATCGGCATCCAGCCGAATCCTTACGACGAAAATGGTAAGCGCAAGCCGGAGTTCGCCGGGAAGCTCGCCACCTATACGCCCTACACCACCCGCCATACCTACGCCAGCCTTTGTGACCGCGCAGGCGTCAACAAGGATATCCTGAAACGCGCTGTCGGGCACACGCCCAAATCCAAAACGCTGGATGAAGTCTATCTCCATCCGAAAGCGACCCAGATGATCGAAGCCTTTGATAAGGCCAATCAGCTGGTCAATGATGAAGTTCTGACCACAACGAAGGCATAACAACTTCAAAGAGAAAAGCTGCCGATCCGTGAGAATTTTTCTCTCATGGATGGCAGCTTTCTTTTTTGTTTGCACAATCTGTGTCAGGTCTCATCGCTTCATTCTTATTTAAAATTCAGCGGTGGAACTTTCTCTATCAGATCCTCCACGTTGCAATTCAGCGCACGCGCAAGGCGAAGCAGCGTTTCTGCTTGTGCTTTGTTGATGTCCTTCTGTCGCTGTTCGTACTGCTGGATGGTACGCACAGGCACATCAGCCTGTACTGCCAGTTCCGATTGGCTCAATCCGGCCAATGTGCGCATGGCTTTCAGGTTTGTTTCCGGCTTTGCCGCACGGTACAACTCGTTCATCTTGTCTGCAAACTGCCGTACATCCATCTCGTGGTAGGGCGTATACAGCAGCCGCACTTTCGTGATAGACACTGCCTGTTCAATCTCCGCAAAGCACAAACTGGTCAGCCACTGGTAATAGGCAAGAGCCCAGCCTGTCCAGTATTCCGGGCTGCGGTCGTAGGCATACGAGGGTTTCTGCATAGGCACGACTTCGCCCGCCTGCTCCAGTACAGCGCGGGCAAGTTCTACACCGGACAAGCCCACCAACACAGAACAATCCCCCTGTTCAAACCGAAAAGCCATCTTACTGATAAGAAACCACTGCCATGCCGTCTCCAACGGATAATGCAGATCGTTGACAAGATAATCCAACATCCGGGCAAGATTTTTCTGTGCAGCAGAAAGATAGCTTTTATCGTAAGCGTGGATCATTGGGCTTCATCTCCTCGTCGAGAATCGTGGTAATATAAAGGTCTCCCCTCTGACGGCGGTTGCGCTCCACGTCAAAATATTGGCGGCGGGCTGTCTGGTCACGGAAGGCCTTTTTCTTATACCATTCTTTAGAGTCTGCGGTCTCATAGCCGAGAAATTCCAGCTGTTCAAAGGCCGCTTTGCTTTTCAGCACGAACTGCTGCCCCAGCTTGCCCAAGCGCATGGCATTGCACAACTGGCGGTAAGAGATTGCGCCGTTGATAAAATCGGATGCAAAGGAAAAATAGCTGTCATCTGCCCTGCAGCCAATGATGATATCAGCAGACTTATAGTCGAGGTGAAAAGTGTTCATCAGGTATTCTTTGGCTTCTGCGGCCAGCGGGGCAGAAGTATCGAATTCGCGGTTCTCCAAAAGAATCGTCAGCCAATGCAGCATCGTGTAACCGGGAGCGTTCAAATCCAGAATGGTCAAACCGTCGCATTCGATTTTATACCGGTTAGCGTAGCCATTGTGGTCGATACCAACACCCCACTCTTTGGCCATGTTGGGGTTCTGAGTGCAGTAAAAGCCGATGCCATAGTCATTGTAGGGCTTGCCATAGCCGAACTTTGGCTTTTCAATAATATGATCCGAACCGTGATAAATTGTTTTTTCCACAGAACCACCTCCTCGCTCTAATTATACTCCCGCAGGAGTATACATGCAAGAGTTTTATATGAGAATTACGCTATGCACAACACAAGATGTTTTCTTTTCGCTTTGATCAACCCGTTCTTGTGCTTCCTGATGGATTAGAGTATAATGAATACAATGATATTTTCAGGATTCCCAACAAGGAAGTCTCGCAGGAATATGTCAATGCCCTCAGCACGATGAACTGGCACGGTGTGACGGCTTCAGATATACAAAAAATCGCCAATGCATGAGAGAAAAATCTCTCACGTTTGGCGATTTCCTTTTTACCCTAAAAGCACTCTTGCTCTGCGCTGTACCTCTTTTTCGATCATCTTCAAGCGATTTGGCGGCAGATTATAACGTGTCGCTCTGCGGTCAAAATGGAAATCCAGCAGCTTATGGAGCATTGCACGGTGACGAGGTTTCATTGCGCTCTTTGCAGCTGCAAAGAAATCATCGTATGCAAGCGGAAGCAGTGTGCGGGCATATTCATCAAATGCTTTCTGGTTGTCCCAAAGATCCGTTCCGCCCAGACTGAACAGCGAGTTTCCGTGGTCAAACAGCGGTGCGGGTGCCGCAATCGTGTTGGTCTTATTATCTACCAACACACCAAAATTTCCATAGTGGCGATCAGTGTTGCAGATGATCGCATCAAAGACCAGCATATCTTCCAGCGCATCCACAAAGTTCTGACCTAACGTCTGATAATACGCTAAAATCGCTTTTATTCCGCCTTTGGACACAAGCTGTCCGATGGGAATATAAGAATACTCTTTGCTGGTGAACAGCTCACACTTGGAACAAAGCGTCTTTTTCAGATCTTTTGTCAGGGTGTAGCGAATCGCATTCACGCCAATCACCTGCGCAACTTGATAAGCGTACAGTTCCGAGTACGGTTCAAACCCCAGATTGCTGAACCCTGACGTGCCACCTTTATAAAGATAGATTTTTCCGTTTTGCCTGCGCCAGCATTTGGGCAGCATCCCGTTGGTCGAGAACTCCGGGCAGGACGCAAGCGAAGTTCGTATGCTGCTGCCATATCCTGTAAAGGCGATTGCTGCCAGCACCTGACTGAATCGGTTATCGTAAAGATTTACTTTTTCAAAGGTGTCACCGGAGCCCTCTGCATCTACCCAAAAGCAATCATTGAGTGAAAGTCCTTTGCAGACGGTGATAATTCCCAGCGGACGATTCAAAGAAAGCCCCACCTTAGAGAGCAGAGCATCTACATACGCTCGGTTCTTCGGAATTGTGCGATGCCGCAGCCAGCGTTCTACACCATCTTCTGATACAGTCAGGTTCAAAGGTAAAAAGGAACGGTTTTCTTCGTAGACCTTTATAATATGGAGGTCAGTATCTGCACTGTCCATGTTCGCTTCAAAGGTAAGCAGTGGCAAATCAAAATGCCGGATGGTGTAGCGCACAGCGATTTCTCCTTTTATCCATGATCTTTTTCTTTATTATA
>OGUO01001326.1_pt1 | contig 16669 bp, 20 predicted proteins | sample 1553641 | NCBI WGS metagenome assembly OGUO01 (sample SAMEA2579980, study PRJEB22360) | human gut metagenome | biome: human gut; feature: human-associated habitat; material: faeces | place: Denmark | collected 2008/2010 | reverse complement strand
TAATACGTTATACATGCTAAGTTTATAGCACATGTTTTGACCCCAACATCATATATATAAAATATATGAATATTACAGCGTGCACTGGGTTTATGCTCGGAGATGAGGAGTAGTGTGAAAAATAAGCTTGATAGCATATTTTTCACACATGCAATTTGTTTCTGAGCGAAAACAAATCGCTTTGATGGCGATAAATTGCCCGGAAATGAGGATTAAAATCATAGATAAGGTAGTAATTCATGGTAACGAGAATTTTAAAGATAGACGAAAATAATGCGGATGAAGTGATTGCACAGGCAGGGGAAGTACTAAAAAACGGCGGTCTGGTGGCATTCCCGACAGAGACGGTGTACGGACTCGGCGGAGATGCGCTAAAGGAGGATGCGGCACACAAGATATACAGTGCCAAGGGACGCCCGAGCGACAATCCATTGATTGTGCATATAGCGGATATAGCCGCTCTTGATGAGCTTGCCTATGACATTCCGGACAGTGCTTACAAGCTTGCGGATACCTTCTGGCCGGGACCTCTCACGATGATATTCAAGAAGAAGGAGATAGTTCCATACGGCACAACGGGAGGGCTTGACACGGTGGCTGTAAGAATGCAGAGCCATCCGGTTGCGGCGAAGCTTATCAAGGATTCAGGAGTATATATAGCGGCACCGAGCGCGAATCTCTCAGGACGCCCTAGTCCGACGAGGGCTGAGCATGTCATTGAGGACATGGACGGAAGGATTGACATGATTATTGATGGAGGTGCCATAGAGATAGGTATTGAATCTACTATAGTAGATATGACCTCCGATGTTCCGATGATACTAAGACCGGGATATGTGACTGCCGACATGATAAGGGATGTGCTTGGCGATGTGAGCTTTGACCCGACGGTGCTTGCCCATTCTGCGGTTCAGGGCAGACCTAAGGCACCGGGCATGAAGTACAGGCACTATGCGCCGAAGGCTGAGCTTACGATTTTTGAGGGTGACAATGACAAGGTTGTCGAAAAAATCAATGAGCTTGCCGGGGAGAATGAAAGGAAGGGGCTCAAGGTCGGAATCCTTTCAAGCACGGAGAATGAACACAGGTATACCTCAGGTGAGGTTGTTGTGGTCGGAAGCCGCTGCGATGAACATGAGGTGGCAGCTCATCTTTTTGACGTGCTCAGACATTTTGACCATATAGATGTGGATATAATATTGTCGGAGGGCTTTGCGGAGGACAGCTTCGGACAGGCAGTCATGAACAGGCTTATTAAGGCGGCAGGGCACCATATCGAAAACGTGGAATAAAATAAGGAGCAGTGAACATCAGGGTTCACCTTTTGCATGAAAAAATATAATCGAATTGTTTTTGTCAGTATGAATAATACCTGTATGGGACCGATGGCGGAGCTTCTGATGAAGCATATCACGGTTCACAAGGATATTGAGATAATTTCAAGAGGACTTATTGTCCTGTTTCCGGAGCCGGTTAATCCCAAGGCGATAGCGGTTATGAGACAGAAGGGAATCATTCTTGATAACAGGACCTCTGTCGCACTTACGGAGGAGGATATTCCGGAGGGAACGCTGATACTCGCCATCGGTAACAAGGAAAAAGAAATGGTGATAGAGACGTATGCTCCTAAGGATTTATATACCGTTTCCGAGTTTGCCGGTGAGGCGGGCGAGATACCGGATCCTTACGGCAAGGAGATGGACAGTTATGTGGAATGCTGTGAGTCTATGATAGAATGGCTCCATAAGGTAGATAATAAGCTTACCCGGATTGAAAATGGGGAAGTTTAAAAAATAATATAAGTATGGCGGATGTATGCAAAATAAGCTAGGCCGCGAACCGAATGGCGGATAGCCGTCTGAATCCGTTGTACCTAGGAAAAGAGGAAATAATGATAGCGATTGGTTGTGACCAGGGTGGATTTGCGTTAAAGCAGGAGATTATGGCATATCTTGACAAGAAGGGATATGAATACAAGGATTTTGGAAGCTACAGTGAGGCGAGTGTTGATTATCCTGAGTATGCCAGGAAGGTATGTGCAGCAATCAATGATGGAATCTGCGACAAGGGTATTCTTATCTGCGGAACAGGAATAGGAATATCGATAGCTGCCAATAAGATTAAGGGAATAAGGGCAGCACTCTGTACGGACTGCTTTATGGCAGAGGCGACAAGGCTTCATAATGATGCCAATGTGCTTGCACTTGGCGGAAGAGTAATCGGTCCGGGACTTGCGGTTAAGATTACGGAGACATTTTTAACAACGGAATTTTCCAATGAGGAAAGACATATCAGACGTATCAACATGCTTGAGAATTAATAAAAAACGGGAGGACAGCATTATGGGTAAAGTGGTAATTATGGATCATCCATTGATTCAGCACAAGATTGGAATTCTCAGAAGAAAGGAGACAGGTTCTAAGGATTTCCGTACCCTTATAAGTGAGATCGCAATGCTTATGTGCTATGAGGCAACAAGAGATTTGAAGCTCAAGGATGTGGAAATTGAGACTCCTATCTGTAAGACAACTGTCAAGGAGCTGGCGGGAAAGAAGCTTGCTGTTGTGCCTATCCTAAGGGCAGGTCTTGGGATGGTTGACGGTATGCTTGCCATGATTCCGGCAGCCAAAGTCGGACATATAGGTCTGTACCGCAATGAGGAGACATTAGAGCCGGTTGAGTATTACTGTAAGCTCCCTCAGGACTGTGCGGAAAGAGAAGTATTTGTTGTTGACCCTATGCTTGCAACCGGCGGCTCATCATCTGCAGCGATTACAATGCTTAAGCAGCGCGGCATAAAGAATATCAGGTTTATGTGCATTATCGCAGCACCGGAAGGAATTGAGAAAATGAAGAAGGATCATCCGGATGTGGATATGTATATCGGAACCTGCGATGAGAAGCTCAACGAGCATGGCTATATTATTCCGGGACTTGGGGATGCAGGCGACAGAATATTCGGAACTAAATAGATTTCACAGATGCCCGGCAAGGATATAGTACGTTATACACCCGTACATTAAATAGGTGTGTTATGAATCCGGCATTATGGAAACATATGTAAAAAAAGAAAGAGCGCTATATGCCACTCCGATTATCTCAGAGTGACACATAGCGCTCTATTAGATTGGTATAGCTGTGAAATTCCCCATTATCAATACAGCGTATAAGTCTGTCCGTTGAGCACAGAGCCTCGCATACAGTGTCTGCGTTTATAAGTGAGGTCTTAAGCGCTTCCGCAAGTTCATCAAGGTCTACAACGGAATACCTGTTATCGCGGTGAACAATGATGTCCGCAAGCAGATCCGTGAATATATAGGTGTCGTTCCCGGCAGAATAATCTGTGTGTATTATGTCACAGTAGTAGTGTAGAAATCTGCCGAAGGCATCGTGAATCCGGGATATCTTGCAACCCTTGTCGATGAGGTACAAGGAGATTCCGCCGGCTATATCATGCCTTGGCTTGAGTGTGGTCCAGCGTGTTATGAGCATTGAATCATCACGGTACAGAATGATATCATCCTTGAGCTCAACTATTTCTGATGGGATATATCTTTTACGAAAAAGAACAGGTTTCTTCATAATTAGTCTCCATTCCGCTGCCGGCCGGCAGTCCGGATAGCTGCTTTAAATATATGTACAACAAATATACCAAATTTATACAAAAAATTCAATAATTTACAGAAATATATTAAGCTTTGGGGTCACGATTCGCAAAGTTTTTAATTATTTAATAGACTTTCGATTGGGAAAATAGTATAATAGTTCCAGTAAGCTTTTATGAGATGGAGGAACGATATGGCGGATAAGAAGCATAATGTATATAAGAATCTAGCTCTTATTTCCCAGTTAGGGATTAATGTCATGGTTCCGACATTTTTATGCTTGTTTATTGGTATATGGATTGGAAAATTCATAGGAACATGGGTGGTTATTCCGCTGCTGTTTCTCGGAATGGCGGCAGGAATGAGGAACTGCTATCTCATGGCTAAGAAGGCTTCGGGGGCTTCAGCTGCTTTGAAGCCTGATTCAAATCCGGAAACAGGGAGAGACGTGAATGACAGACACAACAAAAAAGACCATTAGTGAGGTGCTTATCGGCATGGCAGCATACTTTGTCATAGCATCAATATTTGTTCTTATTTTTACCAAAGACAAGTTAAGGGGCGAGGGAGGACTGCTCGTTGGCACAGTAGCAGGAGTTCTGATGTTGTTTTCAATGAAGCATACCATATATAAGGCTATGCACATGCAGAAGGGACATTCGGCATTTCTTGCATTTTCTTCGGTTGGAAGGATGCTTGCGGCGGTGGCAGTGCTAGGTGCGATAGGCTATTTCGGATGGCTGAATCTTATTACCACATTTGCCGGTTTCTTCGGACTCAAGGTGGCGACCTATGCCCAGCCTTTAACACACAGGCTTATAGAAAAAGCAACTAAAAAAAAGCAAGGAGGTTGATAACGTGTCAGGACAATTCCCGGGTATGATATTGGCAGATGCCGATTTCATGATTCATGGTGTGTTTAAATACACGCTGTTTGGGCAGGAGTTGTATATTACGACAACCCATGTGGCAATGTTTATCGTGACGATAATTATACTTATTATCATGATATGCGCTCATCATACGATGAAACACGCAAAACAGATTCCGGGTACATTCCAGAATATCATAGAGATGTATGTTCAGACCATAGACAATATGGTTGCGTCTATTATGGGCAGGAACGCAAGACGCTTTGTGAATTATATCTGTGCGATATTCATGTTTATACTGTTCTGCAACCTGTCCGGTCTGTTAGGCTTAAGACCGCCGACGGCAGATTACGGTGTTACATTACCACTAGGTCTTATTACCTTTGCACTTGTGCAGGGGTGTGGCATTGCCAAGAATAAGGGAAAGCATTTTACGAGCCTTTTCCAGCCGGTTCCGCTTCTTTTCCCTATTAACCTGATAGGAGAGTTCGCAGTCCCGCTTTCATTATCTCTCCGTCTTTTTGGTAACATTATGTCAGGTACTGTTATGATGGGACTGATTTACGGATTGCTGCCGATATTCCTTAAGCTGGGACTTCCGGCTGCACTTCATGTTTATTTTGATGTGTTCTCAGGAGCAATTCAGACATATGTATTCTGTATGCTTACGATGGTATATATCAACGATAAGATTGCAGATGAATAAGTTAAATCTAAAAACAATATAATTTCATTTTCAGGAGGAATTAAAAATGATTGATGGAAGAGCATTAGTATTAGCATGTTCAGCAGTAGGTGCAGGTATTGCAATGATAGCCGGTGTCGGACCTGGTATAGGACAGGGTATCGCAGCAGGCCACGCAGCAGCAGCAGTAGGACGTAATCCGGGAGCTAAGTCAGATATCACATCTACCATGCTTCTTGGACAGGCGGTAGCCGAGACAACAGGTCTTTACGGATTTGCGGTTGCGATTATTCTCTTATTTGCCAACCCACTTATCGGAAAGCTTTGATTTTTTAAGGGTTAAGCTAACGAGAATAATAGGCGAAGGGAGGCAAGACCTTGGAAAGAATGTTCAACCTAGATCCCCAGCTTATCCAGGATGTGGTTATAACGGCGGTTAACATCTTTATTCTCTTTCTGGCAGGCTCATACCTGATGTTCAATCCGGTGAGGAATTTCCTTAACAAGCGTAAGGAAGGCATCGCTGACGACATCGAGAAGGCTAAGACCGACATGCAGGATGCACAGGCCATGAAGGCTGAGTATGAGGCTAAGCTGAAAGAGGTGGATAAGGAAGTGGAGGCTATTCTTGCGGATGCGAGAAAGCGTGCACTTGCGAGAGAGGAACAGATTATAGAAGAGGCTAAGACCGAGGCTGCCCACATTATTGAGAGAGCACACAATGAGGTTCTCTTAGAGAAGAAGGGTGCAGCCGATGATATGAAGAAGGAAATGATAGCTCTTGCATCGGCTCTTGCCGGCAAGGTGGTATCTGCTTCAATTGACACAGACATTCAGGCGTCATTGGTTGACGAGACGCTTCGTGAAATGGGTGATGATACATGGCAAAATTAGCAGCATCAGCGTACGGACAGGCTCTTTATGAGCTCGCCATCGAGAGCGGCAGTGCTGCCGGATATCTTGATGAGGTACAGATTGTTTTGGAGGTATTTAAGGAGAACGGTGAACTTACCGACTTTTTAAATAATCCTAAGATAAGTAAGACCGACAAGGTAAAGACTATGGAGAGCATCTTCGATTCCCGCGTGAGGAAGGATATCACAGGGCTTATCGTTCTTGCAGTCGAGAAGGACAGGCAGAACGATATCCGGGGAATACTCGAGTACTTTATCACAGCCGTAAAGGATTACCTTAAGATAGGTATTGTCAGTGTGGCAACCCCTATGGAGCTGTCGGACAGGCAGAAGGCGGAGGTTGAGAAGAGAATACTCGACACTACAGCTTTTAAGAAGCTGGAGATGAACTATTCCGTAGACAAGAGCCTCATTGGAGGCATGGTCATCCGCATTGGAGACAGAGTTGTGGATACCAGTATTAAGACTAAGCTTGCAGAGCTTACCAAGGAGCTTAATAAGATTCAGCTCGCGTAGGACGGCAGGCGGTATGTAGAATATAAGAAGGAAGGTGCAAGAGCCTTATGAATTTAAGACCAGAAGAGATCAGCTCAGTCATTAAGGAACAGATTAAGCAGTACAAGTCTGAGCTTGAGGTGTCTGATGTCGGAACTGTAATCCAGGTAGCGGATGGTATTGCCCGTGTTCATGGTCTGGCAAAAGCCATGCAGGGCGAGCTTTTGGAGTTTCCGGGGGATGTATACGGCATGGTTCTCAACCTTGAGGAGGACAATGTAGGTGTAGTTCTTCTCGGTGACAATAAGAGCATAAGCGAGGGCGATACAGTCAAGACTACCGGACGAGTTGTTGAGGTTCCTGTCGGGGACGCAATGCTTGGACGTGTAGTAAATGCACTTGGACAGCCTATCGACGGAAAAGGACCTATTCAGACAGATAAGTATAGAAAGATTGAGAGAGTTGCGTCGGGTGTTATCGCAAGAAAGTCTGTTGACACACCGCTTCAGACAGGTATCAAGGCTATCGATGCCATGGTTCCTATCGGAAGAGGCCAGCGTGAGCTTATTATCGGTGACCGTCAGACAGGTAAGACGGCGATAGCTATCGATACGATTATCAACCAGAAGGGACAGGGTGTTTACTGTATCTATGTAGCTATAGGACAGAAGGCGTCAACTGTTGCCAATATTGTAAAGACACTTGAAGAATACGGAGCAATGGACTATACAACAATCGTTGCGTCCACAGCCAGTGAGCTTGCTCCGCTTCAGTATATTGCTCCATATTCAGGCTGCGCCATCGGCGAGGAGTGGATGGAGGCAGGCAAGGATGTGCTTGTAGTATATGATGACCTCAGTAAGCATGCTGCCGCATACCGTACACTTTCACTTCTTCTTAAGAGAGCGCCGGGACGTGAAGCTTATCCGGGAGATGTATTCTATCTCCATTCAAGACTTCTTGAGCGTGCGGCAAGGCTTTCGGATGAGCTTGGCGGAGGCTCACTTACGGCTCTGCCTATCATAGAGACACAGGCAGGAGATGTTTCTGCGTATATTCCTACCAATGTTATTTCCATAACAGATGGTCAGATATATCTTGAGACAGAGATGTTTAACTCAGGCTTCCGTCCTGCGATAAATGCCGGTCTGTCCGTATCACGAGTTGGTGGTGCCGCACAGATTAAGGCTATCAAGAAGATTGCGGCTCCTATCAGAACAGAGCTTGCACAGTACAGAGAGCTTGCGGCATTCGCACAGTTCGGCTCAGAGCTTGATGCCGATACCAAGGAGAAGCTTGCACAGGGTGAGAGAATTAAGGAAGTGTTAAAGCAGCCGCAGTATAAGCCAATGCCTGTTGAATATCAGGTAATTATTATCTATGCGGTTACAAGAAAGCTCCTTATTGACATACCGACAGACGCTATCGGAAGATTTGAGACAGAGCTTTTTGCCTTTATCGATACGAAGTATCCACAGATACCTCAGACTATAAAGGACACCAAGGTTATGTCCGAGGATACTGAAAAAGAACTTGTTAACGCTATCAATGAGTTCAAGAAGCAGTTCCGATAAGATAGGGGGTAATCGGTATGGCATCAATGAGAGATATAAAAAGGCGCAAGGAAAGTATTCAGAGCACCGGTCAGATTACCAAGGCTATGAAGCTTGTTGCCACGGTTAAGCTCCAGAAGGCGAGAAGCAGAGCGGAGAATTCCAAGCCGTATTTTGATGCTATGTACAAGGCTGTCACCACGATGATTGCAAGGAGCGGCTCTATCAACCACAAGTACCTTAACAATGCAGGTACTGGGAAGAAGGCTGTCATTGTAATCACCTCCAACAGAGGTCTTGCAGGCGGTTACAACACGAATATAATAAAGCAGGTTATCTCAAGCGGCATTGCCAGGGAGGATATGCTTGTATATTCTATAGGCCGCAAGGGAAAGGATTACCTTGCAAGAAGAGGCTACGATATAAAGGCTGATTATTCGGATGTCATCAACGAACCGATGTACAGGGATGCTATGGACATAGCTGCAGACGTTCTTGGTGCATATACGAGCGGAGAGGTGAGTGAAATCTATCTTGCTTATACATGCTTTATGAATACAGTGAGCCAGGTTCCTGTGTTTATCAAGCTGCTTCCTATCAGCGCTGATGACATACAGCTTAAGGATGGAGATAAGGAGGAGCTTATGGATGGCTCTGTCATGGAGTATGAGCCGGAAGAACAGGAAGCTCTTGACATCATTATTCCTAAGTATGTCAGCAGTCTTATATATGGTGCTCTTGTTGAATCGGTTGCGAGTGAGAACGGTGCACGTATGACAGCAATGGACAATGCGACAAGCAATGCGGATGAGATGATTGAAGACTTATCCCTTATGTATAACAGAGCGCGACAGGGCTCTATTACACAGGAGCTGACTGAGATTATCGCAGGAGCGAATGCGATAAGTTAAAATAATTTTAGAAGGAGAGACACAATGGCCGAGAAAAACAAGGGTAAGATTACCCAGGTTATCAGTGCGGTTCTTGATATTAAGTTTCCGGATGGAAAGCTTCCGGATATCCTGAATGCTATCACGATAGACCGCGGCAATGGTGAGACTCTTACGGCAGAAGTATCACAGCATCTGGGTGATGATACAGTAAGATGTATAGCCATGGGTTCGACTGATGGTCTGATAAGAGGAATGGAGGCAGTCGACACAGGCGCTCCTATAAGTGTTCCGGTTGGTGAGAAGACACTTGGAAGAATTTTTAATGTCCTTGGTGAAGCTATCGACAATAAGCCTGCACCTGAGGGCGTGGAATATATGCCTATTCACAGAAAGGCACCTGCTTTTGAGGAGCAGTCCACACAGACTGAGATTCTTGAGACAGGTATTAAAGTAGTAGACCTTCTCTGTCCATACCAGAAGGGTGGTAAGATTGGACTTTTCGGTGGTGCCGGAGTTGGTAAGACAGTTCTTATTCAGGAGCTTATCCGTAACATAGCCACAGAGCATGGCGGATATTCTGTATTTACAGGAGTTGGCGAGCGTACCAGAGAGGGAAATGACCTCTACCATGAGATGACGGAATCAGGCGTTATCAACAAGACTACCATGGTATTTGGTCAGATGAACGAACCGCCAGGAGCGAGAATGAGAGTAGGACTTACAGGACTTACAATGGCTGAGCACTTCCGTGATCAGGGCGGTAAGGATGTCCTTCTCTTCATCGATAATATTTTCCGTTTTACACAGGCAGGCTCGGAGGGGTCCGCACTTCTTTGACGTATGCCTTCAGCCGTAGGTTACCAGCCTACACTTCAGACGGAGATGGGTGCTCTTCAGGAGCGTATCACATCCACCAAGAACGGTTCAATAACATCCGTTCAGGCTGTATATGTGCCTGCGGATGACCTTACGGACCCGGCTCCTGCGAACACATTCGCACATCTCGATGCGACCACGGTTCTTTCAAGAAGTATCGTTGAGCTTGGTATCTACCCTGCTGTTGACCCTCTTGAGTCAACATCCAGAATCCTTGACCCACGTATCGTAGGTGAGGAGCACTACAAGGTAGCAAGAGCAGTTCAGGAGATTCTTCAGAGATATAAGGAGCTTCAGGATATCATCGCCATTCTTGGTATGGATGAGCTTTCCGAGAACGATAAGCTTGTTGTTGCAAGAGCAAGAAAGGTGCAGAGATTCCTTTCACAGCCATTCTTCGTAGCAGGACAGTTCACCGGACTTGAGGGACGTTATGTTCCTGTTGCTGATACCATTCAGGGCTTTAAGGAGATTCTTGAAGGAAAGTATGATGACATTCCGGAGAGCTACTTCTTAAATTGCGGCGGTATTGAGGATGTGCTTGCCAAGGTTAACAAATAACCTGACGGGAGTTGATTAGATGGCAGACAAATTATTTGAACTTAAAATAATAACACCGGACAGAACCTTCTTTGCCGGGGACAGCACTATGGTTGAGCTTAACACTACAGAGGGGCAGGTCGGTATATATGCCGACCATGCACCTACAGCTATGGTACTTGAACCGGGCGTTGCACATATCCATGATGCGGAAGGCAATGTCAAGGCGGCAGCTCTTCACTCCGGTTTCATTGAGATAGGAAAGAAGAGCGTTATGGTGCTTGCTGAGATTGCCGAGTGGCCGGACGAGATAGACATTAACCGTGCCAACGAGGCGAGAATCAGGGCAGAGCGCCGACTATCCTCCCACGAGGGCGAGATAGATGTGGCGAGAGCTGAGTATGCGCTGAAGAGAGCGCTTACAAGAATTGAACTCAAGGGCTAGGCAAATGGGACAGGGGTCAGACCCCTGTCCCATTTTTTTGTATATTAAATCGCGGTAATATCTATGCGATATTACTTGACAAATAATATTACAAGATATATCATCATGTTATAAGATATTATTTCAAAAATAATATTGCGGACATATTATTGAGAGAGAATATTAAAAATATTTTTAAAGGGAGGCTGCACTATGGCAAACACTAAGGCTGAACATCACAAAAGGGTTGACGAAGCCCTGAATTTGAAGGGCGATAAGGAATTTGAGGAAGATTTACAGGCACTTTTGACGGCGGAGAATGCTGAGGAAGGTGACAACGTCATCATTGTACTGGTTGATTTGGACAATTTTGCTAGAGTTAATAGTGATTTTAACCGTGATGAGGGGGACAGGGTTATAATCGAGACGGGAAATCATCTAAAGAATTATCTTGGTGAAAGCGGAACGCTTTATCGAGTGGGAGGAGATGAATTTGGCTTTATTTTTAAAGGTCAGATGGAGAAAGAGGACATTTTTCTGCTGATGGAGGACATGCGGAAGAATTATGATGTGAAGCTTCCGGACGGAATGGCAATGACCATTTCAATAGGCATCGCGACGGCATTTGAGAATGCATCGCGTTATCAGGAGCTGGTCAGAATGGCGGACAGTGCCATGTTCAGGGCAAAATACAACGGCAGAAATAAAGTCGCTCTTGCAAAGGAAGAGAAAATGGTTCCGAAGACATCGCATTACACGCAGGACCAGCTAAAGAGGCTTAACCTTCTTTCTAAAAGGGAGGGAATAGGCGAGGCGATACTTTTGAGGGAAGCGATGGATATGCTGCTCAAAAAGTATGATGTTTAAAAGGGACAGGGGGCAAAAGGGACAGGAGCTTGACTCCTGTCCCTTTTTTGCCTTCTCGCATTTTTGCCTGCTATGGGTAGATGTCAGTTGAATAATATAGTAGTATAATTAAATAGAGATAGTTGGCGCAGATTAATATTTGTGGCAGTTTTATGACACTGCCATTTTATATGAGGAGGTTAACTCTATGGATTCTAAAAGGTATGTAAAGTATGTAGGTATTGCAACAGGTATAATAATTGTTCTGTTGGTTGGAATATTTATGACGCATAAGCTTGTAAATAAGAATGCAGATATACAGGACAATAGCGAAGAAACAAATAATGGATATCAGGGTTATATTATTTTGACAGACAGCGATGTATTTTTTGTAGCAGAAAATGACTCTAAAATGCTTTCAGAGAAGGAACTTGTCAAACTGAATTTGGAAAACTGTGCTTTTGTGAGTGATGATTTTTCAACTGGAGATAGGGTTAGAATTAATTTTGTGACGATAGCTGATTTGTCCCCGCGTATTGCAGATGTGGATTCTATTGAGAAAATTGAGGCGGGGGATGTGAGTAATATAGATGAGGAGGTTATAGAGTGGTTGAAGGAAAAGGGATATAAAATATATTAAGTATTTGGAAAACAAATGCGGAGACAGGGTATGCCGCTTAGACATATTAGTTGTGAACTTGCTGCAATATGCTTTAAAGTGGTTCATTAATTTATAAATTAATTTGCCAGCTTATGGTAGTTGACAAAAGTAGGTGTATTTGATATATTGTACTCAACAGCTAAACATATGTTCGGTGTAAAACGGACTGCTTTACCACCTTGTACATGGTACAATGGCTCATTTCAGGTGTGGCTTCAAGCATGGCTTAGGGAGGAATTATATGAATACACGAAAAATATTATATCCGATTAAGTATTGCATTAGCTTCTTTTTTTTATATCTGTTTTTGTATTTTGCAGATTATTTTGAGCCGGTAATATCGCAAAGGCTGATAGACAGTGTTGGAAATCTTGAGGTGGTTGGAAGGCTTATTCTTATATGGGTAGTGCTTTTTGTCGTGAAGCGCGTGCTGCAGGTTATACAAAATATTGCAGTAAACAACTATAAGTCCGGTGTAACCAGACTTAGACAAAGAACCATTACTGAAGCGGTATTTGGAATTAAAGGAGATTTATTCAGGGAGCTGGATACAGTCGATGTTGTGTCAAGACAGCTTGATGATGGTATGGTTTTGGACGGCGTATATGCGAATGATGTTATTGAAACATTGATGTCTGCCGTATTGTTTGTGGTTGTTTTTATAAAATTGTGCGTGTTAAATATTCCTATGGCGGTATTTATCGTGGCTATGATAGCCCTTAATGGTATCTTGGAGTATGTATTTCCGTTAAAGGACGCTTATAAGAAGAGAAACAAGAGCTTAGCCGGGCTCCGGGCGGCACTGTCGGATGTGTATGCCAATAGAAAGGTTGTGAAAATGCACACGGCAGAGCAATGTGAGACGGAGCGGATAGGCGCTAAGGTGGCTGAGTTTGCAGAGGCGGACAGGAGAAAGCAGCTTCTTAACGGTTACCGCAAGGTTAAGAGTACATTTATAAATGACATAGGTGTACTGCTGATTATAAGTGTTGGCGTGGTCGCAGTCACAAGGGGGCGCTATTCGATAGGTACAATCACGATGATGCTGTTGTACTATGAAAAGCTGAGAAGTGCTGCTGTTCCAATACTCAATGTTGCCCCATTGCTTAAGTATGTGAGGGCAGCCGCAGAGCGTGTGAATGAAGTTACACAGCTTGAGAAGGAGAAGGTTGAAGGAGATATTACCTTTGATAGAATTGAAAAACTGGATTTGAATAATTTGTCATATTCGTATGCTGGGGGAAAGGAAATAAGGTATTCCGATATTTCAATCAGTCGAGGAGAATGTATTGGAATTGTTGGGCACAGTGGGGCAGGTAAATCAACACTTATCTCCGTGCTCACATCCATGTATGAGAATTATAAGGGCGCAATATATGTCAACGGCGCTGAACTCAGAGATATCGATAAGTCATGGTACAGGTCAAGAATTGCGTATGTCGACCAGGGAACGAGCCTTTTTGACCGTTCGATAATGGAGAATGTACGGTACGCAATGAAAGATGGCATGGTGGATATAGGTGATATCGCAGAGCATATCAATATAGGTGAGGATATACTTGAGCGGATGACTTCTAATGGCTTGTCGGGAGGCGAAAAACAGAGAATAGTGCTTTTGAGAGAAATCTTAAAACAGGCGGATGTGATTATTCTGGATGAGTTTTCAAGTGCATTGGATGATGTAAACCAGATTGAGGCGATGAAGCTTGTAAAGCAGCTATATAAGGATAAGATTATTATTATGATAACACATGACAGTGAACTCCTTGTAAACTGCGACAAGGTTTATGAGATGAAGTTATGTTGATTGAGTCTTTCATCACGTTGAGAGTAGGAAGAATCTGTTTGCAACGGACAAAGTGTTATGGTATATTTGTTAACGAGAACAGATTAATTCTAAACGTAATTTTCAATATTGCCATGGAGGATGCACTATGAGAGTAACAGACGAAATTATATATATTGGTGTGAATGATCACAATGTAGATTTGTTTGAGGGACAGTACAGAGTTCCGAATGGAATATCCTACAACTCATATATTATTATGGATGATAAGATAGCAATTATGGATACAGTTGACATAGGCTTTGTTGATGAGTGGCTTGCCAATGTGAAGACCGCTCTTGGAAGCAGAAAACCGGATTATCTTGTTGTACAGCATATGGAGCCTGACCATTCGGCAAGCATCAAGAAATTTCTTGAGGCATACCCGGACACCACAATAGTCGGAAATGCCAAGACTTTTGTAATGATGGGAAATTTTTTCAGGAATGTAAGCTTTGATAACAGGCTTGAGGTGAAGAATAAAGATACCATTGAGTTAGGGCACCATGTTCTGACATTTGTATTTGCACCTATGGTACACTGGCCTGAGGTTATGGTTACATATGACAGTGCTGATAAGGTTTTGTTCTCAGCAGATGGCTTTGGAAAGTTCGGGGCACTTGACACGGACGGGGTCTGGGATGACGAGGCAAGACGTTATTATATTGGAATTGTTGGCAAGTATGGTGCACAGGTGCATATGTTACTTAATGCAGCAGCAACACTGGATATCAAGATGATTTGTCCGCTTCACGGACCGGTACTCAGGGATAATCTGGCACATTATATCAGCTTATATGATACGTGGTCATCCTACAGACCTCAGAAAGATGGAGTTGTCATTGCATACGCTTCCATTTACGGCAATACGAAGGAGGCTGTACAGCTTTTGGCAGACAGGCTTAAGGAAAAAGGGACAGAGGTTGAGATATATGATCTTGCACGCAATGATATGGCGGAGGCGGTGTCAGCTGCATTTGAGTATTCCAAGCTGGTGCTGGCATCTCCGACTTACAATGGTGATGTATTCCCATGTATGAGATTCTTTATTGAGCATCTGACAGAGCGTAACTATCAGAAACGTACAGTGGCTTACATTGAGAATGGTTCATGGGCACCTATGGCAGCGAAGGTTATGGCAGGGATGCTTGAAAAGAGCAAGGAGCTTAATGTTATTGAGGACATTGTAAAGATAACATCCTCCGTAAGTGAGGAAAATATATCTGAGCTTGATGCACTGGCACAGAAGCTTGCAGCATTGCAGCCATAAGTGAGTGGAAAAGGCTGCTTTGAGTGCAAGTACCATCTGTGGCAGAATGTATTTTGCGGCAATATTGTATGATTAGATTTAACGGAGAACTATGTGGTATTGACAGCATGGTTCTCCGTTTTTTTATGTATTGTCACAGGAATGAATAAACTTCTTATTTTGACATCATACTCTGTATGATACAAGACTCATAATGTTTTGAGGATTGTGAGAGCACGAGGTGTGGAGCAATTCAGTATCATATAATATTGTGAAAGCTATAAGGAGTGATGTCGTATGAAAAGAGCATTATATGCTGCAATTATATTGTGGGTTGTCGGTAGTGGAGTATATCTGGCGGGGATGGAGAGAGTTCATAGTGTGTCGATAAGCACTGCGTTTACAGACAGTGCGGATGAGAGGCAGTGGTGTGAGCTTGACACGTATATAGAGGGCTACGGAAAGTTCGGCGTATGTTATCTCACACAGGAGGAGAAGGAAAGGCTGGTAGAGAATATAGCGTCGGCGCTTGGAATAACATCATCGTATGGGCTGGCAACGGTATGCGAGGATGAGGTAAACACAACGGTTCTCTCAAAGGAGAGCGTCAATGGAAGTGTGACAATAAAGGCGATTACGCAGGAGCAGCAACGCACAGAGAATACGGCTGAACCGGCCGTGACAGAACCGCAGGTAACAAGGAATACGAATGGGCTTGCAGGAACGCAGCCGCAGACCCAGTATGTATATGTGAATATTACCGTGTACAATAATATAGACTGCGCCGTCTCCTACAGGGAGCTTGTGGAGGGTATGTTCGACGCGATGGGGATACAGGGGAATGTGAATATGAATCTTGTCGGTTCGCTTGAGGGGGCGCTCAACAGCACAGAGAAAAATGAGCTTGCGGACGGTCTGTTAGATAGGCTTGGCGCCAAGGTTGTGACGGAAAACAGGGACAATGATATATTTACCATCTATGCGTATTCCAAGGGGGCAGGTTCGTATATCACGATAGGCGGAAATAAAATCAACATGAATATTGCGATTGGGTATGATGAGGAGCAGGACAGGACGAAGGTATATCTTGCCTCACCGATTAACAGCCTTGATTATTAAAATTATTATATGACATTAAATACTATGATGTTGGAGTCAAAACATGTGCTGTAAATTTAGCGTGTATAACGTATTATATTTATGCATATCACGACTTTTGGGAGAAGCTTAG
>OGUO01001322.1_pt1 | contig 16721 bp, 13 predicted proteins | sample 1553641 | NCBI WGS metagenome assembly OGUO01 (sample SAMEA2579980, study PRJEB22360) | human gut metagenome | biome: human gut; feature: human-associated habitat; material: faeces | place: Denmark | collected 2008/2010 | reverse complement strand
GCAATGACCGCGTTGAGAAGGTCTCCGACGCACTGAAGGTCGGCGATATGGTCGATGTGAAGCTGCTGGATGTTGACTTCGACAAGAAGCGCATCAGCCTGTCCATGAAGGCTCTGCTGAACAACGACGCTGAGTAATCAGCCCATCGTGCAAAAAGCATAGCTTCTGACACAATGCGATCTGCAGCCCCGTTGCCGGGAAAACGGCGGCGGGGCTGTTTTTGTTAACAAAGCCATGATGAAATTTTTAAAAAAGCACTGGGAAGTGCTCAGTTACCTGATCTTTGGCGTGCTGACCACCCTGCTGAACATTGTGCTGTACGCGCTGTTCAGCCGGCTGTTCGGCTATACTGCCGCCAACAGCTGGGGCAATGTGCTGGATAACGCCTTATGCATCCTGTTTGCCTACTGCACCAACCGCGCGTTCGTGTTCCGCAGCAAGACCACCGGCAAAGCCATGGCGAAAGAATTCGGCACCTTTGTCACCTGCCGTCTGGGCACTATGGTGCTGGATGCCGCCATCATGATCGTGGGCGGCAATCTGCTGGCTGCGCAGGGCGCGGCGCTGATGGAAAGCCTGTTCGGCAGCTTCCTGACGGTATCGGGCAGCTACACCGGCGCGGCGGCTTCGGCAGCAGCATCAGTAGCGGGCGTTGCCATCATTGGCGGCGCAGACGGCCCGACAGCCGTTTTTGTCACCACCCGCATCACCGCGCAGGAGATCTGGGGGCTGTGCGTCAAGGTATTCTCCAACGTGGTGGTCGTGGTGCTGAACTATGTGTTCAGCAAGCTGATCATCTTTAAGAAAAAGTAAGCAAGACCCTCCCCGGTGGCACCGGAGAAGGTTTTCAAATCAAATCATCTTAGGAGGTACGGTATTATGAAACGTGGTCTGAAAGGGTTCGCATTCCTGGTTTCTGGTCTGGTGCTGGGCATCATTGGTGCAACGGCATCGGTGACTGCGATCGCACTGAGCGCTGTGGGCATGGCAAAGGTGCGCCGTGCCAGCAAGTAAAACAACGGAGGAACGAGCATGAACCGCGAAGAGATCCTGTCCCATGTCGATCATACCCTGCTGAAGCCGGAGGCTACCTGGCCCCAGATCCAGCAGCTGTGTGACGAAGCCATTGCAAACCACACCGCATCTGTCTGCATCAACACCTGCTACGTCAAGCAGGCTGTGGAGTATATGGCAGGCCGCATCCCCGTGTGTTGCGTGGTAGGCTTCCCTCTGGGTGCTATGGATACCGCCAGCAAGGCCTTTGAAGCCAAGACTGCCATCGCCAACGGCGCAGCCGAGGTGGATATGGTCATCAACATCGGCCGCCTGAAGAACAAGGAGTACGATGCTGTCCGCGAGGACATCCGTGCCGTGAAGCAGGCTGTGGGCGATAAGATTTTGAAGGTCATCATTGAGACCTGCCTGCTGACCGAGGAAGAAAAGGAAAAGATGTGCGACATCGTCTGCGAGGCCGGTGCCGACTACATCAAGACCAGCACCGGCTTCTCCACCGCAGGCGCCAACTTCCACGATGTGGAGCTGATGGTCAAGGGCGTGCATGGCCGCTGCAAGGTCAAGGCTGCCGGCGGCATTTCCACCGTGGAGGATATGGAGACCTTCCTTGCACTGGGCGCTGACCGTCTGGGCACCTCCCGCGCTGTCAAGATTTTGAACGGCGAGCAGGCAAAGGGCTATTAAGTTTTCTGCAAAAAAGTATTTCGGTGAAGCTCCGGGCTTGGCTGAACTGCAAAGGATGATTTCTCAAGGGCTGCTGCACAAATTGCCGTGCAGCGGCCTTTTTGCGTCCAAGCCTTGCAAGCAGGGGGCGGCAGGGTGTATAATACAATTAGGTATTGTATAAAACAGGGGGCTGCCCGCTTTATGGGGTAAGGCGGGCAGAGGAGGAAACGCAATGAATATACCCGAGATCCTTGTGGCCAATGGCACAGGGGCGGTGCTGGTAAGCTTTCTGCTTTTACTGCGGGTGCGCGGCGAAAGTAAAAACAGCGTGGGAACAGAGCTGTTCTGCCGGATTCTGGTGGTGACGCTGCTGGCACAGGCAACAGAGACGATCAGCTTTCTGTTGGACGGCGTGCCCGGCGCGGCAAGCCGGTTCTGGCTGTACCTGACCAACACCGTCTGCACCGGCGCTACCGTGTGTGTGGGCTATGCGTGGTGTTTGTATGTGGACTTCCGGGTCTACCGCAGCACCGGACGCCTGCGCAGAAGACACTTTCTGCTGGGCGCGCCGCTGCTGGCGCTTTTGGTGCTGCTGGTGGCAAACCTTTTTGGCACGGGGTGGATCTTTACCATCTCGGCGGACAACGTTTACCATCGGGGTCCGCTGAATATCTTGCTGTATCTGCTGCTGTTCAGCTATTACGCCGAGAGCGTGTGGCAGGTGCATAAGGCCAAGCGCGATGGCGTTACGGTGGAGTTTTTCCCGGTGTACTACTTCGTGGTCACCTGTGCGGTGGGCACGCTGCTGCAGGGCGCATTCTACGGCATGGCCTTTGGCTGGCTGTCAGTAGCCATCGCTTTTGTGCTTGTGGACAGTCAGACCCGCAGCCTGCGCGGCTATACCGATGAACTGTCCGGTCTGTTTGGGCGCAAGTACATGAACTACTGTCTGGACCGCATCCACGCCACGCAGGAGAAGGACGTTTACGGCATCATGATGGACGTGAACTGCTTCAAGGAGATCAACGACACCTACGGTCACGCCGAGGGCGACCGCGCCATTCAGGAGATCGGGCACATCCTGTCCGGAGCGCTGGTGGCAAACTCGGTAGCCATCCGCATGAGCGGCGACGAGTTCATGGTGCTGATCCGTCACGGCTCGGAGGAGCTTCTGGATAAGACCTGCACTGCCATCGAGCGGCGGGTGCAGCACTATAACGAAACCGCTCCGGCGGGCAGCTTTCAGCTCTCCTTCTCCACCGGTGTGGCAAAGTACGAGGGCGGCAGCGTGGAGAAGTTTCTGGTGGAGCTGGATCAGCGGATGTACGCGGAAAAGCGCGCTTTCCATGCCGCCCGGGACGGCCATGCCACACCGGAGCAGGGAAATGCTCCATCAATTTAAAAGGAATGTCTAAAATAAGTGAGACTTATCTTGACAATCTGACGCTGCAATGATAGAATATGGAGCGTACCAATTGAATACCGACTTATCAAGAGCGGCTGAGGGGACAGGCCCTGTGAAGCCCGACAACCTGCGCGAGAGCGTAAGGTGCCAAATCCTGCGGGAAACCGGAAGATAAGAGTGCAACGCTCAGAGCTTTCGGCTCTGGGCGCTTTTATTTTTCAGAACAAACTTGATGGAATGGTAAATACAAGCAACTGCAACATTTAGGAGGCAAAAAATGGCTAGACACCTGTTTACTTCGGAGTCCGTTACCGAGGGACATCCTGACAAGATCTGCGACCAGATCTCTGATGCGATCCTTGACGAGATCCTGACCCACGACCCCAATGCCCGCGTGGCTTGCGAGACCTGCGCATCCACCGGCCTTGTGCACATTATGGGCGAGATCACCACCAGCTGCTATGTGGACTTCCAGAAGGTCGTCCGCGAGGTGGTGGCAGATATCGGCTACACCCGCGCAAAGTTCGGCTTTGACGCCGACACCTGCGCCGTCATCTCCAACATTGACGGCCAGAGCCCCGATATTGCACTGGGCACCAACGATCAGGTGGGCGGTGCAGGCGATCAGGGCATGATGTTCGGTTATGCCTGCGACGAGACCCCCGAGCTGATGCCCATGCCCATCAGCCTTGCCCACAAGCTGGCAAAGCGCCTGACTGAGGTGCGCAAGAGCGGCGAGATGGACTACCTGCGCCCGGACGGCAAGAGCCAGGTGACCGTGGAGTACGACGAGAACAACAAGCCCGTGCGCGTGGATGCCGTGGTCATTTCCAGCCAGCACAGCGAGAGCGTGAGCATGGAGCAGCTGCGCGCAGACGTGATGGAAAAGGTCATCAAGGCCACCATCCCCGCCGAGCTGCTGGACGAGAACACCAAGTACTACATCAACCCCACCGGCCGCTTTGTTGTGGGCGGCCCGCAGGGCGATACCGGCCTGACCGGCCGTAAGATCATCGTGGACACCTACGGCGGCTATGCACGCCACGGTGGCGGCGCTTTCTCCGGCAAGGATCCCAGCAAGGTGGACCGCAGCGCAGCCTACGCTACCCGCTGGGTGGCAAAGAACATCGTGGCTGCGGGTCTGGCAAAGCAGTGCGAGGTGCAGGTGGCCTATGCCATCGGCGTGGCAAAGCCCGTGTCCATCATGGTGGATACCTTCGGCACCGGCACTGTGGCAGACGAGAAGATCGAGCAGGCTGTGGAGAAGGTGTTTGACCTGACCCCCGCCGCCATCATCCGCGAGCTGGATCTGCGCAAGCCCATCTACCGCCAGCTGGCCGCCTACGGCCACATGGGCCGCGAGGATCTGGGCGTGAAGTGGGAGAACACCGACCGCGTGGATGCCCTGAAGGCTGCGGTCGCTGCCCTGTAAGCGGAACACAAAATACCGATAGCTGTTATGTAAAATAAGAAGGCATCTGCAACGATCGCTTCTGAGCTTCAGAAGCTCAGCGAATTTGTTGCAGATGCCTTTGTTTTTGCGGCTCTGCCGGGGAGGGTGAACGAGCAAAAACAGAAGCATCTCTGCTGCCCGACACACGACATTTTCCTCTCCGGGAAGGGCTCTCCCGGGAGGTGATTTGGGCAAAGAAAAAGTCCTACTTTTCCGTGAAAATCAGCCGAAATTTGCGAAATGGCAGGGAATAGACTGTCTTTTTGTCGAAAACACACAGTCTCTGTTTGAAAAAGGTAAAACAGATGTGCAAGGCGCAGAAAATCGTCAGCTGAAACAAATTGATATGGCACAAATGTCAAATTGTGATAAAATAAAGATAGATATGCACTTTCGTGTGACGATCATTCGGATTGTACAGCAGCAATAAGGAGTTGTGATTATGTCCATTGAAATTTCCCCGAAGTCGTTCTTTGAGCAGCCCAGCGTGGCCGATATGCGTCTCATCGCCTGCCCCGGTGCGGAGGAGCTTACCGGCCTGATCGACAAGCACCTGACCCGCTGGGCCAGAGAAGCCGGCATCGATAAGGATACCTTTATCATCCCCTGCGACTGCCCCCGCTTCCAGAGCGGCGACGCCAAGGGTCTGGTGAAGGAGTCGGTGCGCGGCGACGATATCTTCATCGTGGTCGATCCCGGCAACTACAGTGTGACCTACAAGCTGTTCAACTACGAGAACCACATGTCTCCGGACGATCACTTCGCCAACCTGAAGCGCCTGATCCAGGCAGTGGCCGGCAAGGCACATCGTGTGTCGGTCATTATGCCCAGCCTGTACGCCGGCCGTCAGCATCGCCGTGTGGTGCGCGAAAGTCTGGACTGCGCTGTGGCCCTGCAGGAGCTGCAGACCATGGGTGTGCGCAACATCATCACCTTTGATGCCCACGATCCCCGTGTACAGAACTCCATCCCTTTGAATGGATTTGATAATTTCTTCCCTACCTATCAGTTTCTGAAGGCTCTGATCAAAGGCGTGCCGGATCTGAAGGTAGACAATGATCATCTGATGATCATCAGCCCGGATGAGGGAGCTATGCAGCGTGCTGTATATTTTTCTAACGTTATGGGTGTTAATATGGGTATGTTCTACAAACGCCGTGACTATTCAACTATTGTAAACGGAAAGAATCCGATTGTTGCACATGAATTCTTAGGTGAACATCTGGATGGAAAAGATGCGATCATCATTGACGACATGATTTCTTCCGGTGAAAGTATGCTGGATGTTGCAAAACAGATTAAAGCCCGCGGAGCAAACCGGGTATTTGTCTGCACCACATTCGGACTCTTTACCGATGGTTTTGAAAAATTTGATGATTATTATGAAAAAGGTTACATCGACCGCGTGATCACTACTAATCTCACTTATCTTCCTGCCGAAGCAAAGGAAAAGCCTTATTTCCTGATCGCAGATATGAGTAAGTTTATCGCACTGATCATCGATTCTATGAACCATGATATCAGCATCGGAAAGGTTATGGATCCTACAGAAAAGATTCACCGTCTGTTAGCAAAACATAATACTTCGTTATAAACGAACCTAAAAACAGGATCAACTTTTACCGGTTGATCCTGTTTTATAATAGATATATCTAATTATTTTTTACTTGTACTTATAAAATCACTGTAAGCAGTTCCGTTTTCCAACGTCTTGTTTTTTGCCGCTGCCATTTCCGAAACGGTTACGAGCTGATAGCCCTCTTCTTCCAGTTTTGGAATCAGCTGAAGTGCCGCATCTACTGTCTGTGTGTGAATATCATGCATCAGTATGATATCTCCGTCTTTCAAATTACGCATAACCTCGTCAATTGTGCTCTGTGTATTTCTCGTCTTCCAGTCCAGTGTATCCACATTCCAGAGAATCATCGGCATACCTACGCTTGATTTCACTGTATCATTAATTGCACCATACGGAGGCCTTAATACAGTAGCCGGACTTCCACAGATATTCTTTATATTTTCATTCGTATCATTGATCTCTTTGGCAATTGCTTCTGCATCAATCTTCGTCAGTTGCTGGTGATCATAGGAATGGTTTCCAAGTTCATTCCCATCTTTCAACATCTGCTTTATGGCATCCGGATAGGATTTTACATTTTTTCCGAGCATAAAAAATGTAGCATGTGCATTATATTTTTTCAACTGATCCAGAATCTCTGATGTTCTTGGTCCGGGTCCATCATCAAATGTAAGTGCCACCATCGGTTTTCCCGGATCTATCTCTGTTTTTTCTTTCGAGAGCAATTCTCCCGACTCGCTGAATTTACATTTCTCAAGTCCGAGCTTCAGCTCTCCTGTTGCCGCAATTCCTTTTGAATCAAAATAATACTCTTTTCCGTCAATGGTCTGCCAGCCGCTCAGTGCCTTGCCGTCATCACTCAGATATGCTCTTCCGTCATCCGTTGTAATCCATTCGGACTTCTGCATGATTCCTTTTTCATCAAAACAATATAACGCATTCTCAATGGTCTGCCAGCCGGTCACTTTATTTCCATCTGCATCAAAATAATATGTATTTCCCTTCGACACCACGAAATCTGATGTTACATAAGTTCCATCGTATTTTTTAAATTTATTACCATTCCATACACCGATTGGATTCTTCACGGTACAGGTTCCGTTCCTGATTGTTACCTGCGCCTTTTTCTTCCATGCTCCATTCAGTTCTTTTTTAATCTTCTCTGACAGTTTTGCTGTAATCACATAAGTTCCTTCTATATTCGAATCAGCTTTACTAGAAATGGTAATATCTTTTCCTTTTTGCAGATCTTTTGCAAAGTCCTCAGCAGTATATGTCTTTGTAAGCTTGTTCTTATCTTTGTCCTGTATCTTTACATCTGCCGTATACGACGGAAGTGCTGTTCCCTGCGTAACCTCAATATCAGCGACCTGTATCGTAATCTGTGCCGGTTTTCTTAGCATTTCACGTATGACCGGTATTGCCACAGCGATCAGGCATATGACAAAAAGAGTAAGACCCACACGAATGTTTCTTACTCTTCTCCTATATTTCTTACGTCTTGATCGAATCCCTGTATTGTCCATTCCCTGTATCCCCCAGATTTCATAAGTTCTGTTTATCAGATATGAAGATATCTTTACTGCATCTCTTTCATTAATAGGATACTCTAATTCGACATATTTCGCAATTAAGGGATTCTTACAAATTTATTAAGTTTTATTTAACATATAACACGTACACGTAACACTTCACCGATCTGTTTCAGTTCTTCCACAACACCTTCCGGCACTTCGGAATCTACATCGATCATTGTATACGCATATTTCCCCTTGCTCTTATTCGTAAGGTCTGCAATATTCATATTATCTTTTGCAAGGACAGCGGAAATCTGACCGATCATATTCGGTACATTGTGATGTAATACAAGAATACGTGTCTTATCTCCTCTCAGCCCCATATCACAATCCGGATAGTTCACCGAATGTCTGATATTACCGTTTTCCAGATAATCCATCACTTCTTTCACTGCCATCTTTGCACAGTTATCTTCAGATTCTTCCGTAGATGCTCCGAGATGAGGAATTACAATCGCTCCCTTTACACCTGCAATCTCAGGTGTCGGGAAATCTGTAACATAATGCTTTACTTTACCGGCAACAAGTGCATCTACCATTGCTTCGGAATCCACCAGCACATCTCTTGCAAAGTTCAGAACGATCACACCTTCCTTCATAAGGCTCAGGGCATCTTTTCCGATCATTCCCTTTGTGCTGTCAAGTGCCGGCACGTGAACGGTAATGTAATCACAGTTTTCATAGATTTCATCTACATTTGTTGTATGATGAATACTTCTGGAAAGTCTCCATGCAGAATCCACCGATACATATGGATCGTATCCGTATACATCCATGCCAAGATGTGTTGCAGCATTTGCCACAAGCACACCGATTGCTCCAAGACCGATAACTCCAAGTTTCTTTCCCTGCAATTCCTGTCCCGCAAATGCTTTTTTCGCCTTTTCTGCATCTTTGGCTATGTTTCCATCCTCTTCATTCTCCTGCACCCAGTTGATGCCGCCAATGATATCTCTGGATGCCAACAGCATACCGGCGATCACCAATTCTTTTACTCCATTTGCATTAGCTCCCGGTGTATTAAATACAACAATTCCCTGTTCCGCACATTTCTCAAGCGGGATATTATTCACACCTGCACCGGCTCTTGCGATTGCTTTCAGATCTGCTGCAAATTCCATTTCGTGCATTGCCGCACTTCTTACCAGGATCGCATCAGCCGTCTCCGGTGTGCTTACAGGTGCATAGTCTTTTGTAAATTCATCCAGTCCTACCTGTGAAATTGGATTCAGATTATGATACTTATACATGATTACAGATTCTCCTTTTCAAATGCTTTCATAAATTCCACGAGTTTTTCCACTCCTTCAACCGGCATCGCGTTGTAGATACTTGCACGCATACCTCCGACACTTCTGTGTCCTTTCAGATTTTCAAATCCGGCTTCTTTCGCTTCTTTTACAAATTTTGCATCCAGTTCTTTATTACCTGTTATAAATGGAACATTCATAAGTGAACGGTCTTTTGGAACAACTGTACCTTTGAATAATTTACTTTCATCCAGGTAATCATAGAGAATCTTTGCCTTCTTTTCATTACGCTCTTTGATTGCTTCCAGACCACCCTGCTTTTTCAGCCATTTGAATACTTTCCCGCAGATATAGATTCCATATGCCGGCGGTGTATTGTATAAAGATCCGGCATCTGCATGTGTCTTATATTTCAGCATGGTCGGTGTACCATCTAATACATCATCTGTAATCAGGTCTTCACGTATAATTGCGATCACCACACCCGCAGGTCCTACATTTTTCTGAACTCCTCCGTAGATCACGCCATATTTTGACACATCTACCGGTTCAGACAGGAAACAGGATGACACATCTGCCACCAGTGTCTTCCCTTTTGTATCCGGAAGTTCTTTGAACTTTGTACCATAAATCGTATTATTCTCGCAGATGTATACATAATCTGCATCTTCAGAGATTTCAAGATCAGAGCAGTCCGGAATATAAGAAAATGTCTTATCTTCGGAAGATGCGACTACATGAACCTCTCCGTATTTTTCTGCTTCTTTGGCTGCCTTTTTCGCCCATTGTCCGGTTACGATATAGTCAGCCACTTTATTTTTCATCAGATTCATAGGAATCATGGCAAATTGCTGAGATGCGCCGCCCTGCAGGAATAATACCTTATAATTATCCGGAATCTGCATCAGATCACGGATATCAGCTTCTGCTGTCTCAATAATCTCCTGGAACACCGATGAACGGTGACTCATTTCCATAACCGACATTCCACAGCCTTTATAATCTAACATCTCTGCTGCTGCTTCTTTTAATACTTCTTCCGGCAATACGGCCGGACCTGCTGAAAAATTGTACACTCTGCTCATTGTTGTTCCTCCACTTTTCTTTACTTTTTGCTTCTTTTATTCTGCATTTTTTGTTTTCAGGTCTTTCTCATCAAAAGCTTCACTGATTGGAGCACCAGGGGCAACCATCGGCCATACTTTGTCATCACTGTCAATCTGACAATCAATCACTACCGGGTGACCGCTCTTTAATGCCTTTGCAAATGCTTCTTTGAATTCTTCCCTGGTCGATGCACGTACTCCTTCTGCTCCCATAGCTTCTGCAAGTTTTACAAAATCTACAGCATCATTGAGTACAGTAGCCGAGTAGCGCTGTTCGTAAAACAGATTCTGCCACTGACGCACCATACCAAGTACATGGTTATTGATCACTACCTGAATTACCGGGATATTATGGCGTGTTGCGGTAGCAATCTCATTCATATTCATACGGAAACATCCGTCTCCTGCAATATTGACTAGCGTCTTTTCCGGTCTTCCGACCTTCGCTCCAAGTGAAGCACCAAGACCATATCCCATCGTTCCAAGCCCTCCTGATGTAAGAAGTGTTCTTGGTTCTGTATATTTATAATATTGCGCCGCCCACATCTGATGCTGTCCGACTTCCGTAGAAATGATTGCTTCGCCATTTGTCTGACGGTAAATTTCTTCCACTATGAACGGACCACTGAGTACATCCGGATGATATGTCATTGGATACTTCTCTTTATAAGAAATAATCTTCTCTATCCATTCCTTATGATTCTGCTGTTCCAGGCGTTCATTCATCTTCTGAAGAACGACTTTCAGATCACCGACTACCCCTTCTGTAATCAGGATATTTTTATTCATCTCCGCTGCATCTACATCAAACTGCAGGATTTTTGCATCCTTGGCAAATTTCTTAGCATTTCCTGTCACACGGTCACTGAATCTTGCTCCTGTTACAATCAGAAGATCACATTCACTGACTCCGTAATTGGATGTTTTGGTGCCATGCATTCCAAGCATTCCGGTATACAGCGGATCCGTTCCCGGGAATGCACCTTTTCCCATCAGGGAATCGGTAACCGGTGCGTCTACCTTCTTTACAAATTCATATAATTCCTTGCTGGCTCCTGATAATATTGCCCCGCCGCCAACAAATATATATGGTCTTTCCGACTCCCTGATCATGCGAACTGCACTTTCCAGATCTTCTTCGCAGATATCTTCGGACGGTTTTACAATCTCTGGTTCCCGTGATATAAATTCTGCTTTATTAGCTGTTACATCCTTTGGAATATCGATCAGAACCGGACCTGGCCTTCCTTCTTTAGCGATCACAAATGCCTTGCGGATTGTATCCGCCAGGTTATTGACATCCTTTACAATATAATTATGCTTTGTGATCGGCATCGTAACACCTGCTATATCGATCTCCTGGAAACTGTCTTTTCCCAGAAGTGCTACTCCTACATTGCAGGTAATTGCAACCACCGGAATGGAATCCATGTATGCGGTTGCAATCCCAGTTACAAGGTTCGTTGCACCTGGTCCGCTGGTTGCAAGACATACACCGACTTTTCCCGTTGCTCTTGCATATCCGTCCGCCGCATGAGCAGCACCCTGTTCGTGTGATGTAAGAATATGTTTAATCTCATCTTTATGCTTATATAATTCATCGTATACGTTCAAAATCGCTCCGCCAGGATAACCGAATACGGTATCCACTCCCTGCTCTTTCAAACATTCGATTACAATTTGTGATCCTGTTAACTGCATACCATTCATTCCCCTGTCATAATTTTTATTTTGCTTTTGGAACTTCAAGGATTGCGCCTCTGTTTCCAGAAGTAACCATTGCCGCATATCTTGCAAGATATCCGGTTGTAACCTTTGGCTCTCTTGGAGTCCAGTTTTCTTTTCTCTTAGCCAGTTCTTCATCCGATACATCCAGATGAATAGAAAGATTCGGGATATCAATCTGGATCAGGTCTCCCTCCTCTACCAGTGCGATTGGTCCGCCGACAGCAGCTTCCGGAGATACATGCCCGATAGATGCTCCTCTTGATGCTCCACTGAAACGTCCGTCTGTGATCAACGCCACACTCGATCCAAGCCCCATACCTGCGATTGCAGATGTAGGATTTAACATCTCGCGCATTCCCGGACCTCCCTTTGGTCCCTCGTAACGGATAACAACAACATCACCGGCTACAATCTTACCACCTTTGATTGCTGCAATTGCATCTTCCTCACAGTCAAATACTCTTGCAGGTCCTTCGTGTACCAGCATCTCATCTACGACTGCCGAACGCTTTACAACACTTCCATCCGGTGCAAGATTACCTTTTAACACTGCAAGCCCGCCTGTTGGTGTATATGGATTGTCAATCGGACGGATAACCTCTGGATCTTTGTTCACTACTCCTTCAATATTCTCTCCTACTGTCTTTCCTGTAACTGTCATACATTCTGTATGAAGGAGTCCCTTCTTATTCAGTTCTGCCATAACTGCATAGACACCACCTGCTTCATTCAGGTCTTCCATATAAGTAGGACCTGCCGGTGCAAGGTGACAGAGATTTGGTGTCTTTTCACTAATTCCATTTGCGAAATCAATCTCAAAATCCATTCCCACTTCATGTGCGATTGCCGGAAGATGAAGCATACTGTTTGTAGAGCATCCAAGTGCCATATCAACAGTAAGTGCATTCAGAATAGCTTCTTTTGTCATAATATCTCTTGGGCGGATATTCTTCTCAAGAAGTTCCATGACTTTCATACCTGCATGTTTTGCAAGACGGATTCTTTCTGAATATACTGCCGGGATTGTTCCGTTTCCGCGAAGTCCCATACCAAGTACCTCTGTCAGACAGTTCATGCTGTTTGCTGTGTACATACCCGAACATGATCCGCATGTAGGACATACTTTATTCTCGAATTCACACAGGTCTGCATCTGACATTGTTCCGGCCGCATTCGCTCCTACCGCCTCAAACATACTGGAAAGACTTCTCTTCTGTCCTTTTACATGTCCTGCAAGCATCGGTCCGCCACTGACAAATACAGTCGGTACATTAATTCTTGCTGCAGCCATCAGAAGTCCCGGTACATTCTTATCACAGTTCGGGATCATAACTAACGCATCAAACTGATGTGCCATCGCCATTGCTTCTGTAGAATCTGCGATCAGGTCTCTGGTTACCAGAGAATACTTCATTCCGATATGTCCCATTGCTATTCCGTCACAAACTGCAATTGCAGGAAACATGATCGGTGTACCACCTGCCATGGCAACTCCCTGTTTTACTGCATTCGCAATTTTATCCAGGTTCATATGCCCCGGCACGATTTCATTATAAGAACATACGATGCCTACCAGTGGTCTGTTCATCTCTTCTTCCGTCAGTCCAAGTGCATTGAACAATGAACGGTGAGGTGCCTGCTGTTTTCCTTTTGTTACTGTATCACTTCTCATTTTTATCCTCCTGTTTTCTTTCTGTCAAATACTTCTTATCTATATATAATTCTACAATTAACGAATGTTTTCTGAAATCAGATCGCCCATCTCTTCTGTTCCAATCTGTGTCTTTCCTTCTGACATAATATCAATCGTACGGTATCCGTCTTTTAACACCTTTGCAACAGCTGCTTCGATTGCATCTGCTTCTTTATCAAGATCAAAGCTGAAACGCAGCATCATTGCTGCAGAAAGGATAGTTGCGATTGGATTGGCAATTCCTTTTCCTGCTATATCCGGTGCCGATCCGCCGCTCGGCTCATACAAACCGAATTTTGTCTCATTTAAGCTGGCACTTGCAAGCATTCCGATAGATCCGGTCACCATACTTGCTTCATCAGAAAGAATATCTCCAAACATATTCTCTGTAAGAATGACATCAAACTGTTTTGGGTCTTTTACAAGCTGCATTGCACAGTTGTCTACCAGCATATTTTCCACTGCCACCTCTGGATAATCTTTTGCAACTTCTTCTACCACTTTTCTCCATAATCTTGAAGAATCCAGAACATTTGCCTTATCTACGCTAGTTACTTTTTTGCGTCGCTTCATTGCAATATCAAATCCCCGTTTTGCGATTCTTCGGATCTCCTCTTCATTATATGTAAGAGAATCTTTTGCTGTCATCACTCCGTCAATCTCTTCTGTCTTTCTCTCTCCAAAGTAAAGACCGCCAGTCAGTTCTCTCATGATCATCATGTCGAACCCACCTTCTGTAATCTCTTCTTTCAAGGGACATGCACCTTTTAATTCCTCATAAAGTACTGCAGGTCTTAAGTTTGCAAAAAGATTCAGGGCTTTTCTGATCTTCAAAAGTCCTGCTTCCGGTCTTTTAGACGGCTCTAACTTATACCACGGAGATGTCTTTGCATCTCCTCCGATGGAACCCATCAGAACTGCATCACATGCTTTTGCCTCTGCGATTGTCTCATCTGTAAGAGGCACTCCGTGAACATCAATGGATGCTCCCCCCATGAGTAACTGTGTATAATCACAAGTATGTCCATATACTCCTGCAACTTTATCCAGAACTTTCATTGCCTCCGTTACGATCTCCGGACCAATTCCGTCTCCCTTAATCACACCAATTTTAAGATTCATCGTTCTTCTTCCTTCCTTCGGTAAAAATCTATAAAAATAATATTATCGTATTTTTATACATGTTTCAAGACTTTAATTGGTTAAATTGACAAATTGCTACATTTTACCTACTTAAAAAACGCTTTTTATAATATTTCTTGTACACTTTGATGATTGATTGCTATAAAAAACTGTGGAACACATTATTTCCATGTGTTCCACAGTTTTTATGCATGATATTTTGCTGTTTCAAGAATCCGGTTCGCATTTTCCACCCGTTCTTGCGATGGTGGATCAATGCCCTCCAACTGATACGGAATCCCCAGTTCTTTCCATTTATATACGCCAAGTGTATGATACGGAAGGACTTCTACTTTCTCCACATTATCTAACGTCTCAATAAAATCATGAAGTCTGTGCAGATATTCGTCTTTATCACTTCTTTCCGGGACTAGTACATGACGGATCCAGACTGGTTTTCCGGTCTCTGAAAGATATTCTGCCATATCAAGAATATTCTTATTCGTCTGACCGGTAAGGATCTTATGCTGCTCATCATCAATATGCTTGATATCCAGCATTACAAGATCTGTCACCTTCATAAGTTCCTGGAATTTACTGAAGAATGGCTCTTCTCTTGTGAATGGATTTCCACAGGTATCCAGTGTTGTGTTGATTCCTCTTTCTTTTGCTTTCTGGAACAACTCCAGCAGAAAATCGATCTGCAGAAGCGGTTCGCCCCCACTGACGGTAATACCGCCCTTACTTCCCCAGTAAGTGCGGTATTTCCAGGCTTTATCAATCAGTTCATCTGCTGTGTAGAGAGTCCCTGAATTCATGTTCCATGTGTCCGGGTTATGACAGAACTGGCAGCGCATAGCACAACCGGTCGTAAAGATCAGATAGCGGACACCTGGACCGTCAACGGAGCCGAAACTTTCCAGAGAATGAATATATCCTTTGGTCATAGCTTTGCTCCTTTTTTTATTTATTACATGTAATTCGCCATGTACTCCGCCATGCGCAGCTCGATTCCGCTTTGCTTCATCTCGCTGACGGCTGTCGCCGTATATCATCTGATCCAGATATCATAATTCAAGCAAGCTTGATTATAACATCTGTCTCATCTGATGCATGGCTCATAGCTTTTACATATGATCGTGGCAAGTTCTTGCGATAACGTCTAACTGCTGTTCGCGAGTCAGGTCGATGAACTTAACTGCGTATCCAGATACACGAATTGTGAAGTTAGCATATTCTGGTTTTTCCGGATGCTCCATAGCATCAATAAGTTTATCTGTACCAAATACGTTAACATTCAGGTGATGTGCTCCCTGATCGAAGTATCCGTCCATTACACGTGCAAGATTTTCTTTACGCTCATCATCTGTATGTCCAAGTGCACTTGGGCTGATTGTCTGAGTATTAGAAATACCATCCAGTGCCAGCTCGTATGGAAGCTTAGCAACAGAGTTAAGGGATGCAAGAAGTCCGTTCTTTTCTGCACCGTAAGATGGGTTAGCACCTGGTGAAAGTGGCTCTCCTGCTTTTCTTCCGTCCGGAAGAGATCCTGTAGCCTTACCGTATACTACATTGGAAGTAATTGTAAGGATTGATGTTGTAGGTACAGAATTTCTGTATGTATGGCACTTATTCAGTTTGTGCATGAATGTCTTCAGAAGCCATACAGCCATGTCGTCTGCACGATCATCGTCGTTACCGTATCTTGGGAAATCTCCTTCGATCTCGAAATCTGTTGTGATTCCATCTTCGTCACGGATAGCTTTTACTTTTGCGTATTTGATAGCGCAAAGTGAATCTACCACATGAGAGAATCCAGCGATACCTGTTGCAAATGAACGCTTAACGTCTGTATCAATCAATGCCATCTGAGCTGCTTCATAGTAATACTTGTCATGCATGTAGTGAATCATATTCAGTGTATCTACATACAGTTTGCTCAGCCATTCCATCATAGCATCATATTTTTCCATTACTTCATCGAAGTCAAGATATTCAGATGTGATTGGTCTGTAAGCAGGTGCAACCTGAATTTTATTCTTTTCATCAATACCACCGTTGATGGCGTATAACAGACACTTAGCAAGGTTTGCACGAGCTCCGAAGAACTGCATCTCTTTACCTGTCT
>OGUO01001320.1_pt1 | contig 16734 bp, 16 predicted proteins | sample 1553641 | NCBI WGS metagenome assembly OGUO01 (sample SAMEA2579980, study PRJEB22360) | human gut metagenome | biome: human gut; feature: human-associated habitat; material: faeces | place: Denmark | collected 2008/2010 | reverse complement strand
TTAGAAATGCCAAATTTGGTATTTGGGCACATTGGGGACCGCAATGTGTGGAAGGGTCCGGCGACTGGATGGCGCGTTCTCTCTATTTGGAAGGTTCGCGCGAGTATAAGCACCATGTGGAACATTATGGCCATCCCTCTGAAGTGGGCTTCAAGGATATATTGCCTTTGTTTAAAGCCGAGAAATGGGATCCGGACAAATTGGTTTCCTTTTATAAGAAGATTGGTGCCCAGTATTTCTTCGCTTTAGGTAATCACCATGATAATTATGATTTATGGGATAGCCAATATCAGGAATGGAATTCCGTGAATATAGGCCCTAAGAAGGATATATTGGCGGGCTGGGCTGAAGCAGCTAAGAAAAACGGTCTTCCATTTGGTATCAGTTTCCATGCGGACCATGCGTGGAGCTGGTATGAACCGGCTCAACGATACGACCGTCATGGCGAGAAGGCAGGTGTACCCTACGATGGATGTTTGACTAAAGAAGATGGTAAGGGTAAGTGGTGGGAAGGCTACGATCCTCAAAAACTTTATGCACAGAATCACCCGTTAAGCGCTGGAAGTTGGGCTGACGGTATGATTCACCGTCAATGGGCATGGGGAAATGGTGTTTGTATTCCTACTCAAGAATATGTGACAAACTTTTATGATCGTACAGTCGATGCAATAAACCGTTATAATCCCGATTTGATTTATTTTGATGTGACTGGTGTACCGTTTTATCCTATCAGTGATGCGGGTTTGAAGATTGCCGCACATTTTTATAATCACAACATGGTTGTTCGTAAGGGGGATTTCAGTGCTGTTATGTTTGGTAAAATTCTTACCGATGAACAACGTAAAGCTTTGGTATGGGATGTGGAAAGGGGATCTCCCAATAGTATTTATGAAGAGCCATGGCAGACTTGTTCTTGTTTAGGCGGTTGGCATTATGATACCAGATTGGCGGAGAACGGCTGGTATAAAAGTGCTTCCGATGTAGTGAAACTATTAGTGGATGTGGTCAGTAAGAACGGTAATTTGTTGCTTAGTGTTCCTCTTCGGGCTGACGGAACTTTCGATGAAAAGGAAGAAGCCATTGCCGATGCAGAGATTTATGAAGGAAGTAAACTGATTGGAACAACTGATGAAAATGGACAGCTTCAGGTAGAAACCAATACCCTTTCTTTAGGAACGCATCGTTTTACGGCTGTCAAGAAAGATGAAGCCGGTCACAATCTCTTGACTGCAGTGATGAGTTCCATTACTGTAAATAAAGTAAGTGACCCATCCGCAGACCCGAACAAGACAGTTGTTACATTCCGTCTGATTGGTGATACCAAACACGGAGAAGAGGGAAGTGACAACGAAGCCGTTCATGCTTATACGACATGGATTGCAACCGGTACTTATAGTTTTGACCAGTCAGAAGTAACCGTGGGTGAAGTGTTTAAGACTGCATTAGAGGAAGCGGGACTTTCTTATGTAGGAATTGAAAACAACTACATTAGTTCCATTACCGCACCGGAGATTTATGGTGGTTATGAATTAAAGGAAATGGACAACGGTAAAAATTCCGGCTGGATGTATACCGTAAACGGAGTACACCCGGACAGAGGCTTAAATGAATGGTATGTAACCACAGGTGATGAAATCGTATGGCATTACATCGATGACTACAAAGTAGAACAGTCTGATATGAAAGACGAGTCCGGATTTGCATCAAGTGGCAATGCATCTACCTGGAATAAATGGTTAGAAGCGTTGGATGAAACACCTGGTGCAAGAGAACGTGGTGAAAAAGTCGAAAATCAGATCAAGCAGATTGATGAAACCATTGAGCTTACAGATGAGTGTGAAGCAAAGATTACCACAGCACGTAAGGCTTATGATTCCCTGACTCGTGAGGAGAAGAGATATGTAAGCAATTACGATGTGCTCTTAAAAGCAGAGGAACAACTGGCAGCCCTTAAGAAAGAAAAGGCAGACAAAGAAGCAGCGGACGCTGTGATTGCTCAGATTGATGCCCTTCCGACAGCCGAAAATGTGACTCTGGAACATCAGGAAGCAGTTGATGCTGCAAGAGATGCGTACAGCAAGCTGACGGATGACCAGAAGAAACTGGTTTCCAAGGAAACAACCGACAAACTGGAACGTGCAGAGAAGAAGATTGCACAGTTACTCGAAGAGCAGGCAGCGGATTTGGTATTAGAAGAGATGAATGCGCTTCCGTCCAAAGACAATCTGACGCTGGATGATGAAGTGGCTCTTGCAGGTGCAGAGGCACACTACAATGCATTAAGTGATGCTCAGAAAGAATATCTGAATGGAAAAGCACCGGAAAGTGTTGCAAAACTTGGTGAATTAAGAACGCAGTTAGAAAAACTGAAAAAGGATGCGGCAGACAAAGCGGCAGCCGATGCAGTGACAGAAAAACTCAATGCCCTTCCGTCCGAAGAGGATGTGATGTTCCAGGATGAAGCGGTACTGAAACAGGCAAGAGAGGCTTATGATGCTCTAAGTGATGACCAGAAGAAGTTTGTTTCCGGTGAAGCGTATGACAAACTGGAAAAGGCAGAAAAGAAACTCGAAGCATTAAAAGCAGAAGCCGAAGCGGTAACAAAACAGATTCAGGAACTTCCGGCAGTTGGAGATTTGAAACTGGAAGATGCAGAAAAAGTATCTTTGGCAAGAAGTGCTTATGATGCGTTGAATGCAGACCAGAAACGTCAGTTGACAGAAAGTGGAGTAGTGGATACGCTGTTAACCGCTGAAAACCAGATCAGCTTACTTGAAAGAGAAAAAGAAGAAGCAGAAAAAGTGGCACAGCAGATTAACAGTCTTCCGGAAGTAAAAGATTTGAAACTGGCAGACAAGACAGCAGTAGAAGCGGCAAGAAAAGCTTACGATGCCTTAAGTGACAATCAGAAAGCAATGATTGAAGATGCAAAGAAGGCGCTTGAGGAAAGAGAAGCAGAAATCAAACGCTTACAGGAACTGGCAGATAATACCGATAAACCAGACCCAGACAATAAAGATGATAATAAGAAAGATGACAACAAGGATAACAACAAAGACAAAAATACATCAACGACGGATAAGAACAATAATAAGGGCTCTGGAACAACAACCGGTACAACCAACAAAGGTTCTAACACAACAACAGGTACGACAACCAATAAAGGTACTCAGAGCGGAAGCACCAATAAGACAACCGGAACTACAACAGGAAGTCAGGCACAGACAAGTGGAAAACAGGGAACAGACAGCAGTGTGAAGAGTGCCAAGACAGGAGATGAAACCGATTTCCTTCTTCCGATGGCAGGATTGATTAGTGCTTCAGGTGCATTTGCCGGAGTGATTCTCTATTATAAAAAGAGAAAAAAAGACACAGGAGTAGAGAAAAAAGAAGAAAAATAAAATCTTGAACTGATACTCCAAATGATAAGCCCCCGTACTTTTGGGATTTCCAAAGGTATGGGGGTTTTGTTTTGGAAAGCCAAGGGTGATGGGGATTTCTGCTTTTTTATTAGAAATTTTTATTATAATTAGTTTAATAGTGGAATTTTGGGAAAGATTTTTCTTAAATCAAATATATAACTTGCTTTTCTCGTTTTATCATTCTATAATATTTTTAGAAAACGAAGAAAGGGGTTACAAAATATGTTATGCCAGTTTTCATTTGAAAATTTTAAATCTTACAAAGGAGAAACAACTTTAGATTTTCAAGCAGCAGTGCTTCCTGAATTTAAAGAAACACTAATTCAAGAGAAAAATGCAACAGACCTTCTTCCGGTTAGCGTTGTATATGGTCCTAATGGTGGTGGTAAAACAAATTTACTTCAAGCACTTTCATGTGTGATATCTACAGTTGTAAAGCCAGTAAATGAATTACAAAAAAACAGACAGACTTTTATTCTTCAGCAAAACATTGAGGCTACTCCATTTCTTTTTGATGAAGTATCCAGAAATGAGCCAATCGAATTTCGTATGTTCTTTCGTATAAAAACGAATGAGTATTGCTATTATATTGCATTAAAAGATAATGAAGTAATTTCAGAATCGCTTTATCGTAAAGCTGTTACAGGTAAAAAAACAGCGTTGATTTTTGAACGTGAAACTCCGAATATCAAACTGGGATATACACTTAATAAAAAAAGTATTAATACAAGTGTTAATCCTAAAATGCCTTACCTTTCTTTTCTTGCGATTAACTATGATATTCCTGTTATCAGTGAAGTTATCAGATGGTTTGAGAGTTGTATTATTAGAAGTTATGCAAATCCTATGGTAGAACATCAAATTATGCTTACTGAAAATACTCCTTATAAAGAACAATTTATTCATACGCTTAATGATATGGATATTGATATTATGGATTATCGTTATGATGAAAACACCCATCAATTATTCATGAAAAGAAATTTGGGATGTCATGAATACGAATTACCTTTTTCAGAAGAATCAGATGGTACACGTAAATTGATAGCAGCGCTTCCAGTCATTTTACTTGCACTTCGAGAAGGGCGTATTATGATTATTGATGAATTAGATGCTAAACTTCATCCAAAACTTCTGCGATATGTGATTTCGTTATTTAAAAATAAAGAAATTAACAAATTTGGGGCTCAGCTTTTATTTACATCCCACGATATGTATACTTTAAAAAATACGGTATTTCGTCGTGATGAAATTTGGTTTGCTGCTGAAAATTCTGATTATGAAAGTGAAATTTATTCCCTTCATGAAATTCGTGGTGAGGACAGTGCCCGAATTAAAAATACTGCTGCCTATGATAAACAGTATCTTGAAGGGCGTTATGGTGCAGACCCATATTTGTCAAATATGCTTGGAGGTGATTTTTCTTGAGTTTAAAACCACCTAAAAAAAGTGATTTAGACAAGACTTGGATGAAAGCCAGACGTGATAAGCCAAAGAAAATCCAGCCGGAATATCATTTAATCATTACCGAAGGATATTTGTTACGGCATTTCTTGATTTTAAGACTTATAAGAAATTTGCAGAAGAACTGGCTTGGGATACGGAAGTGTGGATAGCTGAAATGCCTGAACACATGATTCACTTAAACGGTGATAAATTTGTAGAACCGAGATGAAGGTCAAAGGTGGGTCTTTGGCTTTCTTGACCTTTTCGTCTTGTAAAGAAGTGAAAAGAATTGTCAAGCAGAAAATAGTGTGCTAAAATATCAATGATACAATTAGAAAAAAAGGCAGATGCCTGTAAAAGATAGAGAATAATGGAGGCTTTGGTAAAAATGGAAGCATACAAGAAAGAGTTTATTGAATTTATGGTAGAAAGTGATGTACTGAAATTTGGAGAGTTTACTTTAAAGAGTGGAAGAAAATCTCCGTTTTTTATGAATGCAGGTGCCTATGTAACCGGTTCACAGTTAAAAAAATTAGGTGAATATTATGCAAAAGCCATTCATGATACTTATGGAGATGACTTTGACGTATTATTTGGACCGGCATACAAGGGAATTCCGCTTGGAGTTGTAACCGCAATCGCATACAGCGAATTATATGGAAAAGAAGTGCGTTACTGTTCTGATAGAAAAGAAGAAAAAGACCACGGTGCAGATAAAGGAAAATTTCTTGGAAGCCAGTTAAAAGATGGTGACCGTGTGATTATGATTGAGGATGTTACGACATCCGGAAAATCTATGGAAGAGACGGTACCGAAGGTAAGAGGGGCAGCAGATGTGACTATCGTTGGTCTGATGGTTTCTTTAAACCGTATGGAAATCGGAAAGGGTGGAGAAAAATGCGCCCTTGATGAAGTCAAAGACCTTTATGGATTTGATACTGCTGCAATCGTAACAATGGAAGAAGTAGTGGAATGTCTTTACAACAAAGAATGTAATGGAAAAGTTGTAATTGATGATACATTAAAATCTGCAATTGACGCATACTATGAGGAATATGGCGTAAAATAGACTGAAAATAAGAATAGCCATATCAAATGAATCAAGAGGATGCAGAAGTTTATGAATGAAAAAGTATATAAAACAATGGCAGGCATAGGCGGTGGTACACTGGCAATTGGAATTGTGGTATTAGTGACCGGAATTGTAAGTGGCACTATGCTGATTATTAATGGAGCAAGATTAATAAAAAAGAAATATGAACTGACAATTTAAGGCATGACAGGCTTAGCAGAAGTATGCCTTGTGTCAGAAAGAGAGGGCATATTTAAGAAAATGCCCTCTTTATTTCAGTACAGGAGCGTATAAATTGAACAGGGAAATAAAAAATAAAATAAAGAGAGCGGGAATGGTTGCGTTTCTGCTTTATATTGCTGCACTGATTTATTTCCTGTTTTTTTCGGAATCATATGGAAGAGCAGGGTTCGCAGAGCGTGAATACCATTATAATGTGGTTCCGTTTCGGGAAATAAAACGATTTTGGATTTACAGAGAACAACTTGGAGTATTTGCAGTCGTTACGAATCTGTTAGGAAATGTGGTAGGATTCGTTCCCTTTGGATTTATGCTTCCTTTAATTGTCCGTCGGGCGAGAGGCTTTTTCTTGATTACGTTATTAGGATTTGCCTTGAGCTTGTTTGTGGAAGTAGTTCAGCTGATAACGAAAGTTGGATGTTTTGATGTAGATGATTTGATTTTGAATACACTGGGAGCGGCAGTCGGGTATATCCTGTTTGCTGTCTGCCATTTGATAGATGACCAGACCAGGAGGAAGAAATATGGCGAGAAAGAGATATAAATATGTGTTTACCAGAAAGAAACATACCAAAGGCGGAAAGTTATCCTCTATTTTGGCATTTGCGTCGTTTCTTTTGTTTGTAGGTTCTGCTATCTGCTCGATGATGATGGGTGGAAAAGGTGGATTATATCTCGGAGCAGCAGGATTCATTGCAATCGGATTTTCTGTATATGGATTTATTCTTGGCTTAAAGAGTTTTTCAGAGGAAAACAGGAATGTATTGTACAGCAAAGTAGGCGCAGTGGCAAACGGGCTGTTAACAGTACTTTGGATTACGATGTTTTTGATTGGAATTGGATGAGGTAGAAATTATGGAAGAACGGTTGAAAAAACAGCTTGAATTTATTTTAGAAGCAGATAAAAGTAAATTTATCGGGCGTCAGACGTACCTTTCTGATGGAATCCGAAAAGAAAATGATGCAGAACATTCCTGGCATCTGGCGCTTATGACAGCACTTTTGTCTGAGTATGCAAAAGAGAAAATAGATGTACAAAAGACAATGCTTATGGTGTTGATTCATGACATTGTGGAGATTGATGCCGGGGATACTTATGCTTATGATGAAAAAGGAAAATTAAGCCAGAGGGAACGTGAGGTAAAGGCGGCAGACCGGATTTTTAATCTTTTACCAAAAGACCAGGCAAAAAGTATGAGAGATTTATGGGAAGAATTTGAGTCCTGCGAAACGCCGGAAGCAAAGTTTGCCCGCTGTATGGACAATTTACAGCCGATTCTGTTAAATGATAAAACAGGAGGAAAGTCCTGGAGAGAGCGTCAGATTAAACGTTCTCAGGTAGAAGAAAGACAGAAAAGAACAAAGATGGGTTCGGATACGCTGATGGAAGTGGTGACTCAGATTATTGAAAAAAATGTAGAAAACGGGAATTTAAAAGATGAGTAGAGAAGAATATTTAGAAGAACGTTTTTCGTTGGTTACGGACCGGATTTTTGAGATAAAAGACGAGGAGAAACTGCCGGAACAGTTTTTAGGATATTTTAAGAAAACAGCCAATTTTCTTGAATACTTAATCAGACTACATGAAAAAATTCAGGATGGCTGGCTAAAAACAGCTTCCTTAGAAGAATTAAGGGAAAATAATGAGCGGTTGTACCAGGATATTCTGCCGGAACACTATGAGACTTCCTATGCAAATCCTGCGTATGCCGAGAAGCTGTTAGGAAAAGAATTTGGTCCGCTGATTTGCTTTTTAGAGGCTGAGATAAGAGGGCTTATTGTATTTGTCTATGAAAATCGTCTGTTTGATATGACTGTGATTTTAGAACTGTTTGTACAGATTTATAATTTGTTAGAAGAATCGCCTGTGTCGGCAGAAGAAGTCAGGGAATCATTGTATTGGTATGTCAGTGATTACAGTGAGGAAATGGTTTCAAGAAGAATCCGTGAAGCAGTAGACCCGGATTTGGATTTTGCTGTGAAGATTATTGAAAACAGTGATTTAAGCGATGTGCGGTATTTATATCAATTCGGAGAATATGTCACTCAAAATGAAGAAGAGATGGCGAAATTTTTAAGTGAGTTTTCACAGGAAGAAATTGATAAAATGGCGAGAACCTTTAGTGAGGGCTATCGAATCGGATTTGTAGTGGGTAAAAAAGATTTATCGAAGAAAAAAACAGTCAATATCCGTTATCAGCTTGGATTTGAGAGAATGGTAAAATCTGCAGTTGGACAGTTTGCCAAGATGGGGCTTCGTCCGACTATCTATCGAAGTGCAGTCCATGCAGTTAATCGAAATGGTCAGAATAGAATTGGCTATTATGGGGCAGTTCCAAACCGCCAGTATGATTACGACCATAAAGAAGACAATGCGTTATTCTTTAATCAGGAATTTGTCTGCAGAAAATTGCGGGTGATGCAGGTCGCTTATGAACAGGTAAAGGAACTTGCCAATACGCATGCTGGTCCGGCAGTGATTGAAACATTTGGTGAAGAACCATTTGAACCGGAAACGAAAGCAGAAGCGTGGAGTTTAAATCCGCATCAGCAGAAGTTAAAGGTGACTTACAGCAATGAAGCAGGACAGATTGTAAATCGTTATATTATCGGGGAAGAACGCAGTTTTACGATTATCGCCTATCCGGTTTGTGAAATCGGAGCAGATTTTCGTGAAATTTTTAAAGAGACCGTGCGCTTAAATAATCTGGATTATCATTTATATCAAAACATTCAGCAGACAATGATTGATGTTCTGGATAAGGGAGACTCGGTGCATATTAAGGGAAAGGGAGCAAATGAGACAGATTTAAGAATTATGCTTCATACCTTAAAAAATTCAGAGAAAGAAACGAACTTTGAAAATTGTGTTGCCGATGTCAACATTCCGGTGGGTGAAGTATTTACCAGTCCGAAGTTAGAGGGAACAAATGGTGTGCTTCATGTAAGCGGAGTTTATCTTTCCGGTTTGTATTATAAAAATTTAAAAATCTGTCTGGAAGATGGAAAAACAACTCAATATTCCTGTGAAAATTTTGAAACCGCAGATGAAAATAAATCTTATATCGAAAGTAATATTTTATATCATCATGAGTTTCTTCCGATCGGAGAATTTGCAATCGGAACGAACACAACGGCTTATAGGATGGGAAGAAAATATGGAATCGAAGCCAAACTTCCGATTTTGATTGCAGAGAAAACGGGTCCGCATTTTGCATTGGGAGATACCTGTTACAGCTGGTCAGAGGATACGGCTGTGTATAATCCGGATGGAAAAGAGATTATTGCAAGGGACAATGAAATTTCCCTGCTTCGTAAAGAGGATGCGGGAAAGGCTTATTTTGGATGTCATACGGATATTACCATTCCTTATGAAGAAATTGAGTTTATCCGTGTAGAAAAAGATGGAAGAGAAATTGCTTCCATTATTGAAGATGGAAGATTTTCTCTTGTCGGAACGGAAGAATTGAACCGTGTTCTTGACGAAACCTGTTGAAACCTGTTGACAAGTTTTGGAAGTCTATGTAAAATTGTCCGTGTAAGACCAGACATTTTGTATATTAATTTAAGAAGGAGATTGAATCATGGCAAAAGTTGGAATTGTTATGGGAAGCGACTCAGATATGCCTGTTATGAGCAAAGCAGCAGACATGTTAGAAAAATTCGGGATTGACTATGAAATGACAATTATTTCTGCACACAGAGAACCGGAGGTGTTCTTTGAATATGCGAAAAGTGCAGAGGAAAAAGGATTCAAAGTGATTATTGCAGGAGCTGGTATGGCAGCACATCTTCCGGGTATGTGTGCGGCAATCTTTCCAATGCCGGTTATTGGTATCCCAATGCATACGACATCTTTAGGAGGAAGAGATTCTTTATATTCAATTGTGCAGATGCCGTCAGGAATACCAGTAGCAACAGTAGCAATTAATGGAGGCGCAAATGCGGGAATCCTTGCAGCCAAGATTCTGGCAACTTCAGACCCTGAACTTCTCAAGAAGCTGAAAGACTACAAAGAGGACTTAAAAGACCAGGTCGTTGCAAAAGATGCAAAGCTTCAGGAAGTAGGATATAAAAATTACAACAAATAATTGGAGGATAACAAAATGGATTACAAGAATGCCGGTGTAGATATCGAGGCAGGTTACAAATCAGTGGAATTAATGAAAGAACATATCAAAAAGACAATGCGTTCGGAAGTACTGACAAATATCGGTGGCTTTTCAGGTGCATTTTCTATGGAAAAATTTAAAGACATGGAAAAACCTACTCTGGTATCTGGTACAGATGGAGTAGGAACAAAACTGAAACTGGCATTTATTATGGATAAACACGACACAGTAGGAATCGACTGTGTTGCAATGTGTGTCAATGACATTGCCTGTGCAGGTGGAGAACCTTTATTTTTCCTTGACTATATTGCCTGTGGAAAGAACTATCCGGAAAAAATTGCGGAAATCGTAAAAGGTGTTGCAACAGGATGTGAAATGTCAAGTGCTGCATTAATCGGTGGAGAGACAGCAGAAATGCCAGGTTTCTATCCGGAGGATGAGTATGACCTTGCAGGTTTTGCAGTTGGCGTGGTAGATGAAAAAGATTTAATTACAGGAAAAGACTTAAAAGCAGGGGATGTTTTAGTGGGTATGGCATCCTCAGGTGTTCACAGCAATGGATTTTCTTTAGTTCGTAAAGTATTTGATATGACAAAAGAATCATTGGATACTTATTATGATGAACTTGGAAAAACACTTGGAGAAGCATTAATTGCACCGACAAAAATCTATGTAAAAGCGCTCAGAAGCGTAAAAGAAGCAGGAGTGCGTGTAAAAGCATGTAGTCATATCACAGGCGGTGGTTTCTATGAAAACGTACCGAGAATGTTAAATGATGATGTATGTGCAGTGATTGAAAAAGACAGTTATCCAATTCCTCCAATTTTTAAATTAATGGCCGAAAAAGGCCAGATAGAAGAAACCATGATGTACAATACTTATAATATGGGTATCGGTATGATTATGGCAGTAGACCCTGCAGATGTGGACAAGACCGTAGAAGCAGTCAAAGCAGCAGGAGAAACTCCTTATGTAATCGGAAAAATCGAAGCCGGTGAAAAAGGCGTAAAATTAGTATAAATAAAATGAGCGGGGGTGTGGCATGTTGGATGCCGCAGCCCTTTTGCTGTAAAAATGGATAAAATTTGGATGTGATTGGCAAAGATCAATTGCGAAATTAGTGGAGGAAAAACTCCAAAGGTACATCAATAACAGGAGGAAGAGGCACGTGAAATTAGCGGTACTTGTGTCAGGAGGCGGAACGAATCTTCAGGCAATTATCGATTCCATTGAAAGTGGAACAATTACAAATGCGGAAATTGCGGTTGTAATCAGTAATAATCCGAATGCTTATGCGTTAGAGAGAGCGAAAGCACATCACATTGAGGCAAAATGCGTTTCACCAAAAAGTTATGAGTCGAGGGAAGCATTTAATCAGGCTTTGCTTGAGGCAATCCAGTCTTATCAGGTGGATTTGGTGGTGCTTGCAGGTTGTTTGGTTGTGATTCCTGAAATTATGGTAAAGGCTTATCCAAATAAAATTATTAATATTCATCCGGCTCTGATTCCATCTTTTTGCGGAACCGGATATTACGGCTTGAAAGTACATGAAGGTGTCTTAAAAAGAGGCGTGAAAGTGACAGGAGCAACGGTTCACTTTGTAGATGAGGGAACAGATACCGGCCCGATTATTTTACAAAAGGCAGTGGAAGTGAAACAGGAAGATACTCCTGAAGTTCTTCAAAGAAGAGTCATGGAAGAGGCAGAATGGAAGATTATGCCAAAGGCAATTGATTTAATTGCAAATGGTAAAGTGGAAGTAGTAAACGGTCTTGTAAAAATAAAAGAATAACAAGAGCGGTGAAAGGGGAACATACATGAAAGTATTAATTATTGGAAGCGGCGGAAGAGAGCATGCAATTGCGTGGAAAGTGGCACAGAGTCCAAAAGTAGATAAAATTTACTGCGCACCGGGAAATGCGGGAATTGCAGAGTATGCAGAATGTGTAGCAATCGGTGCAATGGAATTTGATAAACTTGTAGCTTTTGCGAAAGAAAAAGAAATTGATTTAACCGTAGTAGGTATGGATGACCCACTGGTTGGTGGAGTAGTAGATGCCTTTGAAAAAGAAGGTCTGCGTGTATTTGGACCGAGAAAAAATGCAGCAATTTTGGAAGGTTCAAAGGCTTTTTCAAAAGATTTAATGAAAAAATACAATATTCCGACCGCTGCTTATGAAAATTTTGAAAGTGCAGATGAGGCACTTGCTTACTTAAGAGAAAAAGCAGATTTCCCGATTGTGTTGAAAGCAGACGGATTGGCGCTTGGAAAGGGCGTTTTAATCTGTAACACTTTGGAAGAGGCAGAAGAAGGGGTAAAAACCATCATGCTCGATAAGAAATTCGGTTCTGCCGGAAATACTCTGGTAATCGAAGAATTTATGACGGGACGTGAAGTTTCTGTGCTTTCTTTTGTAGATGGAAAAACAATTAAAACCATGACATCCGCACAGGACCATAAACGTGCAAAAGACGGTGATCAGGGATTAAATACCGGAGGTATGGGTACTTTCTCTCCAAGCCCATTCTACACAAAAGAAGTGGATGAGTTCTGTGAGAAATATGTTTATCAGGCAACGGTAGATGCAATGGCAGCAGAGGGACGTGAATTTAAAGGAATTATTTTCTTTGGTCTGATGCTGACAGAGAAAGGACCAAGAGTCTTAGAGTATAATGCAAGATTTGGTGACCCGGAAGCGCAGGTAGTGATTCCAAGATTAAAAAATGATATCGTGGAAGTATTTGAAGCCTGCATTGATGGAACACTTGATAAAGTAGATTTACAGTTTGAAGAGAATGCAGCAGTGTGCGTGGTTTTAGCTTCTGATGGATATCCGGTTTCCTATGAAAAAGGATTCCCGATTGAAGGGTTGGAGACATTTAAGGAAAAAGACGGATATTATGTATTTCATGCAGGAACTGCATTTAAGGACGGAAAAATTGTAACCAATGGCGGTCGTGTCTTAGGCGTAACTGCAAAAGGTGCGGATTTAAAAGAAGCCCGTGCAAATGCTTATGAGGCAACAAAATGGATTTCTTTTGAGAATAAATACATGAGAAATGACATTGGAAAAGCCATTGATGAAGCATAAAAAGTAAGTCGAAAAAATAAAATGGGAAGAAACAGTCTGAATTTAATGAATTCAGGCTGTTTTTTTGGTTGACGAAAGGTACAAAAGTGGCTATAATCTTAATTATAATTTCTATATGATTTATCGCTTTAAAGGGTAACGGTTTAAAGCGAAGAGTCCATTGAGGAAAAAGGAGGAAAAGATTATGAAATTAAGAAAAATTATGGCAGTTTTAATGGCAGCATCTGTAGCTGCATCACTTGCAGGATGTGGAGGAAGTTCTTCTTCAGGTTCTTCCGATAGTTCTTCAGACAGTGCTTCTTCTGATTCCGGAAAAGTATACAAAATCGGTATTTGCCAGCAGTTAGAGCACGAAGCACTTGACCAGGCAACACAGGGATTTGAAGATGCGTGTGAAGAAAAATTCGGAAAGGATAATGTTACATTCGACCTTCAGAATGGACAGGGTGAGCAGGCAAACTGTGCAACCATCACCAATAGCTTTGTTGCGGATAATGTGGATTTGATTCTTGCAAATGCGACAACCGCACTTCAGTGTGCAGCAGCAGCAACGGATTCCATTCCGATTTTAGGAACTTCTATTACAGATTATGCAACTGCACTTGATATTTCTGACTGGAATGGTTCAACCGGAATGAATATTTCAGGTACCAGTGACCTGGCGCCGATTGACCAGCAGGAGGATATGTTGGTTGAATTGGTTCCGGATGTAAAAACAGTTGGAATTTTATATTGCTCTGCAGAGCCAAACTCTGCTTATCAGGCAAAATTATTTGAAGATGCGTTAAAAGAAGATGGAATTGAGTATAAAGAGTATACAGCAGCAGATTCCAATGAGATTCAGTCTGTTACAACTTCTGCAATTTCCGAGTGTGATGCACTTTACATTCCGACGGATAATACAATGGCATCAAATACAGAAATTATTAATAATATCTGTCTGCCGGCTAAAGTTCCGGTAGTTGCAGGAGAGCAAGGTATCTGTGCCGGATGTGGTATTGCAACCCTTTCTATCAGCTATTATGATATTGGATACAAAGCTGGTGAAATGGCTTATGATATTCTTGAAAACGGAAAAGATATAAGTACTATGGAAATCGAGACTGCACCAAATGTAACAAAGATGTATAATCCGACAATTTGTGAAGAACTTGGCATCGAAGTTCCGGATGAATATGAAGCAATTGAGCAGGAATAAAAGAACAGAATGAATTACTCTTGGAATTTTTCTGTGCAGTAGTGTAGTATAATGTTGATTTTCAGGCAAATAACGCAGGATGAATTTTTAGTCTGCGCTATTTGTCTGGTTATTTTTGTATACTGTATGAGGAAAGGCTTCGAGAGTATATCGTTTAATAAAAATAAAGGAATAAGGATAAAAAAATGGTAGTTTATTTTGCAGCCTTGGACCCAATGACACTTGTGCGTGCACTTCCTGGAAATGTGGCACAGGGGATTATCTGGGGAATTATGGCACTTGGAGTATATATTACGTTTCGTATTTTGGATTTTGCGGATTTGACAGTGGATGGTTCACTGGCGACCGGCGGGGCAGTTGCGGTTATGTTAATCCGTGGCGGCATGAATCCGGCACTTGCACTTGTTTTTGCATTTCTTGCAGGAATGGTAGCAGGATTTGTAACCGGAATTTTACATACGGCATTTGGAATCCCTGGGATTCTTGCCAGCATTTTAACACAGATTGGATTGTATTCGATAAATCTTGGAATTATGGGAAAATCCAATCAGGCAATTAATGTGCTTCAGTATAAATTAGTTGCCTCTCTTCGTTATGTAACCGGAGAAGGAAGTGCCTTTTTCTTTTTAAAACTGATTCTTGGTGCAGTTGCATTAATTGCAATTATTTACTGGTTTTTTGGTACAGAACTGGGAGCTTCGATTCGTGCAACCGGATGTAATCCACAGATGGCAAGTGCGCAGGGAATTAATACTTCCTTTAACAAAGTTCTGGCATTAATGATTTCAAATGGATTAGTTGGACTTTGTGGCGGGATTTATGCACAGTATCAAGGTGCAGCGGATGTCAATATGGGACGAGGCGCAATCGTAATTGGACTTGCAGCAGTTATTATCAGCGAGGTTATTTTTGGAAAATTATGTGCAGGAAAGAAAATCGCATTTGCATTAACTCTTGCAGCAATCTTTTTCGGAGCGATTATTTATTATATTGTAATTGCGTTTGTATTGTGGCTTAAGATGCCGTCTGATTATATGAAACTGTTTTCTGCGGTTGTAGTTGCCTGCTTCCTGGCAGTTCCTTATATGAAAGAGAAATATTTCAAGAAACGGAGGACTGCATAATGGGATACATGTTAGAAATTCAAGACGTGCATAAGACATTTAATGCCGGAACAATCAATGAAAAAGTGGCATTAAATGGGGTAAATTTAAATTTAAATCCAGGGGATTTTGTGACGATTATCGGTGGAAATGGAGCTGGAAAATCGACAACCTTAAATGCAATCGCAGGAGTCTGGAGTATTGATGCCGGAAAAATTGTGATTGACGGGGTAGATATCACAAAATTATCGGAACATAAAAGGGCAGCATTTTTAGGAAGAGTGTTCCAGGATCCGATGACAGGAACAGCAGCAACCATGTCGATTGAAGAAAATATGGCAATTGCGGCAAGACGTGGTCAGAGACGTGGACTTGGATGGGGAATTACGAAAAAAGAGAGAGAATCATTTAAAGAATCATTGAAAACTTTGGATCTTGGACTCGAAGACCGTTTGAGTAGTAAAGTAGGATTACTTTCCGGTGGACAGAGACAGGCGATTACCTTATTGATGGCATCCCTTAAGAAACCAAAACTTCTGCTTTTAGATGAACATACAGCGGCGCTTGACCCGAAAACAGCGGCAAAGGTATTAGCGCTTTCTGATAAAATCATCAGCGACCACAATCTGACAGCTATGATGGTAACACATAATATGAAAGATGCAATTTTACACGGAAATCGTCTGATTATGATGCATGAAGGAAGAGTGATTTATGACGTTTCCGGTGAGGAGAAAAAACAGCTTCAGGTAGCAGACCTGCTTAAGAAATTTGAAGAAGTAAGCGGTGGAGAGTTTGCAAATGACAGAATGATGCTGGCTTAAAGAATGATTTTAAGGCTTGGAATGAAATAAATTCAGAAAAAAAGAACAGGGCAGATTATGAATTTTTGCTTTCATAATCTGCTTTTTGTATCTCTCAATAGATTGTAGGATAAAGGGTACTGTTCACTCCGTTCACAGTAATTTGGTCAAAATCCATTCCACATCACCTACGGTGATGGGATTTTGCCCTGTATGTCTCGGGATTTTGCCATATTCATGGCAAAA
>OGUO01001319.1_pt1 | contig 16738 bp, 19 predicted proteins | sample 1553641 | NCBI WGS metagenome assembly OGUO01 (sample SAMEA2579980, study PRJEB22360) | human gut metagenome | biome: human gut; feature: human-associated habitat; material: faeces | place: Denmark | collected 2008/2010 | reverse complement strand
CTTAACAGCATGGGATTAAAACTTCAGAGTTTTGTTCCCCCCCAGCCGCTCGTGGCTACAGAGACAGCTGACAAGTTCGATGTAATCGTTAATGTATGTGGTGGTGGATACACAGGACAGGCTGGAGCTATCCGTCACGGAATCGCTAGAGCACTCCTTGAGGCAGACGCAGATTACAGACCGGTTCTCAAGTCAGCAGGTTACCTGACTCGTGACCCACGTATGAAAGAGCGTAAGAAACCAGGTCTCAAAGCAGCTCGTAGAGCACCACAGTTCTCAAAGAGATAATTATCTCGCAAGAGAATTACAATTCAAAGAGATCACAAACCTCAGAACTTCGGTTCTGGGGTTTTTCTTTACCCTTAAATCTTGATGAAATGTCTAGAAATGTGGTGAAACTTATTCGGTTTGCAATACGTTTGCAACAAAAATATCTAAAAATATAGGTAAGCGTTAAATATAGGACACTTTTCGGTGATAGACACTGTAGAGCGTAAACTTCTTTATGTTCTTTGTTCTAGGGCAAAAAAGAACTTGTATTTATTTAGTGAATATGGACGAACTACAAAGAATGGTTTGGAGTATTCCTCAACAGATGAACTATCATTAATTGCGGATATGATGTGAAATCGAAAATAAATGATAAAACTGAAAAGATACCTACGGGGCTGTCGCTTTGATATGCTCCCTCCTACTCGATTATTGTGACGGGCCAAAGTCCGAGTTTGCTCGGGATGGATGAAATGCTGCAAGAATGGAAAGGCGCAGACCAGTTTATTATTGTCAAGGGTACCTGGTTTGAAAAATTGATGGCGGAATAATAAGATGCTGTGATAGAATGAAGAAAATGATTGGATGTGCAAACTGGAAGTGTTGTTTGATGTTAAGCACGCTACAGTAAGCGAACATATTTCAAATATTCTTGTTTCAGGAGAACTGGATGAGACTTCTGTCGGTTTTTCCGACAGAAGTACAGGGGGACGAAAACCCCAAATTTATAATTTGGATATGATTTTGTCTGTCGGATATCGAGTTAATTCTAAAAGAGGTATAACTTTCAGAAAATGGGCAAATAATGTCCTTAAACAGTTTATTTTGCAAGGCTATGCAATCAATGAAAAGCGTCTTCAGGCGCTTAAGAAAACAGTTGATATTCAGTCAAGGATGCTTGCAGATGCACTTGATATAGAGGAGAAAGATGTGCTCAGAGCTGTGAATGAATACACAGATGCATTGATTCTTCTGGATCAATATGACCACCAGACATTAAGGGAGGGATTTGCATGAAAAGAAATTACTGGGCGTTATTAGTTTTTGCGTTAATAATAGTATTGCAGTGGATCGGATTAGGATTTCACGGTCAAATAAGATTTATTTTTTTGATAATTATATTAGTTCTAATTGTTTTATTGGCAATATTATTACGGAAATAGTAAAAGTGAATAGCGAGGTGATTGTATGAAAAAGTTAATTGCATCAGTTTTGACATTAGTTTGTATTCTTACTTTGGCAAGGTGTGGAAAATCAGATAGTGGTGACTACCCTGCAACTATAATGGTAAATGGTACTAACTACTATTCCACTGATCATGCTGTTCCTGTTGAAGTGGACGAGAGTGTTATTCAATATACTACTTCTTATGCAGAAAACGGCATACCTCAAAAAGATGGCGAAGCCAATTTCAACAGAGATTTAGGAACACCTTATGCAGTTATTGAGGATGACAGTGTAGTTGTCCTTATAGATAACGAGTGGATAGAGTTCAAAGCGAAGTAAGATAACTTCAAGTCTGATGAAGAGCGCGAAGCGTGAAAGAAAATACAGAAAGAGGCTAGATACTATCATAAATACCTGGCCGTGAAGAAAGGTGCTTAGTTGAATCAGCTCTCATAATGCACCTTACGTTCCAATATCTCATGCGAAACGAAATGCTGGAAAGAATCAGCAAAAATGCTTGCGGCGTTGGTTCATTTCATGCAAGGGACACCATATATCTATCAGGGCGAAGAACTTGGTATGACCAATGCACATTTCACAACAATTGAGGAGTATCGTGATGTAGAAAGTTTCAACTATTATCAGATTCTTCTGGAAAACGGAAAAAGTGAAGAAGAAGCACTGCATATTTTGTCAGAACGCTCAAGAGATAACTCACGTACTCCGATGCAATGGTCAGCAGAGAAAAATGCCGGATTTTCACAGGCAGAACCTAAAGTTGTATGGCAGAGTGAGTGGGATTCATATGAATTGTTGCTTGAAAATTACTCTGACGGAAAAGTAGATGGAACGTTGAGACCATACGAGTGCAAGATGATGCGTTCCATCTAGAGAGTATAAATTATGTAGAGAAAGAATCAATTGAGGTTAGGATAAGAAATTCAACTTCAACTGAAATTAAACCGTATGAAGCGATTCCTGCGTCTTCTTCCCCTTGCAAAGAATAAATAACATGATCAAGAGAACAAGTGGAAAGATAAGACCTATCCCCATTCCAACACGGATATTATTATCAGAATTTTGTGTGACATAACCTACAATACCAGGTCCAATGCTGCCTCCCAAATCGCCGGCCATGGCGAGCAATGCAAACATTGCGGTTCCACCGGCCGGCATTTTTTTAGATGTAATACTAATCGTTCCAGGCCACATGATTCCAACCGAAAAACCACATACAATACAACCGGTTAACCCGATTACCGGATTCGATGATAAGGTGGTTAAAAGATAACAGATCACACAGAGGATTCCGGAACCTGTCATAAACTTCATCAAATCCATTTTTTCACCATATTTTCCAAAAATCAGGCGACTTATTCCCATTGTAATTGCAAACATGCAAGGTCCAATAAAATCCCCAAAAGTTTTAGAAAGTCCCAGTGCAGCTTCGGCATAGGCTGATGCCCATTGTGCCATAGCCAATTCAGATGCTCCTGAACAAATCATCAGGCAGATTGCCAGCCAGACAACAGGAGTTTGGAATAACTGTCTGACGCCCATTCCATTTCCGTCATTTACTAAATGTTCTATCGGACAAGTTGCGAAATTATATATATTAATCGCCGGAATAAGTGCCCACATGACTGCCAGCCATTTCCAACTATTCATCCCGAACAGGAAGAAAAATAAGCTCGAAATCAGTATGGTGGCTGCCGCACCCCAACAGTAAAAGGAGTGAAGCAGGCTCATAGTTGCTTCTTTATTTTTAAACGGGCATGCTTCGATGATAGGACTGCAGAGAACTTCGATCAATCCACTCCCTACAGCATAGATAATTACACTTATAATAATTCCGGTAAAAGGATTCGGTAACAGATCAGGAAGAAATGCAAGTCCAACTAATCCGGCAGCAGCGCATATTTCAGAAGTTACGATACATACACGATAACCGATTCGATCTACAAACTTCGCACAAAATAAGTCGATTAAAAGCTGTGTGAAGAAAAAGAATGTAGATATTAAAGCAATGTTACCCAATGAAATATCATAATCATTGTGAAATTTTAAAAATAATAGTGGTGCGAAATTTGCGGATATCGCCTGAGTGACGAATCCCAGATAACATGCCACTTTTGTTTTTTGATAATCTGGCATAACAGAAAACTCCTTTGTTCTTTTTTATACTGTATTATATATTAGATAACAAGAAAAAACATTGACTTATATTGCATAAATATTGTATTATATCGTAAATCCGATAAAAAGGTTGTTGTGAGGAAAGATATGGCACAAAATAAAATTGTAACAGATGAGAATTTAATGGAATCAGCAAAACATGGGACGGACAGTTATCCGTTTAAATGCTATTTTGAAAAGTTATCACAATTTGATTTTCATTGCATTGACTGGCATTGGCATACAGAATGGGAATTTGTATATGTTGAATTCGGAAGCATGACAGTATGTGTTGGTGAATCGATGTTTACACTATCGGAAGGGAATGGTATTTTTATAAATTCAAAGATTTTGCACAAATTTTATTCCAGTGATGAAACTGTCATCCCCAATTTCCTTTGTATGCCGTCCTTTCTTGCGCCGGAAAATAGTTTGATCTATCAAAAATATATTCAACCGATTGTTTCATCATCGTTGTCATACTTGATCTTAAACGGGGAGAAGTTATGGCAAGGAGAGGCATTAGAAATTATGAAGCAAATATTTTCTGCACAGGATAGAGAAGTTGATGGTGAGCTGCTTACATCAGTTCTTATGCAGAAATTATGGCTGATCATTTATGAAAATATTGACAAAACGTGTATGGAAGAGCAAGTGGACGATTCCGGTTCAGTTCAGGCACGCTTGCAGCTTATGATGCAGTTTTTGCACCAGAATTATGCAGAAGATATTTCTTTGGAGGAAATTGCCTGTTATGCTAATATTAGTAAAAGTACGGTGTTGAATCTTTTTAATAGATTTTTACATATCACTCCGATTAATTATTTGATTGGTTACCGGCTGAAGAAGGCAGCATTGTTGATTAAAAATACAGAGAAAAAAATCAATACGATTTCTTACGAGACAGGGTTTCATAATGTAGATTATTTTTGTAGAGCATTTAAAAAGAGTTATAAAATGACTCCAACAGAATATCGGAAAAGTAAAAATTCAACAGTACAATAAAGTTAAAACAGAAGAGGAGAATGACATTATGATAATTAGAAAATATACAGAAAAAGATATTTCCGAGATGGTTCACATCTGGAATGAAGTAGTAGAAGATGGTGAAGCATTTCCACAGGAAGAGTTCCTGAATGATAAGACAGGGGCAGAATTCTTTGCATCACAGACTTATTGTGGTGTTGCAGATAACGATGGGGAAATTGTAGGACTTTACATTTTGCATCCGAATAACATCGGTCGCTGTGGCCACCTTGCAAATGCAAGTTATGCAGTGGATTCAACTTACAGAGGACAACATATCGGTGAGAAACTTGTAAGTGACTGCCTTGTACAGGCAAAGTTGCATGACTTTAAGATTTTACAGTTCAATGCAGTGGTAGAAAATAATGTTCACGCACGTCACTTGTACGAGAGATTAGGATTTGTGCAGATTGGAACTGTACCGAATGGATTCCGTATGAAAGATGGGACATATCAGAATATTTGTTTGTATTATAAGGAAGTGCAATAATAAACAAATATTGACAATATAAAGATACGAGGAAAATGAAATGAACATACAGATTTTTGGAACTAAGAAATGCAATAACACCAAGAAAGCAGAGCGGTTTTTCAAAGAACGTGGAATCAAATTTCAGTTCATTGATATGAAAGAAAAAGGTATGAGTAAGGGTGAATTCAATTCAGTTGCGCAGGTGAATGGTGGATTAGAAAATATGATCAACTGGGAAGGAAAAGACAAAGATCTTCTTGCTCTCATTAAGTATATTGCAGATGAAGATAAGCTTGAAAAAGTGCTTGAAAATCCGCAGGTAATAAAAACTCCGGTTGTCAGAAATGGAAAGCAATCCACACTTGGTTATCAGCCGGATGTTTGGAAAACGTGGAAATAAGAAAAGTAAAGGATAAATTAGTATGATTTATACAGTAAAGAGAATCGATGAAGATTTAGATTTTGGTTGCGAAGAACGAGCTAAAGACGCTCCGGTTATGGCAGTGGTTATACTTGTAGATTCATCCGGAGAAGAATTGAGGGTGAAAGCAGAGGATGCCCTGCTTTATAAAAACAATATCAATGAAGGAGACAAGGTTTGTTACGATAAAAATGATCCGGATTCCGTTATTAGCCATATATAGATGGAAAGTGTGGAAATGACGATGTAAATATTTGTTGATGCAGACACCTGTCCAGTGGTTAGCATAGTTAAAAAATGCAAAAAAGCAGTTGCAGATCTGGGGCGTATTCTTTTAGTGCATAAGCATCAAAATAGTGTTATAATCACAAAAGCGCCTGGGAAAATGGACGCAGAAAATTATATTTATCACAAGGAGGCAATCACGATGGATTTCTACAAGAGAGCACTTGAATTAAAAGACGAAACAGTAGCAGACAGAAGATACATTCATCAGAATGCAGAGACAGGACTTGAGCTTCCGAAGACGAAAGCTTATGTGATGGATAAGTTGAAAGAGTATGGTCTGGATCCGGTTGAATGCGGAGAGGGAGTTACGGCAACGCTTGGAAATGGCGGTAGGGTTCTTCTCCTGCGTGCAGATATGGATGGACTTCCGATGCCGGAGGAAAGTGGTGAAGCATTTGCCTGTCCAACAGGAAAAACAGCACATACTTGTGGACATGATTTTCATGCAGCAATGCTTTTGAGTGCGGCAAGAATCTTAAAAGAACAGGAAAGCAAGTTGAAAGGAACTGTGAAATTCATGTTCCAGCCGGCGGAAGAGACATTTCAGGGAAGTAAGAATATGATTGAGCATGGGATTCTTGAGAATCCGAAGGTAGATGCAGCACTTGCGTATCATGTATCTCCGGGAAAGATGCCGGTCGGACTTTTTATGTATAATGATAAAGGCACAATGATGTATTCTGTTGATGGATTTAAAATCACGGTCAAAGGGAAAGGTTCTCACGGAGCCTATCCTCATGCGGGGGTGGATCCGATTAATATCGGAGTACACATTCATCTTGCATTGCAGGAGTTGATTGCAAGAGAGACTGATCCGGCGCACGCATGCGTTCTGACAATTGGACAGTTTAAGGCCGGCGAGGCGGCAAATATTATCCCAGAGACAGCAGTTCTTCAGGGAACGATCCGTACAAACAATACGAAAGAGCGCGAACTTCTTGTTCGCCGAATGAAAGAAGTGGCAGAGAAGACCGCAGATGTATATAATGGAAGTGTGGAAATCGAGATGATCTCCGAAGTTCCGCCGCTGATCTGCAATCCGGCATTGACGGACGAAATGATTGGATATATGAAAGAGATGGATATTCCGGGCCTTACTCCAGTTCCAGATGTGAGTGCAAGTGCATCGGAAGATTTTGCAGTGATCGCAGAGAAAGTTCCGAGTACATTTATGTATCTCTCAGCAGGTTATACGGATGAGCGGGGAACTTATCCGGCACACAATCCGAAGGTACAGTTTAATGAAGATGTCTGCCCGATCGGTGTGGCATGTCTGGCACAGTGTGCGGTGAAATGGCTGGAGAGTCATCAGGAATAAGAAGTAAAATACAAAATCAAGAGAAGAAACAAGAATACGATTGGAGAGCGATATGAGCATATTAAATGTAGAACACCTGACACATGGATTTGGAGACCGTGCAATCTTCAATGATGTGTCATTCCGACTTTTGAAAGGAGAGCACATTGGTCTTGTCGGGGCCAACGGAGAAGGAAAATCCACCTTTATGAGTATTGTTACAGGGAAAATGTTACCGGATGAAGGGAAGGTTGAGTGGTCAAAGAATGTGCATGCAGGTTATCTGGATCAGCATGCAGTTCTTGAGAAAGGAATGACGATCCGTCAGGCTCTGAAATCCGCATTTGATCCACTCCTTCAGAAGGAGCAGAGAATGAATGAAATCTGTGATATGCTTGGAACAGCAGATGAGGAAGAAATGAATGCGTTGATGGAAGAACTTGGTACGATCCAGGATGAACTGACACTGCATGATTTCTATACGATTGATGCGAAGGTAGAAGAGGTTGCGCGTGCACTTGGATTACTTGATCTTGGATTGGACAGAGATGTGACAGACTTAAGTGGTGGACAGAGAACAAAAGTGCTTCTTGCGAAACTTCTCCTTGAGAAGCCGGATATCCTGCTTCTTGACGAGCCGACAAACTATCTGGATGAGGAGCATATTGCATGGTTGAAGCGTTATCTTCTGGACTACGAGAATGCATTTATCCTTATTTCACATGATATTCCGTTCTTAAATGAAGTCGTGAATATTATTTATCATATGGAAAATCAGGAATTGAACCGTTATGTGGGCGATTATGATCATTTCCAGGAAGTTTATGCGGTGAAGAAAGCACAGTTGGAAGCAGCTTACCGTCGTCAGCAGCAGGAAATCAGCGAGCTGAAGGACTTTGTTGCAAGAAATAAAGCTCGTGTGTCTACAAGAAATATGGCGATGTCCCGTCAGAAAAAGCTGGATAAGATGGATGTGATCGAGCTTGCGGCAGAAAGACCAAAGCCGGAATTCCATTTCAAATATGGAAGAACTCCTGGTAAGATGCTTTTTGAGACGAAGGATCTTGTGACAGGATATGATGAACCATTATCTAAACCGCTGAATTTCTCTATGGAACGTGGACAGAAAATCGCACTTGTTGGAACAAATGGAATTGGAAAAACCACATTGCTAAAGAGTATTCTTGGATTGATTCCTTCTTTATCAGGAAGTGTTGAACTTGGTGATAACCTTGAAGTTGGTTATTTTGAGCAGGAAGTAAAAGGAGAAAACCGTAATAGTTGTATTGAGGAACTGTGGCAGGAATTTCCTTCTTATACACAGTATCAGGTGCGTTCCGCGCTTGCAAAATGCGGACTTACAACGAAGCATATCGAAAGTCAGGTGCGTGTACTCAGCGGTGGAGAGCAGGCGAAGGTGCGTCTCTGTAAGTTGTTAAACAGAGATACGAATTTCCTTCTCCTTGACGAGCCGACGAATCATCTTGATGTGGATGCAAAGGATTCTCTCAAGCAGGCATTACAGGAGTACAAGGGAAGTATCCTTCTGATCTGTCACGAACCTGAATTTTATCAGGACGTGGTTGGTGAAGTGTGGGATATGAGCCAGTGGACAACAAAAGTATTCTAAAAATTGCACAAATAGAGCTGCATGTGAATTATGCAATAATCACGAAAATGTTTGAAAATTTAAAAATCTCTTAAAATAATACTGAAAAAATGTTATACTACACACGTAGAGTCTGTTATAAAAAGGGCAGTACATTGTGGACAACAACAGTGTAAATAAAAAGAACAGGAGGTTTTGAAAATGCTCAGCAGAGGAGACGCAGTTGTATATAAGTGCAGAGGAGTGTACAAGGTAGAAGAAGTAGGAAAACTGGATTTTTCATTTGTGGATGGCAAGAAAGATTATTATACATTACAATCCATAGACAATCAGAGAGATAAGGCGTATGTTCCGATTGATGATGAGAAGAACATCCGTCGTCCGGTAAGTGAGCAGAAAGCGAAGGAACTGCTGGATAATCTTGCAGAGGTTGGTATACTGAATGTAAAGAATGAAAAGTACAGAGAACAGGAATACAAGGATTGTATCTCAAGCTTCTGTCCTGAAAACTGGGTCAAAGTGCTGAAGACATTGTATAGCCGAACGAAACGAAGAGGCAGCATGACAAGCATGGATAAGAAATATCAGCTGCTTCTGGAACATGCTCTTTCAAGTGAAATGAATTATGTTCTTGGAATTCCGGCAGGCGAGATGACAGAATTGATCAAAAAGAGTGAATAGTTACTAGAATTTAATAGAAAGAGGTCCGAAGCTACGGAAAATCAGGATTTTTCATTCAATAGCTGTCGGGCCTGGACTTGCGAAAAAAGCATGTGCATGATATACTTCTCCTGAATCTATTATTTTAGGAGAAGTTTTTCGTTTTTTTCTAGTAGATTGTCAAGAAAGCGAACGTACCGAAAGGAGAACAACAATGAAGATGCTGTCGATTGAGCAGGAACTTAAGAGTAACTCTTATCCAGGAAGAGGAATTATTATTGGTAAAAGCCCGGATGGAAAGAAGGCTGTCACTGCCTATTTTATTATGGGACGCAGTGAGAACAGTAGAAACCGTGTGTTTGTAGAGGACGGAGAGGGAATCCGTACACAGGCATTTGATCCATCGAAGCTTACAGACCCAAGTTTGATTATTTACGCACCGGTCAGAGTATTGGGTAATAAAACGATCGTAACAAACGGGGATCAGACAGATACGATTTATGAAGGAATGGATAAGCAGCTTACTTTTGAGCAGTCTCTTCGTTCTAGAGAATTCGAGCCGGATGGTCCGAACTACACACCACGTATTTCTGGTGTGATGCATATTGAGAATGGCAATTTCAATTATGCAATGTCAATCCTGAAGAGCAATAACGGAAACCCGGATAGTTGCAACAGATATACTTTTGCATACGAGAATCCGGCAGCCGGTGAAGCTCATTTTATTCACACTTATATGCATGATGGCAACCCGCTTCCAAGCTTTGAGGGAGAACCGAAGCTGGTAGAGGTGCTGGACAACATGGAAGAGTTTGCAGACCTTCTGTGGAACAGCCTGAATGAGGAAAATAAAGTGTCATTATTTGTCCGTTACATTGATATCGAGACAGGTAACTATGAGACAAAGATCGTGAATAAGAACAAATAAGGAGCGTAAAGACAGATGAAAGAATTAGAATTGAAATACGGATGTAACCCGAACCAGAAACCTTCAAGAATTTACATGAACGACGACAGAGAGCTTCCAATCAAGGTGCTCAGCGGACGTCCAGGATATATTAACTTTCTGGATGCGTTCAATGGATGGCAGTTGGTATCAGAACTGAAGAAAGCAACAGGACTTCCGGCCGCAACTTCATTCAAGCATGTATCACCAGCCGGAGCAGCTGTTGGTCTTCCATTGTCAGAGACACTGGCGAAGATTTACTGGGTAGATGATCTTGGAGAGCTCTCTCCACTTGCATGTGCTTATGCAAGAGCGCGTGGCGCAGACCGTATGTCTTCTTTCGGTGACTTTATTTCTCTGTCTGACGTCTGTGACGTTGATACAGCGCGCCTGATCAAGAGAGAGGTATCTGATGGAGTGATCGCACCGGGATATGAGCCGGAGGCACTTGAACTTCTGAAACAGAAGAAAAAAGGAAATTACAATATTATTCAGATCGATCCGGATTATGTGCCTGCACCGTTAGAGCACAAGGAAGTATTCGGAGTTACATTTGAGCAGGGAAGAAATGAACTGAATATCGATAAAGATTTCTTCTCAAACGTTGTGACAGATGTGAAAGAGATCCCGGATGCAGCGAAGATCGATCTTGCTATTTCCATGATTACACTGAAATATACACAGTCTAACTCTGTATGTTATGTAAAAGATGGACAGGCAATCGGAATCGGTGCCGGACAGCAGTCAAGAATCCACTGTACACGTCTTGCCGGACAGAAGGCAGATAACTGGTGGTTACGTCAGAATCCGAAGGTACTTGGACTTCAGTTCAAGGATGGAATCGGACGTGCAGACAGAGATAATGCGATCGATCTTTACATCGGAGAGGAATATATGGATGTTCTCGCAGATGGTGTCTGGGAGAATACATTTAAGGTAAAACCGGAAGTATTTACAAGAGAAGAGAAGAGAGCATGGTTGGACCAGCTGACAGGTGTTGCGCTTGGTTCTGATGCGTTCTTCCCATTCGGTGATAATATTGAGCGTGCACATAAGAGTGGTGTAACTTATATTGCACAGCCAGGTGGATCTGTGCGTGATGATAATGTAATTGCTACATGTAACAAATACGGCATGGCAATGGCATTTACAGGAATCCGTCTGTTCCATCACTAGAAACTTAAGATAAGATGATAAAAGAACCGGGACTTTTGGTGAAGAACCGGCGGTATAGAAAGGCTGAAATATTATGGTGATAGAGACAAGAAGCCCGGAAGAGACATTTGCAGTCGGTAAAAGTCTTGGTGAAAAAGCATTCCCAGGTCAGGTGTTAACCCTGACAGGGGATCTTGGAGTTGGGAAAACGGTCTTTACTCAGGGACTTGCAGAAGGACTTGGGATTGAAGAACCGGTGAATAGTCCGACATTTACCATCGTTCAGGTTTATGAAGAAGGGCGTCTGCCCTTCTATCATTTTGATGTCTACAGAATCGGTGACATTGAAGAGATGGACGAGGTGGGATTTGAAGAATACGTGATGGGAGAAGGTGTCTCACTGATCGAGTGGGCGAATCTGATAGAAGAGATTCTTCCGGAACGTCGGACAAATATTCTGATCGAGAAGGATCTGACACAGGGATTTGATTATCGTCGGATCACAATCGAGGAACAATAACGATAAAAAATTAGAAGAATGGAACAAAGAGAAGGCTGTTGATACAGAGAACATTTTTACAGCAGCTGACAGAGGAAGGAAGCAAGACCATGAGAGTATTGGCGATAGACAGCTCAGGACTGACAGCAACGGTTGCAGTCGTTGAGGATGAACAGACAATTGCGGAGTATACCGTGAATTATAAGAAGACACATTCGCAGACACTTCTGCCGATGATTGATGAGGTAAAGAAGATGATCGATCTGGATCTGTCCAGCATTGATGCTATTGCTGTGTCAGGAGGTCCGGGCTCTTTTACCGGGCTTAGAATCGGATCTGCTACTGCGAAAGGACTGGGACTTGCTCTCGGAAAACCTCTGATCCATGTTCCGACAGTGGATGCACTGGCCTATAATGTTTATGGATGTGGCGACTTGATCTGCCCAATCATGGATGCCAGAAGAAAACAGGTTTATACAGGATTGTATTCATTTTCACATGAAGTGAAAGATGGAACACATCTGACAGAGGCAGCATTTCATGTGGAAGAACAGCAGATGGCGATTGCAGTAGAAGAGTTGATCAGTAAGCTGAATGCGTATAAACGTCCGGTTGTATTTTTGGGAGACGGAGTACCAGTGTATCGTCAGATGCTTGAAGAGGGACTTGAAGTCCCGTATTCATTTGCCCCATCATACATGAACCGTCAGAGAGCGGCTGTAGTAGGAGCACTTGGTATTGCGTATTATTATGCAGGAAAATATGAGACAGCAGAGGCGCATAAGCCGGATTATCTGCGTGTGTCTCAGGCAGAGCGCGAACGTGCTCAGCGTGAAAAGGAAGCAAAGACAGAAGTGCGTGAGATGACGATTGAAGACGGTGCTGTAGTTGCTGAGATTGAGCACCAGTCATTTTCTGATGCCTGGAGCGAGAAGGCGATTCTCGAGACACTGGAACAGAACAATAGTGTCTGCTTTGTTGCGGAAAAAGCAGGGAAAAGAGTAGGATATCTGCTTGGCTATACTGCGGTTGATGAAGTGGAGATTGCAAGAATCGCAGTGATTGATGAGATGAAACGTCAAGGGGTTGGTCATGCATTAATGCTAACTTTGAAGGCGTGGAGTAAAGAACATCAGATTGCAAAGGTTCTGCTGGATGTAAGAGAAAGTAATCAGGCAGCAGGAGCATTTTATGCGAGAGAAGGATTCGTAAACGATGGAGTCCGCAAAGCATTCTATCAGGATCCGAAGGAAGATGCAGTACTGATGAGTCTGGAAATAGATAAATAACCAGCAGTTTCCAGTGGAAATTGCGAAAACTGTTTTGTATAATTGAGGCGTAACAAAGGAAGAAAACAGGAATATTCCGTTTTTGTAAATTACAATGATGAGTAACAACATAATTGCTGCTCACAGGAGGAAAACGTATGCGCCAGTATCAGTTGAAAGAAACAAAAGAAATTACGAAAATTATTTGTAACCGGTGTGGAAAAGAAACAAAAGTTGTGAGTGGAATTCCGAAAAGAGAGATGCTTCATGTAGAGCATACCTGGGGTTATTTTTCTGGAAAAGATGGAGAAAGCTGCAGTTTTGATCTGTGCGAGGAGTGTTTTGATGAAATTACAAAGGGGTTCCTCATTCCAACCGAATGTAAAGATGAATGAAAGAGTCTGGTTTGCAGTTTCGGGCAAACCGTAATGGACCAGAAGATAGAGGAATATTATGTTAGATGTATGTTTGCTTGGAAGTGGTGGGATGATGCCGCTTCCTTATCGTTTCCTTACTTCCTTAATGACAAGGTTTAACGGAAGCAGTCTGATGATTGACTGCGGAGAAGGAACACAGGTAGCTGTAAAAGAGAAGGGCTGGAGTTTTAAACCAATCGATGTGATCTGTTTTACTCATTATCATGGGGATCATATCAGTGGACTTCCGGGTCTTCTACTTACAATGGGAAATGCAGACCGTAGGGAACCGTTGACACTGATCGGACCGAAAGGTCTTGAAAGGGTTGTCAGTTGCCTGCGCGTAATTGCGCCGGAACTGCCATTTCCAATCATTTATCAGGAGATTCAGGGAGCGGAGCAGACATTTGAGTTAAATGGATACCGGTTGAAAGCATTTCGTGTGAACCATAATGTACTTTGCTATGGTTATACGATTGAAATTGACCGCGCCGGTAAGTTTGATGTGGAGCGTGCCCGTGTAAATGAGATTCCGCAGAAATACTGGAGTCGCTTACAGAACGGGGAAACTGTAGAAAGTGAAATGGGAATTTTGACACCGGATATGGTGCTTGGTCCACAGAGAAAAGGAATTAAGCTGACTTATACAACAGATACAAGGCCGACAGATTCGATTCGTGAGAATGCGAAAGATTCTGATCTTTTCATCTGTGAAGGCATGTATGGAGAGAAAGAGAAAGCAGCGAAGGCAGTAGAGTATAAGCATATGACATTTTATGAAGCGGCGGAACTGGCGAAAGAAGCGAATGTTGGCGAGATGTGGCTGACACATTATAGCCCGTCACTTACAAAGCCGGAACATTATATGAATGATGTGAAAAAGATATTCCCTCGGGCGAAAGCTGGAAAGGATGGAATGTCTGTTGATCTGATGTTTGAAGATTGAGAGGGATAGAAAATGAGTGAAAGCAAAGAGATTAATATACTGGCGATCGAAAGTTCCTGTGATGAGACAGCGGCAGCAGTAGTACGAAACGGGCGAGAAGTGCGCTCAAATATCATTTCTTCTCAGATTGATCTGCACAAATTATACGGTGGTGTTGTGCCGGAAATTGCATCAAGAAAGCATATTGAGAAGATTAATCAGGTGATTAAAGAGGCGCTTAGTGAAGCAGGGACAACATTAGATGAGATTGACGCAATCGGTGTAACTTATGGACCGGGGCTTGTAGGAGCCCTGCTTGTTGGCGTGGCTGAAGCAAAAGCAATCGCATGGGCCAAAGATATTCCACTGGTTGGAGTGCATCATATTGAGGGACATATTTCTGCAAATTATATCGAACATCCGGATCTTGAGCCACCGTTTGTGTGTCTTGTTGCATCCGGCGGACATACGCATCTTGTATGTGTGAAAGAATATGGAAAATATGAGATCCTCGGAAGAACCAGAGATGATGCAGCGGGTGAAGCTTATGATAAAGTGGCTCGTGCAATCGGGCTCGGTTATCCGGGCGGTCCAAAGATTGACCGTATTGCCAAAGAGGGGAATCCGGATGCAATCCAGTTCCCAAAGGCAAAGGTAAATGATGCAGAGTATGATTTTAGTTTCAGTGGACTGAAATCAGCGGTATTGAATTATATTAATGGCTGTAAGATGAAAGGTGAGACTTTTGATCCTGCAGATCTTGCAGCATCTTTCCAGAAGGCAGTAGTAGAAGTTCTTGTGGGTAATTCAATGCGTGCAGTAGAAAAACTCGGCATGAAGAAATTTGCGATTGCGGGAGGAGTTGCGTCTAATTCAGCACTTCGTGAAGCGATGGAAGAAGCTTGTGAGAAACGTGGAATGAAATTCTACCGTCCGTCACCGATTTACTGTACAGATAATGCGGCAATGATCGGAGCGGCGGCTTATTATGAATACCTTGCCGGAACTCGTTCGGGATGGGATTTGAATGCTGTGCCGAACCTGAAATTGGGTGAACGTTAAGATAGTTGATTTACGTGTCAGTTATTTGAATAACAAAGAGATATGAACAGGATTTTGTGATGAGTTGTGAATAACTTTGCAAAATCCTGTATTTAATGTGAATAACAGGAGAGAAAAATGGAGAAGAAATATTGTACAGCGGTTGTTCTTGCTGGCGGAAGTGGAAAAAGAATGGGGACAAAAGTTCATAAACAGTACTTGATGCTGAAAGGTTATCCTGTACTTTATTATTCTCTGAAAGCATTTCAGGATTCTGCGTGGATTGATGAGATCGTTCTTGTCAGTGGCGCAGGGGAAGAAGAATACTGCCAAAAGGAAATTGTAGAGAAATACAGTTTTTCTAAAGTGCATAAAATTGTAGCCGGAGGTGCAGAACGTTATAATTCTGTCTGGAATGGTCTGCAGCAGATCACAGAAAAAGACGGGTTCGTATATATTCATGACGGGGCAAGACCGTTTGTGGATGATGCGATGATTGAGCGTGCTTATCGATGTGTGGAAGAAACAAAGGCATGTGTTGCCGGTATGCCTGTAAAGGATACGATCAAAGTTGTAGATGAAAAGAATTATGTGAAAGGCACGCCGGAGAGAAAAACACTCTGGCTTGTTCAGACGCCACAGGTTTTTGACGTTCAGCTGATTAAAGAGGCTTATCAGAAATTAATCAACGAGAAAATTGAAAATGCGACAGATGATGCGATGGTAGTCGAGCAGATGATGGGACATACTGTTAAATTATATCCCGGAGCATATGAAAATATAAAAATCACAACACCGGAAGATCTTCTTGTGGCGGAAGCGTTTCTGTAGGAAGATGCAAGAAAATTCAAGAAAAGAGGGGGATTTTCCGATGTTGTAAAGTGTGGAAAAAGCCCCAAAAATCAAGGAAAACAAAGAAAGTTAAAAAAATGTGAAAAAAATGAAAAAAAGGTGTTGACATTTAGGTCCACCTTATGATAAGATTATCAGCGTCGCAAGTGAAACGACAACAACTTAATAAGAATTGCTAATCGGCAATGATTAGGTATTATGGAGAGGTATCGAAGTGGTCATAACGAGGCGGTCTTGAAAACCGTTTGTCC
>OGUO01001315.1_pt1 | contig 16767 bp, 15 predicted proteins | sample 1553641 | NCBI WGS metagenome assembly OGUO01 (sample SAMEA2579980, study PRJEB22360) | human gut metagenome | biome: human gut; feature: human-associated habitat; material: faeces | place: Denmark | collected 2008/2010 | reverse complement strand
ACAAGGGCTATGCCCGAAAATGAAAAACCACCCGCTATGCGGGTGGATGATTATTAAGGGCGAAATTTTTATGTTCGATTTTGTAGATGAACAATGGGTATTTTCCGATACTGAATAGACTTGAACTCCCGTGAGAACAAAAACGCCCCAAACACACAGCACAGAGAAAGAAAAGCTCTGTACTTTTTTTATGCCCAAAATAAGGAGATACAATGAAACCTACAACGGATATAGAGCAAGTGAAATCGGTGGCTCGTGCCCTGTTGATGACGGAGGTAAATAAGACACCTTACTCCCCCGATAGTGGTACAGCACCCATTCACCTCGTCCGGCTTTGTGGCAACAACGAAGGACGGAGTGATGCAGCTTTTAGACATAACCGAGAGCGAAGAAAATCTGCAGGCGTGGCAAGTCTTTATGCGAAAGCAAATAAATATCACCGATAACGCCTACGAGATTTATATGATGACGAACAAGCCCTACAGCTTGACCTTCCTAAAATACGCCTCTCCATATTTATGAAAAGCAGATTTTTCAAAAATCCTTGCCGATGCGTGAATCAGATCGGAAAACCCGAATTGCGATACCAACGTAAGCAAAAGCAAATTAATATCAATGTTCAAGCAAGCCGATCCCAACGAGCTTATGGAATACGGCAATATTTAGGCATACAGTACTCCATGTCGGAAGAACGTAAAACCGAATTGCTCCGCAATTTCGTGGGATGGTTTCTCGACCATCAAACGAGCGACGAGGGCTTATTCCGTGACCTTCACGTGGAAATTGGTATGACAAAAAAGGAACTGCACGATTACGGCATTGATATCGACAAGCAGTTTGAACAGGCAGAAAAAGAACACGAAAAAGAGGTCGACGAAGCCACCGATATGATTACCGCAGAGGACATCGTGGAACAAGCGGTATATGCGGCGAACGCCCCCGAATGCTGTGCAGATAAGCACGCCGAGTATATACTCTCCATGCTCGGCGCAAACATCGTGGACGAGGATATGTACCACGACGAGGATGAATGCCCGAATATAAGGCAAGCCGTCATCGAAAGCGTAAAAACGGAATATGACTTATACGAAGGAGAGCTTATGAAAGGAACGCCCGAAACGGTATACGCGCATAGTCACGAAACGACCGTCAAATCCTATTTACGGGATACGATCTGCGAGGACTGCGAGCTTGACGGCGAGGCCTACCGAGCTTTGTATGAGGACAAGGGCAATATCCTTCGGGATCTGCATGAGGATTATATAAGTGAGCCGGAGGCAAGTATGGCAACGCTTGACGACCGAGTGGAATTTATTGAGGATTACTGCCACAGATACCACGCAGAGATTATGCTCGGCAATACCGAAAGCACGCAGACTATGAATTGAATACCCCTGTCCGCATATCGCTTTGGCAAGCAAAAAACGCTATCTGAAGTAAAAATAACCCCATAAAATGCTGTAACCCAATTTTTGAAACAGGGTTATTCTGCCGCTGAAAAGTTCTTCAAAGCCGGAAAACAACGAAAATTTACACTTTTAACCCATAAAATCTTGTAACCCTGCTTGACATAAAGGTTAAAATAGGTTAAAATAGGTTATAATAGGTTATGGTAGGTTAAAACAAACGGGAGGCGTATGGATATGGATAGTATTTACGAATTAGAAAACGAGATCGCTTTGTTGCCCAAGGGTTATATCTCCAATAAAAAGATTGGCGGCAAGGTACGGCATTATCTGCAATGGTCGGAAAACGGAAAAACCAAAAGTCAGTATATTCCGGACGACGAATACGAAGCAATAAAGGAAGGGATAGCCAAACGGAAAGAGCTTGAAAAGAGATTAAAGGCTCTTAAGAGAGAGGCTTTGATCTATCCGAAGAAACAAGCGAACTATGAAATGAACGTCGTTGTCGGGCAAGAGCTGAAAAGAATGGTTGCCTATGCAAAGCAATGGGATAAGAGAGATTGCTATTCTTCTCTGCTGCGTTATTTATATAAGGACGAAACACCGAGAGTATGCTCGATATACGGTTTGAGAAGAACGGGCAAAACCACGATGCTGTATCAGGCGATAGGCGAGATGAGCGACGAGCATTTCAGGCAAGCGGCATATATCAAAGCTCGAAAAGGACAGTCCATGTCTATGCTTGACAGGGATTTAAACAAGCTAATGCAAAACGGGTATAACTATATATTCATCGACGAAGTAACCTTTTTAGAGGATTTCGTAGATACGGCATCCGTCCTGTCCGACATTTATGCTGCTATGGGAATAAGAATCGTATTATCGGGAACGGACTCCCTGGGTTTTTGGCTTGCAATGCACGAGGAGCTGTATGACAGGACGTATATGATACACACCACGTGGATTTCGTATGGCGAACACGCAAGGCTGTTGGGGATAGACGATATAGACGAATATATCCGATACGGCGGTACGCTTCGTGTAGGCGAAACGGATTTCGAGAATGAGGAATTAAAAAGTGAGGAGGTCTCATTCAGAGATGACGAGTCCACGAGAAGGTATATCGACACGGCGATCTGCGGAAACATTCAGCACAGCCTAAAATGCTACCAAAGCGGTAGGCATTTCAGGCATTTGGAGGATCTCTACGATAAAAACGAACTGACGAATGCCATCAATCGAGTCATAGAGGACATTAACCATAGGTTTGTATTAAGTGTATTGGAGGAAGATTTTTCCTCGAACGATCTATCGCTTGCAAAGAGAAATCTTACACAAAGCAAAAATGCGCGGCAGCACGGATATATTTTAGACGATATAGACGTACAAGCGGTAACCGAACGCTTGATGGGGATCTTAAATATACGCAACAGATCAAGCCTAACCGTTGAGATTACCGAAGCGCACGCCTATGAGATTGAGGAATATCTGAAAGCATTGGAGCTTATCGAATACTGCCCCGTTAAGACGATGGCTCCGGGCAAGCCGGAGGATGACAAGCAAAACATTTTGTTTCTCCAACCCGGTATGAGATACTGCCAAGCGCAAGCTCTGGTGTATTCATTGGGAAAGGACGAAATCTTCTCAAGCCTTGATGAATCGGGGCGCAAGTATGTATGCGACCGTATTTTGAATGAAGTCAAGGGCAGAATGCTTGAAGAAATCGTTTTATATGAAACGATGAAAAAATTAAACGAGAGATATAGCGTATTCAAGCTCTCCTTCCTTGTAGGCGAATTCGATATGGTCGTATACGATAAGCAAGAGCATTGCTGTGATATTTACGAAATCAAGCATAGCGATAAGATGGTATACGATCAGACCAGACACCTTACGGACGAAGAAAAGATAGCCTTGACGGAACGGCGGTTTGGCGAGATAAAAGGAAGATACGTTCTCTACCGTGGAGAAACGGCAGAAAACGAAATGGGTATCCTGTATAGGAACGTCTCCGATTACTTGAAAGGTCTTCCCGATACGGCTATGCCCGAGGACATCGGACAGGATATTGACGAAGAAGAAGGTCAAGGATTTAAACACAAAATGTAACGAACAAAACCAAATAAAGACCAAAAGGTCGTGTTGCGATAAGCAATGCGACCTTTTTGTATATCGAAAACCCCGCCATAGTGGCGGGGTTCAAAAAAGGTTAACCGATGTAGAAAGACAAAAGAACTCCGATTGTGTTAGAATAGAAGCGACCTGCCAGTCGCAAACAAGAAATAACACAATCGGAGGACATTATAATGAGTGAACAAAATAACGTCAAGAATAGTTTAGCACATACGAAGTGGAATTGCAAGTATCACATAGTATTTGCGCCAAAGTATCGACGAAAAGTATTTTATGAGGAAAAGAGAGCGGAAATAAGAGAAATACTGCGGACGTTGTGTCAGTGGAAAGGTGTAGAAATAGTCGAGGGAGAGATATGCCCCGATCATATACATCTGCTGCTGAGTATACCACCCAAAATTAGCGTTTCCGGGTTTATGGGGTATCTGAAAGGGAAGAGTAGTTTGATGATATTTCAAAAATGGGGAAACATGAAATTTGCGTACCGGAATCGCGAATTTTGGTGCAAAGGCTATTACGTGGATACGGTAGGCAAGAATACGGCAGCAATAAAGCAGTATATAGCGGAACAGTTAAAAGCGGATAAAGAGAGCGATCAATTAAGTATCTTCGACCCGCAAGACCCTTTTAAGGGCGGCAAGTAACAGGCGCAGGCTGGCAGGCGTTTTTATGCGCACTTGTGCGCAAGCTGGTAGTATTAGGGCTATGCCCGAAACTGAAATACCACGCGCTACGCGCGTGGATATTTATTCTATTGGAGGTAGAATGAGTAAAAAATTTGATATAAAAGCCCTTGCGGATTATGCCGTGAGCGAAGGCGCGCAGAACTCCGAGAACGGTCAATGGGAAACCTCATACGAGGAATTATATAACCATTTCGGCGTGGAAATTGCACTAAACGATGAAGCCTGCAAAGAGCTTGCGGAAGAAATCCGTAAAAGACGAGGGGTGACGGATCTCACGATAACTGAGGACGGAATCGAGGTGACCTATGACACCCTGTTTTGCAAAAACTTAACCGCCGAAGGTGTCGCTCCTATACTCGAAAGGTATCCTGTGTTAAGGGGCTACGTTGTAGAGATGGCAAGACTTGCAGAACGCTACGCAAAGCAGGCGGTGGATTGCCAACTTGACGGCATCGGGCGTATTCGTTTCAAGGACGTTGAATACGGTGCATTCCACGAAAATTTTGATGAAGAACTGTTCCTTGATATGCTGCTTGACCGCCCCGAAATAGAAGAAATCGATTCGGATTTTGAAGGATACGATGTCACGATTGCCGAGTCATATCGTCCGCAGGAACAGTCTCTCCGAGAGCTTGATGATGACGTTGAGGTTATGTGCACCAAGCACGTGCTATGGCTAAACGACAAAGGCGGCGAACAGGCAAACTTCTCGAATTGCTTAATCAAGGGTGTTGACCTGTCAAAGAAAAATTTAATGAACGCTATCCTTGACGGCGCACGATTTGTAGAGGTAAAGCTCAAGGACGCATCTCTTTGTTTTTCCTCTTTCAACGGAACGAAATTCTACGATTGCAATATGACAAAAGCAACCGCCGAGGAATGCGAATTTAAGGATGCGAAATTCATTCGGACGGATACGGAATGGGTTGCGTTTACGCACAGCAATATGAGAGGCGCGCAATTTATAGATTGCGATATGCGAAATACAATCCTTCAAAACTGCTGTATCGAAAACACAGACCTTGGCAATGCATACCGAGGTGCTATGCACATGGACGGCACGAGCGATAACGAACAAGAATGGCTTGGAGATACAGGCGAAATCAAAATGAAAATGTAAAGGAGAATGCTCTATGAAAAAGGCACAAATCACAGTATCCTACGACGAGGAAAAACTCGCCGCAATCACGATGTACCTTGAAGAAAAAGGCGTGAGCGTGGAGAGCGAGATCGAGAAAGCGATCGACGGCATATACAACAAAAGCGTACCCGTCGGGGTGCGAGAATTCATCAGCAGACGGAACGGCGGCTCTGCTCCCAAGACGAAGAAAAACAAGCCTGTTTCTTCTTTTGCTGTGGGCATGAACAAACAGGAGGACGGATGATGAAGCTGTCAAAAATCGAACAGGAAACCATCATCCTCTTTAACGAGGGTGAAGCCGATGCGGAGGTCTATACGCACAATGTGAAGCTCAAAAATAAGCTCGTGAAAATGGCAAAGAAATGTCCCGGACTTTATCGTTTGAAGGACAAAAACGCATACGGCGGCGTAATGTATATTTTCCCGAAGAAATACCTCACGATTATGTTCCGAGAGGAAATAAGCGACGAGTTAAAAGCCTCTCGGAGATTGGGATACGAGAACGCCCAACTTGAAAAAACGGCAAGGAAAACAGCGAGAAAAACGCCCGATACGGACGAGGTAAGGTAAACACCCGACCAAGCCGAGAACGGTGCAAAATCTCCGCAGCACAGCGAGGGTTTTCAGCCCCAAAACGGCACAAAACCGCCCTGGGCAGAGTAGTACCCACGAGAGTGAAGAAACCGCAAAATAAGGGCAAAATTAAGACGGTTTTGTCGGGGAATTAGCTTAGCGCATAAATAACGGCAGGGTCGAAAAAAAGCAGGAGAAAGCGTCGGGGTTGTAAACTGCCCCGAACGCAGGGCACAGCAGCCGGCAACGCCGGCTGCATAAGGGCTTTAAGGGGAATTTAGGAACCAAAACGAACAGGGGTTGTAAAATGGGCATACGGCTTGAGGTTGGGGTTGAAGTTTACGGAACCCGCGGTGGTTCAAGGAAACCGCGTGGGTTGCGGCAGGGATTATCTAATGAGAAGAACAAGGAGAAAAAATGGAAAGAAAAGTCTGGGCGTACCGTCATAGCCAGGAGATGGACGGGCAAAGAAAACAAAAAGAAGAAGTCAGTATTATCGATAGCAAAACCGAAAACGGCGTTACCACGTATCTTGTCAGAACGCAGGACGGTATCGAATGCACGGCTATCTATAATATCTTTGTCGATTGTTTTTTTGCCGACGACGTTTACGGGATCGTGAACGCCCCTAAGCCGAGTGAAAACCAAGATATGACGATAAATTAATTCAAGGAGAAGCGCATGGTAAAACGAGAAGTGCCGTGGTCGGAGAAACGTAAGTTTGCGCTTTGGGCCACGGAAGGGACGCTGGAAAAAACAAAGGCCTGGTACAAAAAAGACAACTGTTTTTCCCGCAGCGAGTTCATAGAAAAGGCGATCGACTTTTACGTGGGGTATCTATCCTCGGAAGAGAATGAATCGTATCTGCCGAACATCGTCATCTCGACCTTGAAAGGGATCATAGCGGAGAGCGACAACAAACAAAACCGGATGCTGTTCAAGCTCGCGGTGGAGATATCGATGATGATGAACCTGATGGCGGCGACGCAGGACATCGATAAGATTGCTTTGGAACGACTGCGCGGGGAATGCGTGAAAGAGGTCGCAAGACTGAACGGCGCGTTCTCGTTCGAGGATGCGCTGGATTGGCAGAAAGGATAATCCATGGCACGGCTCGTCACGAAATTCAAGTACCTGCGGCCGAGCGCCAGGCAAAACGTCGGCGGGTACGCGAGGTATATCGCCACGCGGGAAGGCGTGGAAAAAATCGACGATACCTATAAACTCGGCTTTGTGTCGGGAAAACAAAAACAGCTGATCGCAAAAATCCTGAAAGACTTTCCGGACGCGAAAGATATGCATGAATACGAGGACTACCTGAAAACGCCGAACGTGGGGAACGCGTCTGAGTTTATCAGCCGCGCTTTAGAGGATAACGCTGCGTCGGTCATGGACAGAAAAACATATGCGGATTATATCGCGCTGCGCCCTCGGGCGGAACGATTCGGAAAGCACGGTCTGTTCACGGACGAGGGCGTGGAGGTTCAGCTGAATCGTGTATCGGAAGAACTCAACACCCACGAAGGCAACGTCTGGATAACCATCCTTTCTTTACGTCGGGAGGACGCGGAACGGCTCGGGTACGACCGGGGCGCGCGATGGCGGGATATGCTGCGGTCGCAGGCGCAAACGCTCTCAGAGAATTTGAAAATCCCTATGAAACAGTTCAGATGGTACGCGGCGTTCCATAACGAAAGCCATCATCCGCACGTGCATATCATCGCGTATTCGGTGGAGGAGAATAAAGGATACCTGACAAAAGCAGGTGTGGAAAATCTTCGCTCTGCGTTCGGAAGAACCATTTTCGCACAGGATCTCTTATGCGTGTACGAAAAACAAACCGAGTACCGAAACGAGCTGAGAGAAAAGAGCCGGGACCTGCTCCTGAAACTCGTTGCTCGAATCCGGTCGGAAGGCTATGAGAATGAAAGGGTGGAAGAAAAACTTTTATTGCTTGCCAGGCGTCTGTCGAGAACGAAAGGCAAGAAACAATACGGGTATTTAAAATCGGACGTCAAAGCCCTGGTATGCTCGATTGTGGACGAGATCGCCAAGGACGAGCGCATAGAAAAACTATATGCGCTTTGGTATGAGCAGCGGGAAGAGGTGATAAAGACCTACACGCAGGCATTGCCTGAACGGATCCCGCTGTCTAAGAATGACGAGTTCAAACCGATCCGCAACGCGGTCGTCCGGACCGCGTTGGAGATTCTGAACGCTCAACGTAATATAGAAGAAACGGAAGCAGAAATATTACCGGAGGAAATAACGGAAAAAGAAATCCTTCCCGAACCGACGTATCGGGAAGTGGAAAGAAGCGGTCGGCGGAGCAAAAAAAAGATGTGGGAACTTTATTTTACTGCGAAGGGCTTGCTGGATCGGGATGATAAAAATTACGATCCGAAAAAGGCGGTGGACTTGCTGATTGAGTCGGCGCGGCTGGGAAACGCGGTGGCTAAATACCGCTTGGGAAAAATGTATCTATATGGCAAAGAGATCGAGAAGAATCTTCCCAAGGCGTTCTATTGGCTGGAAGCGGCGGTGAAAGAAGATAACCAGTACGCGGAATATCTTTTAGGAAAGACGCTTCTACAAGGCGGGGAGGTGGAGCTGGATGCAAGGCGCGGAGAAGAACTGCTCAAACGCTCGGCAGAGCAAGGGAATCGATACGCGGCCTACACTTTGGGCAAAGCATTGCTGGATGGGGACGTGCTCGCACAGAACCCGCTCGAAGCGGTCAGGCTGTTGACCGCAGCCACGGACAAGGGATTTATACCGGCGAAATATGTGCTGGGGAAGTTGTTATATTGCGGCGAGGTAGTAAAACGCGACGTAGAAAAAGCCCTCGGGTATCTCGAACGTGCGGCAAAGGAGAATCCGAACGCCGCGTATCTTGCCGGAAAGATACGATTGACCGAGGACGCGTTCAAAGACGTGAAAAAAGCGTTGCGGCATTTCGAAATAGCGGCAGAAAGCGGAAATCCGTTTGCCATGTATCAGGCTGGACGAATTCTGCTTAGGGAAGAAACGCTCAAAAACGTCGCTAAGGCGGTTTGGTATTTTGAAAACGCCGCAAAACAAGGCAACAACGCTGCGGAATACCAGCTCGGTAAATTATATCTATACGGGAAAGAGGTGCGGCAGAACGAGGCTAAGGCAATGGAATATCTGACGGCAGCGTCAGAGCACGGCAATACTTTTGCACGGGCGCTTTTGGAACGGATAGAGACTGATCGGCAGCAATTCGCTGCGCAGCGTCAAACACAGATGGTGAGCGTATGTGCGAGCGGGCTGTTCCAAGACATAGCAAGGCTACTGCAAACACGGTTGGAAGAAGATGGGAAAGGCAACATGGGCCTGGTAGATAGGAAACTTCGCAGACAGATCGAGGAAAAGAAACAGGCGCAGGGCTTGAAACACGGATAAAAAAACCTGCGGAAATCGAGTCCGCAGGCATGATGGGTTTTATCGTATAGAGTTACAAGTATTTTACGGGAATGATTTTATCGGCGCCTTTCAAAGTAATGAGATGATCATACAGACAAACGACTCCTCCGGAGCCTCTGTGAATGCCGGGGATTTTATCGAGCAAAGTAAAAGCATTGGTGTCTTTTTTTTGGGGATCGGCATGTTTTTTTATTTCGATCGGATAAAGCGTGCCGCTGTCTTCGATCAGCAAGTCGATCTCATTCATATCCTTATCGCGATAGAAATAGAGCGGAAGTTCAAGGATGCCTCGGTTATAGTAACTTTTTATAATCTCGGAGATCACAAAACTTTCAAAAAATGCGCCTGCCATCGCTCCGTTTTTCAGTACTTCCGGGGTGTTCCATTTTGTAAGATACGCTGCAAGCCCGGTATCTAAAAAATACAGTTTCGGGGTTTTGATTGCTCTTTTGGTAATATTATTGGAATAGGGCTGTAACAGATACACAATGTTGGAAGCCACAAGAATAGACATCCAGCGTTCTGCCGTAGGCTGGCTAATCCCCACATCTCGTGCGAGGGAGGCAAGATTTAAAAGCTGCCCCGTGGAAGCAGCCGTAGCCACCATAAATTTCGTAAATTTGGCGGTATCGCCGATTTCGGATAATTCTCTGACGTCGCGGTCGATATAAGTACGGACGTAAGCGCCATAAAACATTTGCCAATTGAAATCTGGATTTTCACACAGCTCCGGCATACTGCCCCGGTGAATCGTATTCCAGATTTCTTCATAAGAAATGTCGGCAAGACACTTTTTTCGTTCCGAAAAATAGTCTGCGGTAGGGAGAAAGGGACGGTCAAAAGCAATTTCGTGCGATTCTCTTAAAGAAAAGCCGAGTAAAGTAACAAGCCCGATTCTGCCGGCTAACGATTCGCTGACGCCTTTCATCATCTTGAACTGTTGAGAACCGCACATGAAAAACTGTCCTTTTTTACGATCCCGATCGAGCAGCATTTTGATCTGTACAAATAATTCCGGCGCTTTTTGAATTTCATCTACAAATACGGGCGGGGGATTATCTTTGAAAAAAGTCCCGCTTTCTTCCTCGGCGCCGGCTCTGAGAATAGGATCGTCTAAATTGACGTAGTTCATGCCGGCGGTCAATTTTTCGAGCATTGTAGTTTTCCCGACTTGTCTTGGCCCGGCGACCAGTATCGAGCCGAACATATTGGCAAGTTCCTTCACCGTGTCTTCTGCGTGCCGCTGAATATACATTTTGTTGCTCCTTATCGTCTGATTTCATATCTAATATTATTATAGCCGAAAAATATAAAAATAGCAACTCATTTTACAGAAGAAGAGAAAAATTTATACGCTTGATCAAGGTTATTTGTTTTTTAAGGATATAAAAATGAGTTTCATAATAAGCGTTATAAGCGTACAGAACAAATTTAAAAAGACATTAAGCGGTAAAAACGGAGGTTCGCTATTTGGTCGGCGCGATTTCTTTCTTTTTATACAATACCTTTGCTTTAATGCCTTCGTTATAGTCCCCGAATCCTTTTCCGAAGAGAGTGACGCCGCCGACATGCCGCGCCGTTTTCGGAACGACCACTTTGATGGAAATTTCGGTATGATGGTCGAAATCGATGTCCCGGATTGTGATCGGAGCAAGAAACAACCCGTCGAGATAGGTACCGTTTTCATTAATGGTAATAATTTTCATTCTGCCGTATTGAGGGAAGTTCTGATACCACCATGCCGGCGTAAATCTGCCGGGACGGTCAAAAAGCTCTCCCGGAGACGTCCAAAATCCCAATTCCACATCATTGACGTAAAAATAAATATCGGAAGGATAATTTTCGAGGACGCCAGGCGCTTCGCTGCAAATTTCCATGAAAATTTGCAGTTCTTTGGCCGTTTCGTCGGTATGGAGCTGATTGGGAAAACGATATTCCACATACCCGGAAGTAAACCAAATAATCCCTGCGTTAAAACGTTCGGGAGAGGAGAAATAACGCGGATCGTCCATGGGATCGATCCGTTTTTCTGTGGTAGAGAGGCCACAGGTCGGTTCCACCGCATACGCCGCGTATTGCCCTACGTTCAATTCGGTTTCAAAAGAGTTTAATTCCTTTTTCTGCGGAATGATATTGATGATCAGTTTTTCTTCGTTGATTCGGCACAGCTTTTGCGTCCCTCGCCGCGCGAGCGATAAACGGACGGAGATCAGTCCCGCCGCTTCCAGCTTTTTGATATGCATAGTCAAAGAACCCTTGGCGATATGCAAGGATTTGGAAATCTCATCTAAATTCATCTCGTTGTTTTTCAGTAATACTTTTAAAATTTCCAGACGGGTATAGGATGCGAGCGCATCGTAAACTTCGTAGCCGTCTATTAGATCTTCAATAACTCTCATATAGCTCCACCGTAAATGATTTGGTCTTTTCCTTATTATATCAGAACATATTTCTTTTTGCAAGTAATTTGTAGCGATAAAAAGCGAATATTCGTTAAAAATATATTTTAATTAGGATATTAGCGAATTAGTATTAATAAATTGTAACCGATTAATTTTATAAAAACTATTGACAAAATATATAAAGTGGTATAGAATGTCATTGTAAAAATAAAACGGAGGAAATAGTATGCAACATACAGAATGTTACATAAAGGATTATCCCCGCCCGCAATTTGTGCGCAAAAGGTGGAACAACTTAAACGGCGAATGGAGGTTTGCGTTTGACGATGGGAACGCGGGTGAGCGTGAAGAGTGGTATAAAGCGGAATTTCCTGCGGATCTCACAATCTGCGTCCCATACAGTTATCAGACTTTAAAGAGCGGGATAAACGATAAAAAGCGCCATGATTATATCTGGTATCAAAAAGATGTTTCCTATTCAGCCGAGGAATTGGGCGGCGATCGTATACTCCTTTGGTTCGAAGGTTGCGATTATATAAGCAAAGTTTGGGTCAACGGTACTTTCATAGGCAGACATGAAGGCGGGTATTGCCGATTCGGATTCGATATCACGGATGCCGTTCGAAAAGACTCGTCGGGCACCTACCGTCTGACGGTAAAATGCGAGGACACTTACGACGCGACGCAGCCGCGCGGGAAGCAGAAATGGATGGACGATCCGTATGGCTGCTGGTATGTAGAAACGAACGGAATTTGGAAAACGGTTTGGACGGAGTTTGTCGGCGCGGACAGAATCGAACGGGTGAAATTTACGCCGAATAAAAATACTTACGCGGTAGATTTTGAGGTGGAGATCTGTGGAAATATAAAGGGCGTGGATCTCGTCACGGAGATTTACAAGGACGGAAAATTAGTGGCGGGAAATACCTCTCACATTGTGCGCAACCGCTTTTCCTATTCCATCGGTTTGGCCGACGATACCGCCCAATTTAAGATTCATTGGTGGAGTTACGATTGTCCCGCTCTTTACGATTTAAAATTTTACTTAAAGCGCGGAGAGGAAGTGATCGATATGGCGGGCTCCTATTTCGGCTTCCGCGCCTTTTATGCACAGCGGGATTCGCTCATCCTCAATAACGGCCCCACTTATCTGAAAATGGTGCTGGAACAGGGCTATTACCGGGAATCGGGAATGACTTATGCCGACGAACAGGCGATTGTGGAGGAATTGCAGTTGATCAAGGAACTCGGTTTCAACGGCGTGAGAATGCATCAGAAGATAGAGGACGAGAGGTTCTTCTATTACGCGGATATTTTGGGCGTGGCCACTTGGGTGGAAATGCCTTCCGCCTACGAGTACAGGGATGCGACGGTGGATAAAGTGACGGCGGAATGGAAGGAAGTCGTGCGTCAGCACTATAACCATCCTTCCGTGTTTGCCTGGGTGCCGATCAACGAAAGCTGGGGGGTGCCTCGCGTTCTTACTCACCGGCGGGAGCAAAATTTTACGCAGGCGTTGTATTATCTTACGAAAGCGTATGACGGCGTGCGTCCCGTCATCAGCAACGACGGCTGGGAACACACCGAAAGCGACATCGTAACGCTGCATAACTATGAACAGGACCCCAAAAAATTCGGGGAGTTCTATCGGGATTTAGATAAAGTATTGTCCGGAGAAAACATTTCCGATTATCTGCAATGGCGGCTGCCTTTTGCCAAAGGCTACGAATACCGCGGCCAGCCGGTCATGATCACCGAGTTTGCCGGCATCGGTTTCAACATCGAAAACAGAAACGGCGGCTGGGGGTACGGGAATCAGGTGAAATCCAAGGAAGAGTTTGCCGAACGGCTTTCCGGACTTGTTCGGGAAGTGAGGGGGAATAAGCGTATTTGCGGCTTTTGCGTGACGCAGGTGACGGACGTGGAAGCGGAAGTCAACGGGCTGTGTGACTCGGAACGTAAGGCGAAACTGGAAAAAGACGTGGGGGCGAGAGCCATTCGACAATAAAAAACAGAAAGGAGAAAATGAGATGAAGAAATTTTTGTCACTGTTATTGGGCGCTCTGTTGGCCGTCGTTTGTTTTGTAGGCTGCGGCGACATGGAGTTTGACGACGACATTTACGACGACAGCGCGACTCCTGAAGAATTGGGCGCCAACCCCAATGCGCCGGAAATTACGCTTGCGCATTGGGACTCCTCCGGTTCGTTGGAAGGGGCGGTCCTCAATACGGTGTTAAAGCAGTTTTATGCGACCCACCCCGACGGACAAAAAATCCGTGTGAAGGTGGAGATCATGGGCATGTATGAGCAGACGATGCCCACGATTTTAGCGTCCGGCGACGAGGATAAACCAGAGATCATCATGATGCCGGACGGCAGTTTCAATTCCTGGATGGCGCAGTATGCTTCGCAGTTTGAGAATCTGGACCCGTATATCCAAAAGAGCGGATTCGACGAGACGAAGCTGTGGGACGGGGCGGTTTCGCGTTATAAATACAAATACGAGAATCATAGCCATGTATTCGGCAACGGTTCCGTGTATGCGCTACCCAAAGACGTTTCCCCCAACGTCATGTTCTATAACAAAGATTTCTTCTTCGAAAAGCAGGTGGAGATTCCCAAAAATACCGACGGGAGCATTAAGCGCATGACGATCGACGAAGGCGTGGAGATGTGGAGAAAACTCATTGTCGGCGAAGAGAATAAAAACGCGCTCGAACGCCGCTACGCGCTTGGAAATATGCCGCCGGAAAGCATGGTCTGGTCTGCGGGCAGCGATTTTTTGAACGAATCGCGTACTGGATTTATCACCGATTCCCGGCAAATCGCAGGTTTTAAGAAGGCCTATCAGAAAATGGTCGATCTGGTAGACGAAAAAATCGTGCCCGACGGAACGTCAATGTCCGGCAGTTCTACCTCGTCTCTCTTTTTAACGGGAAAAGTCGCCTGTTACATCGGCGGCATCTATGATACGGCGCAGCTGAGAAATTCCTCGTTCGACTGGGACATTACTTACATCCCCGCTTTTGAAGACAATCTGAACGTCAACGGCTATTCCGGTTCGGTCGGATATTCGATGTGGTCGGGAACGGACAGTTCCCTCAAAGATCTGGCATACTCGGTCATTGAATACATTTCCTCGGAAGAAGCGCAGCGCATCATGACGGAAATGGGCTTCAATATTCCCCTGCAAAAGAGCATTGCCGGCGATACGGCGTTTATAGACGCCCAAAGAGCGAAAAAGCCGTACAATTACGAAGTGTTTTTGGAGAGCCTGAGATATCAGCCTTCCGGGACTTGGAGATATACGCGCAATAACGTATGGAAGGAAAGATTGAGTACGGAGGCGGCAAAACTTTTCCAACGCAGCGGCTACACGGTGGACGATTTCGTTGCCGCTTTGCCGGGGATCGTAAACGGAAGCCTTTAAAAAGAGAGGAAAACATATATGAATCATGCGGTAAACGGCGAAGGGGGCCGCGTAGTTTTCAAACGGAAATGGAAGCGGGACGAGGTCATATGGGGGTATGTTTTTATTGCTCCGATTGTCGTCGGATTATTGTTGTTCCTGGCTTTTCCTGCCGTTTATGCGATCATTGTCAGCTTTTCCGAACACGGCACGTTCGGCGACCATGTTAAGTTTGTCGGCGTTCAAAATTATGCGAAAGCGTTTAAAGATGCGTATTTTTGGCGGAGCGTGGGACATTCGTTTTACAGCGCGCTCGGCGTTCCCGTCGGAATCATCGTCGCGCTGGCTCTAACGACAGTGATTCTCCGATCCAGACAAGGCAACGTATTCAAGATCGTCACTTTCCTGCCCATCGTCACTGGTTCGGTCGCCATCACTTTTATGTGGCGCTGGATGTATAATCCTCTCTACGGGATCATTAACAGTACCTTGTCGCAGCTGTTTGATCTGAAAGAGCCGATCGATTGGCTGGGGAATCCGGCGCTGGCGATGCCGTCCATGATATTTATGGGCATTTGGTCGGGATTGGGAATCAACGTTATCCTGCTTTACGCGGCGCTTAAAAACGTCAACCAGTCTTACTATGAGGCGGCGGAAATAGACGGCGCGAACGTATGGCAGCAGGTCCGTTACATCACCGTTCCCGCCGTGACGCCTGTGATGTTCTATATGCTGGTGACGGGTTTGATCGGCGCCTTGCAGGATTTCAGCCGGTTCCAGATTATGGCGCAGGTGGGGGCGTCCGAAGCGATCTCCATGCCAGTCGTTACGATCTATAATTATGCGATCGGCGCTTTGGAAACGGGGTATGCCTCGACGCTGGGAATCCTTTTGAGCGGGATCATTCTTCTGATCACGCTGCTGAATTTCTTTTTGTCGAAATATTGGGTGAAATATGACTGATACCGAACAAGCGAAAGTGTTAAAAACGCGCAGAATGATCAAAAAAGCGGCCTTTGCAGTGATACGGTATGCCGTCCTTGTTTCGGTGGCGGCTTTGATTCTCATCCCCTTTCTTTTCGTATTGGTAAGTTCGCTCAAACTCAACAACGGAATGGGAACGAACAGTATTTATCACGTACCCGTGACTTGGTTTTTCAAGGATCCGCAATTCGAGAACTACGCCTATGTGTTCCTGCGCACGAATATTGGCCGTGCGTTCGGAAATACGCTGCTGTATATACTTCCCACGGTAATCCTGGGCTGTTTTTGCAGCTGTGCGGCGGCGTATGCCTTTGCCAAACTCCGCTTCCCGGGCAGAAACGTCATCTTTATGTGCCTTTTGGCTACGATGATGCTTCCTGGAATCCTCACGATGATTCCCAGCTATATCCTGATGTCCAATGTGTATAAGTGGTCGGGCACTCCTTTGCCCATCACCGTGCCGGGAATGTTCGGAGGGGTAGGGGCGATCTTCTTTCTCCGGCAGTTTATCGTCAAACTTCCCGATTCGTTGGAAGACGCGGCGAAGATCGACGGAATGTCTTACGGCGGGATTTTTTTGAAAAT
>OGUO01001302.1_pt1 | contig 16825 bp, 5 predicted proteins | sample 1553641 | NCBI WGS metagenome assembly OGUO01 (sample SAMEA2579980, study PRJEB22360) | human gut metagenome | biome: human gut; feature: human-associated habitat; material: faeces | place: Denmark | collected 2008/2010 | reverse complement strand
GAGTTTGAATCTACGACATAATTTCCATTTTTTCCTGTAACTTTAATAGGATTTGTTCCATTTTTTGCGTCAGCTTCTGATGTGTAAAGACTAAACTTTGCACCAGCTAACTTTACATTACTATCTTTTTTAGTTTTTAAAATATCTAATGGATATGTCGGTGTCTTTGCTTCACTTGGTGTTGTAGTTGTTGTATCAGTTGGATTGTTTCCGTACTCTAACTTAGCATTATTCTTTTCTGTTACAACTGCGTCTTTATTTACTTTTGCATAATATGTAACTGTAAATTCTTTTCCTTTGTTTGTCTGATTAGCTCTTACCCATTCAGATAAATCAAGAGACATTTTTTTCTTGTTTGTTGAATCAAGTGTTGCTGTTGTAGGTGCTGTGCTTGCATCTGTACTTCCTTCTCCAAATGCTACTGCTACAGTAACTGTTGTAGCACCTTCTTCAAGAGCTGTTCCTGCTGCATCATTTACAAAATCAAGACCTGTTGATAATTCATCGTGGATTTTATATACATACTCTGCATATCCTGTTGTATCCGGGATAGAACCTGTTACTGTATATTTCACTACCTGTCCGATGCTTACTGTCTCTTTGTCTGCTGTTTTAGTAATGCTTGGTGCTTCTGTTTTTAAGTTTACAGTATTTGTATCTGCATCTACTGTAACTAAAGAAGACTGAATCTCTTTTCCACCTGTTACATATACTAAATAATAACCTGCATCTAATCCTGTAAATTCATAAGATGTTTTGCTTTCTGTGATTTTTCCAGAAGTTTTTGTTGCTCCTAAATTATCTGTTAAAGCTTTTGCTGTAAAATCATTTGCAAACTGCTGAATAGTAGCTTCTTGATCTGCAACTGCCTTTACAAACTCTTCATCTTTAGAAGTTTCAACAATTTTTAATACGGATGCAAGGGCATCCTTATAAGTATTATTTACGGTATATGCGTAGTTTGTTGTTTCTCCACTTTTTGACTCTGTCACATCAAATAATTTGTACAGATTAATTGTCTGACCTTTCAGATCCTGTGCAGGTTCTGTTGATTTTACATTAACTGTAAGTGTGTGTGTTCCTGTTGCTCCTTCTGCGGCAAATGCTGTGACAGACATAGCCATCATCATAATCGCTGCCAGCATTAATGCCATGATTCTTTTCATTCTCTTCATAACAATTGTCTCCTTTTCTTGAGAATTTTTCTTTTATAGTTTTTCTGCTTTTTTATTTTCCTTGCATTTTTTATATCTCATTATGAAATATACTAGGAAAAGCAGAACAGCTATCAGGTAAATCAAATAGCTTCCGTATCCTCCGGTATCCGGAAGACCTGGGAAATGTCTATTAGTTATTGTGAAGGTAAATCCATCTGGCGATTTATCTATCGTTGTTGTATAACCATCCACCTTTGCTTCTGTGATGGAATACGTGTAATAATAAATTTCATCTCCATCTGTCTTGTATGCCGGGAGTTCCTTTATCACCTCCTGCCATTTAGATTTATCGATGGAACCTTTTATTTTGTAACTCTCGTAATCTGGTACTGTTTCTGTCATTTCCTTTCCTGCCTTATCTTTCCAGGTACGAGATATCGTTACCGTAATACTGTTTGGTCTTGAATTATCAAAATTGTTTAAATCCTTCCAAACTTTATTGATCGTCAGCTTGATGTTCTCATCACATGGATCCTGTGACTCGGATGGTTCCGGTGTATCACTATCTCCCGTGTTCAATGTTGTTTTGGTATCTGACATCAATACTGCTTTTGCAGGTGATTCATAGGCATTAAGATCTGCTTTCACTGAGTTACTCTTGCTTGCCAGAACAGCATTCTTTAAAGTCTCAAAGGTATTTACCGGATTCATATGTCCTATTGTATAAATATCCCATCCGCTTGCATCATCCTTTTCATGACTGCTGTTCAAGATACTGTTATTCTTTTTAATTTCATCTAAAGATTGATCCAATTTTCTATAAATACGGTAATTGTTCTTTTCGCCTTCCACCTTTTTCAGGCTATTGAAGTCATATACCGTATACAGTCCACTTTTTCCGCTAAATGGACCGACAAGATTTTTTGTTCCACGAACCACATCACAGTAATACATGTTGTTATTCTTCAAAAGTCCTTCATCGTTGAACCCAACAAAGCCACCACTTCGTCCGTCTTTAGCATTACCGTCATTGTCATTTCCGGCTTCACCGGCATAGACATCATATCCATGACTGACACCGTAGACATTACTATCTGTAATTCTAGTTCGATTGGCCTTAATCAGACTCACACTGATATTGGATTTGGCATCATTATCATTCGAAAGTCCATTTTCATCACATGGAAGTTTGATGGATGAATCTCCAATCGTAATAATTGCAAGATCTGTCTGCTGGTTGTTATCTGTTGACTTCTTCGAAAGTCCTACAGAGATATCCAATCCAAGCAGATTTACATGAAGCAGTTTGCCATCATACAGCGCATCCACCTTGATAATTCCAAGATTGATTTTCAAAAGATTGGAATTCTGAAGTTTGTCCAGATATAATGCTTTTATAAGTTCATTAACAACCGTGAGTATTACATTTACTGCTCCAGAATCCACTTTCAGATCTGCAAGGTAAGCAAAGCTTGTTCGTCCGGCAAATCCGCCAGCTGTTCCACCTGACGCTACCTGTTTCAGTCCAATTTTCTGGTTCGTTTTGTCACCTGCTGTACAATTCGACATTCTTGCAAGATTTGCATATCCGATAAATCCTCCGGCAATCTGTTCATCTCCATTTGCACTCTGCACGGTGTAACCGTCATCCGTTCCTGTAACTGCACAGTCATCAATGTGAGAACCAAAAATGTCCATAACTCCAAGAGCTCCACCAAGTAACTGTCCTGTATTGTCTCCAATAACGTCTATCTTGTCTGCTTTAACTACTCCGCTCTTTCCAGAATAGCCAACAAATCCACCGACACTATTTAAACCTCTTACATTACTTAAGTTCGTTACTTTACTGTTTTTCACAGAACCATTTGACAGTGATCCGCCAAAACCTCCGGCTGTTCCGCTATATGTAACTTCATTGTTCTGACCAGATTTTATCGCTGTGTTTGCACTGACACTTAAGCCAGCATCCTTACTTCCACTTACAGTTCCGTAATATACATAACTTCTAAAGGCATCCAACACATCGGTTCTACCAAGCTGCAAAAGTTTATCCAAAAGAGATGTTTCACTTCCTGCACTGATATTGGCAACTCCGGCTACATCAGCAACACCGAAGCATCCTCCGGCATATTCACCGGCTACTACGGAACGGATATTCTGTACAGAAACTCCTGCCTCTTCCGTACCCTTCTTGCCAAGTACCGTTCCTTCCAGATTTCCGGCAAATCCTCCGGCTGCTTTTGCATAAGAAGTGTTATTACTTCCACTTGCATAAGCACCATTTACGATGATTCCCCAGTCATCCCAGGCTTCTACATCTGCATAACGGATCGTTGCGACTGTAGCATTTAATACTTTTATCAAATCTGCCGGTGTACTTAACAGTTTATTCAGAAGCTGACTGAGCAGTCCTTCTCCTGCAGTTGTATTCAGTGTTGCTACACTTCCCGGTCTTGAGCTTCCAATAAATCCACCAACATAGCTTCTTCCGTCAACTCGTCTCAGCTTTGTGACCTTGCAGCGTGCATCATTTTCGCCCCAGATCTGCCCACCGATCAGTTTTCCTACATAACCTCCAGCATAACCACAGGTATCCTTGTTATCTACACCTTCTGACTGGACAATCAGTCCACTCTGATAACCCTCTACCGAAGATTTCTTGATTACCGGCACAAAGACATTAAGTACCTGCAGCATTTGTCCTAATTGCAGATTAAGACCAAGGATATCAACTCCTCCAAGCTTTGCTGCTCCGCCGTTTATCATTTCTCCTGCAAAACCACCGGCGCATCGAAGCCCTTTAATTGTCTTCGCCTGATAAGCCTGTCCATTTGTAATGGTTCCGGTCTGCATTGATCCAACATAACCTCCGGCTGCTCCGCCATTCGCCAGTTTTATCTCATCCTGGTAATTGACTCTTCCTGCTACGACATTGTATCCGTAAGCATATTTTCCAATAATATTATCCAGTTCTTTTTGATTGTTTACTGTTCCATTCGCAGCAAGGTCACTTCCGTAACCACCTTTTTTACCGACGAATTCTACCCAATCATTCCAAGTTTTATAATCCATCAAGGCAAGTGGACCATAAACTGCCGTATTTTCTTCCGTCGGATAGACAACACTGAGTGCTCCCAGGATGTTATCTACTTTTACCAGTCCCCACAACAAGGACAGGTTTCCGGTACTTGCCGTATCTGCTGACTCCATAAGACCTGTGAAACCACCTGCAATTTCTTCTCCGTATACCGAACGGATTCTTACTGCTTTACAAGTACTTGTTGGTCCGTTATATGCTTCACCTTTCCATTCCTTTGTATTATTTCCCCAAATATGTCCGCCTTCGTTATGTCCTGCATAACCTCCGGCCATACCTCGTTGTACCTGTGTTGTGGAAGCCGCATCTGCACGAACTGCACCACCGCAAGGAATACAAGTCGTAGAGCTGTTTCTGATCGTCGGTACAAAGTCCTCCGCTAATGATGCCAATGTATCTGACACATCAACAAGACCACCTAAGATACCCGTATCACCAAGTACATTTGCCACATTTCCTGGCTGCAAGTCTCCCACATAACCACCGGCTGTAATCTGACCAATGATATAAGAAAAGTTATTTGCGTTGGAGTCCTGAATGTGTCCACCAGAAATCTTTCCGGCAAATCCTCCTGCATCTCCAAGAACATCATTTTCTGACGCATCGGATGCAGTATTTTCCCAAGAAGCCTTTACTGCAAATCCTCCAACACTTCCTGTAACATTGGAATGCTCAATTGTAGAAACGACCACATTCAATGCATCGAGCACATTATTGATTCCTATTGAGTGACCAAGTACGCTCAATCCTTTTCCAACAGAAGCTGCGGAACCAATATTCATATATCCGATATATCCACCGGCATATCTGGCTCCACTTACCGCATATGTACTATCCTGACCAAAATAATTTGAACTATCTTCACCCTCTAAATCTTTAGGAGGTGTTACCTTTGTATGTTTTAAATTTGTTACATCACAATGACTAACTTGAACTCCACTTCCATAACCAATAAAGCCACCAGCACTACCAGAATTTGTATCATCCGATTTGATTTTATTAGCCGTAACCGTAAATCCATTATCGGATTTAACTCCTGCATATTCTATTGTTGGAACATATGCATTTACTAAGTTTAACAACTCTTCAATGTTTATATTCAGCCCATTTATATTTCCTAGAATACTAATACCTTTACTAGCATCGGCCAATGCTCCAGAATAAACATTTCCACCAAAGCCACCTGCATAGGTTTGACCATTTACAGAATCTAAATTGTATACTGCGTAATAATCATTAGTTCCTCGTGAACTGTTATCAACTGTACCACTTTGAAAATCTGCTGCAAAACCACCAGCAACATCTGCTGTAACACTTCCACCATTCACAAAAGAAACCGTGCAATTTGTATATTTAGGAATTAAATATCCTACAGCATTTACTAAGCCATTAGCCTCAATCAATGATTTAATTGAACTATCATCAGCAACATCTGCTAGACCACCCGTTTTTGAAATAGCCACAAATCCTGAAGCATATCCGCCATCATCTGCAGCTTTCACTGATTTTAGATTTGTTACATGAGAATCCTCTACTTTAGTACTTCCACTTTTTGCGATAAAACCAGAAGCACTATAATCACGAACAGAATTAGAATCACGACTACCCTTTGCGTGTACCGTAAATCCATTTATGACCCCATTCACATTTACTTTATTAATCTTAACTTCAATTGCTTGTCCTAAAGAAAGTAAATTATTCAATTTCAACAAATAATTCAAACCTAACAGGTTAACAGTTAATCCACCATCTGTTCCAGCCAAATCACCAGGACCAGAAAGACCTATAAATCCGCCTACTAAGTTATTGCCTTCTATAGAAGCTAAATTATTGATACTAACAGTTGTTATAGAACCACCAATCGCATCTCCAAATCCACCGGCAACACGTTCATTTCCCGTAACAGCAAATCCATTCTCTGCACCATTTACATGAACATTATCTACAGTAAACGCAAGATAAGATGCAACGCCAAGCGTTGTATTTAATAAACCGGCAACACTGGCCGTACCCATTGATCCAGCAATTCCACCAACATAATCATTTCCTTTAACACTTGATAATCCCGTTAAAGAGCTATCAATCACTGGAACAGAACCAACATCATAAACATTATTTTTCCAATATGATATTTTCTGTAAATTATCCGCATTCGATTGTGCTATATATGCACCATTACCTCGGCCTGTTACACCACCAACATAGTCCTTTCCACTAACTTGCAGTGGAGCATTTACAGAACATCCTAATATATGTGATGGATTTATGCCAGCAAGAGAAAGTAAGGATGAAGTTGCTCCAGGATTACTACTCAAAAGTTTTACAACAAGATCAACTACACCGCCAAGTAAGTTATTTTTTGTGTCATCTTTACCTAAATCCGCAGCCCATCCAAGTGATGCAATTCCAGCAAAACCACCAGCACAATTTCCAGAAGCCTTTACAGTAAGTGCGTTATCTGATTTAACATTGCAATTGACAGTTGATGCATTGGCCAATCCTCCGGCAAAACCACCAATATAACTTTCACCAGAAACAGACACAACTGCATTATTTAATGAACAATTTAGAAGTAAACTTTCCGTATTCATATTAGGAAGTTTTGTCTCTATATCCAATGCCCCTGATAGTGTTCCTTCAATCACATCATCACGAGCTAGACCAACAAAGCCACCTACAAAATTCTTTCCACTAATTGTATTCGTACCACCTGTTACAGAACAACTCTCTACAATAGCACCCTTTTGCATACCAATAAATCCACCGGCATATTCTTTATCGGATGCTGTAGAAATCGTTAAACCATTTATATTACAATTCACTATCTTCGGATTGATATATCCTGTTGGAATTAACTTTCCTAAAGGAATTGCGTTCCCTAATAGAATCTTAATTAAATCACCTAAGCCTAAACCTGGAATGACATTTAAAATATTTGTTAATAGTTTAACCAAATCCCCTAAAGCATTCGATAATCCATCATATTGAGTTGAACCAACGGCATATCCAACAAAACCACCTGTATAGCCATTCACATTTTTTACATTTGCATTATTGACTTCAATATTTGAAATTTCAACCTGTCCTTCAACTCGCCCAGCAATTGCTCCAGTTGATAAAGCTGTAGGATCTTTTTTACGTGCATCTAAAACATCGCCTAATGTTTTGCCTAAATCAATTTTCACATGCCCAAAAGTTAAAATAAATGTTAACCCACTCAACAATCCACCTAATAACTTTCCTAAAGTATTTGTAAGTGTACTTACTAATGTAGATGGATAATATGTTTCATTGGTTGTTGTATGAACTTTTAGATTATTAAATTGAATATTAGATACCTTTACCAATCCTTTAATAAGACCAATATCCTTTTCACTTACTTCACTTGATATTGTTGAAAAGAATCCAACACCCATTTGTTCTCCAACATTAATCTTAGTTGATTGATCTACAGTTATATTCGATAACACTGGTTTATCAGTTGTATTTAAAACATTATCTTTCCAAAGTCCACCTTTTTCTGCAGATTTAGCACCAATCATTGTGCCTTGGAAAGTAAGTGGAGTCCAATTTGAACTACCTAAATCAATGTCACGGAAAATAATATAATTTGCGTTTGCTGTATATTTCTGTCCTGTTGTTTTGTCTATATCTAAATTAGGGTCAATTTCACCTGTTATCTGATTGACTCCGCATCTGCCTCTGGCATATATCTTGAGATGCTGACTATATTTACTATCAGCATCTTTAATTTGTCCAAAATTAAAATCTGCTACTCCATTCTGCTCTCTTGTCAGATCAGCATCACCACTATAAAGCATGATCGGTTCGCCGCTTGAATCTGTATCATGTCTCCATACTCCACCTTGTAGATATGCCTGATAAACCGCACCATTTACTTGTTCATCCGTACCAATTTTCCTTAACTGCTGCTCATTTCCGATTAAGATATAGGTCTTATCTCCGATAGCCTTAACAACTTGCCCTTTGAAATCTCGCCCTTCTGTTCCTTCTGCACTTGCTTTACTCAATTGATCCGCAACCAGTTCTGGTTTATCTGAATTAAATTTCTGCGACAGTACATACTTATGTGTTTTACTGTAAGTCAGATACTCCTGATCTTCTCCATCCGGATAAATCATCTGCCCCATACCAAACTGTGGCGCATCATAATCCAATGACATAACTGGTTCCGTTTCAGATTCTTCTTGCGCAAGTACCATTAACTGATATGGATTGTATATGTAGATTGTATCCGTTTCCTTATCATACAGCGTTGGTGTTTCGTTTTCTTCTATTTCCGTACCTGTGATAGTTCCGGTAAAGGAATCCGGCACTGTCCAGATTTGTTCAGAATTCATCTGGATATCATTCATCAAAATGTATTGGGCATCTGCACCGTATTTCAGCTCAGTGCCTTCACTCTTTACTACATCTCCAGAACCTATCGTTCCGTCCTTATCACCTGTGTAAACATAAGCATCTGAACCAATCTGTTTTAACTGTTCATAATTATAAATGCATATTTTACTATCCTTATAATAAGCATCTATATTATCTGTTGATTCCGCTTTAACATTTCCACCGGAAGATTCCGATTCGTTATTCTTCGAGTTTTCATTTGTTTCCTCCGATATCGAAGATTCGGACTCCGTGGTGCCATTTATTTCATCTGAAACTGTGGATTCGGTTGATGCTTCATCATTGCTCATATTGGTTTCATCAGAAAGGACCACTTGACTCGTGTTGGTACCTGATGGATTCAGATCTGCTGCATCCGCAATATTTACTTGAGAAAATAAGATAGCCATACATAGTATTACTGCGATAATTCTGTTCTCTATCCTTCTTTTTTTCTTCATATCTGGACCTCTAATCTTTTGCCTTCATTTGTTACTTTAATTTTGCCTTTTTAACCATTTTTGCTGCTTTGCTGCCTCCTGAAAGCATTGCATCAGCTGATTAGAAAACGCTCCACATTCACCATTTGAAATCATCCGTATCGCTTCTTCATGTTCATATTTTCTTTTGTATGGTCGATCATTGATCAATGCATCGTAAGCATCAACAATCCCAACGACCTGCGCACACATTGGAATCGCATTTCCTTTTAAACCATCCGGGTATCCTGATCCATCATATCTTTCATGGTGATGTCTGCATATTTCATAACTATATTGGTTCAGCTTTTCCGTTATTACTCCTTCTGGGAATCTCCGGGTCATCGCTGCACCTACTAATGGATGTTGTTTTACTACATTCATTTCTTCATCTGTCAACTTTCCATTTTTATTCAAAATTTCAATTGGTACTTTTATCTTTCCAATATCATGAATCGGTGCCAACTGGGCTACTGAAGCAATTTCTTCATCCGTAATTCCGTATTCCGGATAATTCTTCTGCAATTGAAGATATACCTGTTTCGTATAGAAACTGATATCATCTTGATACCCTGATTCAACTATCTGATTATGATTCAATACAGTAGTTAAAAGTGATACCATATCCCAATACTGCTTTGCCAAATCCTGTTCTTTCTTTACGAGTTCCTGTTCCATTCTTATAACTGTGTTCTGGACAATCTTCTCATTATGTAATGTAATAATTGCAGTATTCTCATTTGCATCTATATATTTTTTTGCTTCCATCCAAACATATTCATTCTTATCTTTTCCCGTAATTCTGCGATATGGAAGATCTTTTTCCATACATCCATCAACCAGATTTTCTTCTAATCCTTCACTTGATAAGAAACCATGAACCATTTTTTTATCAGAAACATACACATATCTTTCTACATACTGGCTTATGAACTCTTCATAGCTTTCTGTATTTCTTACTTTCTCATACACTTCACGGATATGTGAGTACACACACTCGTAGCTTTTATCCTTCAAGTTCAGTTTTAACACAACATAAAATCGTCCAAAATATTCATCTTCTCCAGGGCGGATAACATCTGAAACTTTTACGCTCTCTAATTTATTATTGTATGTATTCTGCAAACTCAACAATATTTTATGTATCTTGCAGGTATCTTCTAAATTTCTGGAACAAAAACGATCTTCTTCCAAACAACGATTAATTGCCATTGTTTCCTCTACACACGATATAATTTTCATCAGAGAAATATTCTCCGGTTGTTTTGCCAGCATATAGCCACCATTTGTACCTTCACAGGCTTTTATGATTCCTGCTTGCTTTAATTTTTTTGTTATTTTTGGAATATAACTGGATGGAACACTTAGTTCCTGAGATAATTCTGATGTAGCGATCATCTGCCTTTGTGCTGCCAGATAACATACGATTCTGATAGCATAATCCGTTGTACTTGCAAGCTGCATAGTTTTTCCCCCTTCCCTTAACGAAACTAAACCATTTCAAGTATTAGTTCGTCCAAAAAAAAATAGTGGATTCCTGTCGGACGATGAAATTGATTATTCAAAAATTTCCATCAATTTCATCAAGATATGGGGGTCGTTCTACTCTATCATCAGATATAAGATCTAGAATTCTATAAATAATAATATCGCAACATATAGTAATGCGATGATGGGTTTTCAATATAATTTTTTCTCATTGTCTATTTGAATCAGAGAATGTTTCTCATCAACGTTTTGAATTGTATCCCATTTGTGGTTTTTTTATAATGTTTCAAATAGGAAAGATTTTTTTAATTTTTTTGTAAAATATTATATATTACATCTGTCCATTATATTGAACATATCATTTTATCATCTTACTACTTTCGTATGATACTTACCGATAATCTACAAACACACAGATAAAACTTGTCTTTTGTTGTGTTTCATTTTTATAATTATGTTTTTTATCTGTTTCAAATCGATAGATTTCCCCTTTTGTGATCTTCTGAACATCTTCACCACACTCAATCGTAAGTTCTCCATCTGTAACTGAAAGATATTCTCTTGTCTTCTCTCCATGGCTGCCACTGATATATTTGCCCCCTGGTTCGATATCAATGCGGTAAATCTCTAATTGGTGATTATCTTCATATGGAAAACATGTCCATACTTTGTATTCACCGATCATTTCTTTTGTTGGTGTCATCTGATCTGGTGTTACAAGGCAAGATTCCATTGGCGGAGCATCAATTAATTCTTGGAATTCGATTCTTAATCCGCTTGTGATCTTTCCTAAAACACCTAACGATGGATTTGCTGTTCCTTTCTCAATCTGAGCTAACATACTTTTACTAACACCTGTTTGTTCTGATAGTACATCAAGACTCATGCCCTTGGAAGTTCGAATTCTTTTTAGGTTGACAGCTACATTGTGAGATAGGTATGATTGATAATCCATAGAAGACTCCTTTTTGCTTTTATTATCAGTTTCTTCATTTCTGCGTGTTCTAATGCAAGTATTATTACTATCCTTATGTTATCTGCAATACTGCTTTAATGCAAGTGCAATTTTTTACATGACCATTCCTTTTTTTAATGTTTCTAACTCGTCTGATAAGACGTCTTCTTCTACATCATTATAACTTCAGATTATATCAAACTCACATTTTTATGTATTTCACACTTTCTAAATCCTCAACTATAATAAAGCCCATAAAACAAATCGACAATCACACCAAAAGGAGAAGACAACTATGTTAACATCAATCATTGGTTTCCCAAGAGTTGGAAACTTAAGAGAACTAAAATTTGCCACAGAAAAATATTTTAAACATCAGATCTCACAGGAACGTTTGCAAACAGTTGCGAAAGAAATCCGTGAAAAACAATGGAGATTATTAAAAGAAAATGGAATTGACCTGATCCCATCCAATGATTTCTCATTTTACGATACATTGCTTGACAGTGCAGCTTTGTTTAATATCATTCCATCTCGTTATAAAGAGTTAAATTTATCTGATCTTGATACTTACTTCGCAATGTCCCGCGGATATCAAGGAGATCACGGAGATGTTCGTGCACTTGCTATGAAAAAATGGTTTAACACGAATTATCACTACATGGTACCTGAAATTGAAGATGACACAGAAATCAAACTTACAGGTACAAAACTTTTTGATGAATTTCATGAAGCTCTTCATCTAGGAATTTTAACAAAACCTGTGATCACAGGACCATTTACTTTATTAAAATTAATTCGATATACTGGGGAAAAACAACTTCCTGATTTTGTAGAACCAATGATTCATGCATATGAGGACCTTATTTCTAAGGCTCAAGGAACAGAGATTTCATGGATTCAGTTTGATGAACCTTATTTAGTACATGATCTGTCTTCCGATGATATTGCATTGTTTAAGAAAATCTATACATTGCTTTTAGCAAAAAAAGGAAATTTAAAAGTTCTTGTTCAAACATACTTTGGTGATGTCCGTGATATTTATCATGAACTGACTTCTCTTGATTTTGATGGAATTGGACTTGATTTTATCGAAGGAAAAGAAACAAAATCTTTGATCAAAAAAGAAGGATTTCCAAAAAATAAACTTCTCTTTGTTGGAATTGTAAATGGAAAAAATATCTGGAAAAATCATTATGGAGACTCTTTAGCTACTATCACATGGCTTAAAAACTCTGAAATCTCAACTGTGATCAATACTTCTTGCTCTCTTTTACATGTTCCATACACACTGAAGAACGAAACAAAATTAGATGCTGATTATACAAAACACTTTGCTTTCGCAGAAGAAAAATTAGAAGAATTAAATGAATTGAAAATATTAAGTGATCTTGATTCTTACGAGACACATCCTGCCTTTATTAAAAACTTGGAATTATTCTCATCAAAACGTAAGAATTCTTATGATCCTGAAGTTTCAAAACGTGTATCTGAGATCACAGATCAAGATTTTACCCGACTTCCTGACTTCTTTGAACGTGAAAAGATTCAAAAAGATGTCTTTAAACTACCACTGCTTTCAACAACTACCATTGGATCTTTTCCTCAGACTTTGGATGTTAAAACAAATCGTAGTGCATTTAGAAAAGGTGAGATCAGCGAAAGTGAGTATGTTGACTTTAACCGTAAAAAGATTGCAGAGTGCGTAAAATTACAAGAAGAAATTGGATTAGATGTCCTTGTTCATGGAGAATATGAGCGAAATGATATGGTTGAATATTTCGGGCAGCAATTAAATGGTTATCTGTTTACTGAAAAAGCCTGGGTACAGTCTTATGGAACACGTTGTGTGAAACCACCGATCATCTGGGGTGACGTATCCCGTCCAGAACCTATGACTGTTTCTTGGTCTGTTTATGCACAAAGCCTTACAGATCACCCTATGAAAGGAATGTTGACTGGACCTGTTACGATCCTTAACTGGTCATTCCCTAGAGAAGATATTTCTGTCAAAGAAAGCACTTACCAGATTGCTTTAGCAATCCGTGATGAAGTTTTAGATCTCGAAGCAAATGGTATTCACATCATCCAAATTGACGAAGCTGCTCTTCGTGAAAAACTTCCTCTTCGTAAATCTGATTGGTATTGCGAATATCTTGATTGGGCAATTCCTGCCTTCCGTCTAGTACATAGCAAAGTAAAACCAGAAACACAGATTCATACACATATGTGCTATAGCGAATTTACTGATATCATTCCAGCAATTGATGATATGGATGCAGATGTGATCACTTTTGAAGCTTCCAGATCTGATCTTTTGATCCTTGATTCTCTGAAAGAAAATCATTTCAAAACAGAAGTTGGTCCTGGTGTCTATGACATTCACTCTCCACGAGTTCCTTCCGTTGAAGAAATCAAGACTGCATTAAATAAAATGTTAGATAAGATTGAAATTGAAAAGTTATGGGTAAATCCAGACTGTGGATTGAAAACACGTGGAAATGAAGAAACAACTGCAAGTCTTAAAAATCTTGTAGCTGCTGCAAAAGAATTAAGAGAAGTAAAAGATTTTTAAATTTTAAACAGAGAGGTTTTTATGTAAAAGCTCTATCAAACGTCTATTCAAATTATGACGTTTGATAGAGCCTTGTCTTTCTGCTGTCATTTCGTTATAATAGGATTAATCGAACATATATACGGGAGGAATTTTATTTTGGATCAATTATTATGCCAATTAAACCAGAAACAACTAGAAGCTGTTACATCTACAGAAGGTTTTATCCGAGTGATCGCAGGGGCCGGTTCTGGAAAAACCAGAGCGTTATCTCACAGATTTGCCTTTTTGGTTAACGAAATTGGAATTTTGCCAGGCAATATCCTTTGTGTTACTTTCACAAACAAAGCTGCTAACGAAATGAGACATCGGATTCATAATCTCATTGCTGATAACGATACTGGTTATATTAATACCTTCCATGGATTTTGTGTATCCATTCTACAGGAAGACTCCCATGCCGTACAATATCCAAAGAATTTTCTTGTTTTAGACAATCAGGATATTGATTCTATGTTAAAGATCATTTATGAGGAACGCGGACTTACACTTCGTCATAAGACATTTTCAAAGGCAAGAGATATGATCGAGATGTATAAATTAGAACGATATCCTAATTATTATCTTGATCTGATCACAATGTCCCTTGATACATTACGGCAAAAATATTTGAGGGCTACCGATGTGAATGATATCATTTTTTATGGATATTTATATCAGGAGAAGAAATGTTTTGGTCTCGATTACAACGATCTTTTGAAATTTTCTCTTTATATTTTTGAAAAGAATAAAGAGATCCGTTTAAAATGGCAGAAACGTCTGGAATACATCATGATCGATGAGTTCCAGGATATTGATAAGATTCAATATCAATTAATGAAAGTCTTATGCGGATATCATAAAAACCTCTTTATTGTAGGAGACCCAGATCAGACAATCTATTCCTGGCGTGGTGCAGATATCAACTATCTCCTTAATTTTGACAAAGCTTTCCCTGATGTTAAAACGATCATGATGAATGAAAATTATCGTTCTACTCCTCAGATCTTATCGGTATGCAATTCACTGATCGATAAGAATAAAAATCGTATGAAAAAGGACCTTCTGCCAATGTGTCATAGCAAAAATTCAGTGCTTTATTATCACGGAGATACTTCAGAAGAGGAATCTGATTGGATCGCAGATCAGATCATAAAATTACATAAAAAAGATATCTCATATAAGGATATCACGATTCTTTATCGTGCTCATTACGTTACCCGAACCTTGGAAGAGACATTGTTAAAAAAGAAAATCCCATATAGCATCTATAGTGGAATTCAATTTTTTGAGCGAATGGAAGTAAAAGACGCACTGTCTTATCTGCGTATGATCACATACAAAGATGATCTCTCTTTTTTAAGGATTGTGAATGTTCCAAAACGAAATATCGGTAAAAAACGAATGGAATTTCTTCAAGCATATGTAAATGCTCATCACTGTTCTTTTTATGAGGCATTAAAAGAATGTGTGGAAGATCCAATTTTTAAAGGAACAGATGCAAAAGATTTTATCTCATTGATCGATGCTTTTTCAGTGACTTATGAGCAACGAACAATTTCTGAAGTTTTATCTGATATTTTGGATCGAAGTGGTTATGAAGAAATGCTTCGAACTACTGGAAATCAGGAACGTCTTGATAATCTGGCTGAATTAAAACAAGCTGTTTATGATTATGAAATATCTTGTGGCGAGGAAGCTCTGCTACCTGATTATCTTGATCATATTGCCCTATTTACGAATAGTGACGTTACTGATGATTCTGACAAAGTAAAATTGATGACCGTTCATGCTGCAAAAGGATTGGAATTCCCACACGTATTCCTATGTGCATTAAATGAAGGAATTTTTCCTTCCAAGAAAACCTCTACAATTGAGGGAATGGAAGAGGAACGTCGTCTTGCATTTGTTGCAATGTCACGTGCCATGAAAAGTTTATTTTTAAGTGAATCGCACGGAAAAAATTTTGATGGATCAACCCGTTACCCATCTAGATTTATTTTAGATATCGATCAAAAATTTTTAGAATACGTTAAAAAGCCAGAAGATACTCTGATCGCAGAAACCAAAAATTACATTCATTACAGTAATCGCTATTTAGATGGTTATGTCGCTGAACAAACTTTTCAGGTTGGTGATAAAATCATTCATAATGTCTTTGGACAAGGTAGGATTAAATCCATCCTTTCTGATCGAAATGCATATATGATCAAATTTGAACAAATAGAAACACCTCGGATCATTTCATTTCGGGTTCCAATAAAAAGAGCTTAAGTTTTATGTAAAAGAATCCTGAGTAAATTTTTACTACTCAGGATTCTTCTTTGTATAAAGAACTAATCGTAAATATCCTATTGCTCGAAGTCCATATTGGATAAAAGATGTACTCCATCCTAATGATCCTTGTGGATTAATTGATACACGTCTGACTGTTTCAAAATCTCCTGTATAAAAACATAACATGTAATATAGATATTCGTCATCGGTTTTATTTAATAGTACTGTTCCTCATATGTACCACTACAGTCAGGATAAGAAGCAGAACGATCAGCACGGTTATAAAAACCAAAACTGCCATGGACTGCGGTTGCTTCGGAAATCAATTACAGCCAGTTTTCCAGAACATCATTCAGCTTATTCATATCCAGCGGTTTC
>OGUO01001300.1_pt1 | contig 16834 bp, 17 predicted proteins | sample 1553641 | NCBI WGS metagenome assembly OGUO01 (sample SAMEA2579980, study PRJEB22360) | human gut metagenome | biome: human gut; feature: human-associated habitat; material: faeces | place: Denmark | collected 2008/2010 | reverse complement strand
CCGATGTCCGGATAAGAGGACACAGGGATATGCCGGGAAGTATCCCGAAGGCTTGCCCTGGCTTTGATGCGGAAGGGGTGTTCGGGTATTTGGAGAAACATTAGGGGCTCCATTGTCTTTTCATTCTTTTTAGCCACAGCTTTACACTCACCGGCATCCTGTCCTTGATTCTTTGAGTCAAGGACGGATGTAAGGGAAAACGACAATCTCCCAGTTCTCCCTATGAATCGCCCTTATGCGCTTATCCTTGACAACATATTCGTCACACATCTCCCCACTTCGGTCTGGACTCCCATCATCCACCCCAAATATTTCAAGATTACGGTATGTCTGCGAAAGAAGACTCTCAATGCACTTCAGCAAATATTCCTCCACACTATAACAGGAAACAATAACTGAAATTAATGGTTGTGTCATATTGAAGATAAAATTCATATGCCTAAAATGGTTGACGTATAAGGAACAGAATCTCCCAAATCAGCCACATATACGGTCATATAAAATACAAACAAATAGAAAAATATAAAAGTATATTCTAGCCATTTACTTCTGCTGAAATATACATAATAAGGTATCAACAAGATAGAAAGAATTTCAAAATATGTCTCTATTCTAATCAAAAATGTGGAAATAAGAGCTGTTCCGCATAAGAGAATACAAAGCAAAAAAATGTAATCAGCAAAACAGGTAAGTGCACTACCCTGAACCTCTTTAGGCACTTTCCTTCTGCAAAGGCAAAACGCCCCATAATTAAACATTGTCAATGCCATGACACTAATGGGAATGTTCGTTCCATAAATATCGCTACTTCCGTACCGTTCTAAATATTTCATGTCTCCAATGCCCAGTCCTATCACAGCCTCTAGCCAAACATTAATAGAATAAATGCTTGCAATCACCCCAACAACAAGCAAGGCTTTCATTTTCCAATTGTCAAACCATGTCTGATGTCTATAGACTAGAACGTAAAAAAAAAGAATCAAGCAAAATAACAAAGATGAATGGTGGAAACCATAAGCAATTGCCATAGTGATACCTATCTTCCACCAACTCAATTGCCGATAGAGTTGTGCAAAGGCTAACAAGCAAAATGACATAGCCAAATATTGGCGATGAGCGTTTAAAGATGAATTAAAATACAAAAACAAATACATAAACATCGGTAAAAAAGTCCGTAGGCCAAATTTGCGCACAGCCCATACTGTCATCGTTATCATGATGCCATGTGCAATGAAGAGATATCCGTTTAGGCTATCTGTTAGCAAAACGGTCAAGTAGTTAAAGAACACGTACCCCCCTTCAACTCCACTTACTCTATATAACAGAAAATCCAAGTCATTTCGATACATACGGGCATAATTGAACACATCCGTCACGTACATGGCAGTATCCGTACCTATAGTATTGTCGCGCATGCCTGCAAGTAATGCAAGCAAAAACACACTCATAGTGCAGCAAAAAATAGAAATATTACTATATTTGTCTGCCCATCTAAACAAAATAAGCAAAACGATAAAAGTAATAATGTATGGTAACATAAACAATCGATTCTAATTAATAATAATTACATCTTATGAAATACAGACTGACATGGAAAATGGAGTTACGAATAAAGACCGAAATACTTCCAATTTTTATTTCATTGATTTTTCTGACAAGTGTAAAAAAAAGCAGTTGAGGATGAATGTATGAAGAGGGCTGTTGCTCACCGCACAACCACCTATGGCTGAATCGCTAAATTTAAAATATCTTAACAACATGAAAGTTAGCTAGCTACTTACCATAGACATAACGTTAATCACATATTGAAAAGAAGTTCTCATTCATTTTGTGTTCTTTTTCCTTTAAGTGTCCAATACAGATATTTTGCAGCTACAAATATAGAGGGAAGTCCGTAGCCGAATGCCATTCTTGCATAAGACCACCCGATGTTTTTATAACCCCCTTTCAGCAGCCCGAGTGCCAGCATCTCATACTGGCATTTATAGATTTCTTTCCACCTTGGCATTTGCTTGAGATCCGTTTCAAATGTCCAAAGAAACTTTTCCTTGTATTCTATACCCTTTAAGGGATTTAAAGTCATTACATTGGGTGTGTTATATTTGACAAGGAGAGGCTCTTTGCAGGTACAGACTTTGTAGCAACGGAAGAAACGAACGTATAACTCCCAATCTTGGTGGCGTCGGAAACTTTCATCAAATCCATCAATAGCTTGAAATGTCTCTCTACGAAATAACACAGTTGAAGTGTTAAAACAAACTTCCCCAATCAGTACTTCCTGTACCAAATTGCCCTCGTTGATAACATGAGTTGTAAACGACCGATGGAAACCTACAATATGCGTGTTGCAAATACAGGCACCGAACGTTTCGTCATATCTTGCCAATCGCTGCATCTGTTTTTCGATCTTTGTCGGTTCGAACACATCATCGTCATCCAGGAAGTTCACAAATGTCCCCTTTGATTCCGCAAATCCCGTATTCCGGGCGGCTGATCCGTTCTTATTCACTTCGTGAACGATATAAAGAATTGATTTATCTTCTATTAGCTCATGAAGCATGCGCTGGGTAAACTGCTGCCATTCAGTCCCCATTCCGTTATCGTCTACTACTATAATTTCAATATAGGGATAAGTTTGAGCCTTCACACTCTCTATAGCCCGCAACAGATTTTCCGGTCTTTTATAGGTAGGAATTACGACCGATACTAATACCTTTTCCATTTATCGTTCTCCAAATTCTTACTAAATATAGCATACTGATAGCCAACATCAGACAATAATACAGCTAATACTGACATAAAAACAAACCTTGCCCCAAACATATTTTAGAGTGATCTGGTTAAGACAATCGATTGATAGTGTTGAAGCATTGCTTTGGCAACAGTTGCTGTACTCCAATGCTTCTCAGCGTATATTTTATTTTTCAATCCTTTCTCGTTTTTGCACAATTCTTGCGCCTTCTCTATAGCCAGCAAGATAGTCGATGTATTTTGAGGATCAAAAGTAGGATTACCGGTTTCCGTAAGGATGCGTCCCACATTTCCCACGTCAGGACCCAGCGCTACTTTCCCCGCGGCAAAAGCCATTGGAAGATTGCCTGAATTCAGAATGGATAGCCGCTGGATAAGTACTATATCTGCCGCACAGAAATACCGGACTGTATCAGCAATATCCACATAATTCTTTTGAAATTTGAAACCTTGCAAACTATATATCAACGTTTTATAGATGCGTTGCGGCAATTCCGTCAAGCGTTTCGTGAGAATGCGTTCCCGATAGAATCCAGGAACAAGGAATTGGATGTGATGCTTGTCAAGCCGTTTGGCGAGACACTGAATCATCTCACGCTCTGCATCAGTACGAAACTCTCCAAATGATAAAATATTGAACTTATTACCGGGTATATCCAACTCTGTACAAGCTGCCGACCTGTTTTTGTCAAATCGATAGATGCTGTCATACAAATGATGCGGCACAATGACATGTTTTGCTTCCGGGTATTGCTTCTGTAGCACTTCTTGACTATACTGTCCCATATGAAAGAACAGATTGCAGTGTGAATAAATCACATCATACAGAGCTATTACATTTCCATCTCCGGTTAAATGCGGTTTTAAGTTATGACAGGTAATAGCTATCATAACCTGCATACTTTTAATTTTATCCAATTGTTGAGCCACATTCTCCAATTGCTTTTTAGTTATACTACGTTTCCATAAATAAACTGCTTCCGGCCACTGGAAATGAATGAGGTCGTAAGCTTCCGGATTATTCCAAAAGTCATCTATGCTGATCGTGCAGTCAACACCGAGGTTTGTAAGCTCCTCGGCAATCGTAACAACAAACGGATTGGATACCGTTTGCGAGGCAATGGGGTATAAAACTTTCATCATGAATTTCTATTCTGATTAGAATCTTGTCTTTCTTTCAGCTGGTGCCGATAAAGAGAAAATGGCGCTACAAAACCTTTATTGATTTGCTCCGTGTGAATGTATTTATCAGAAAAATCCTCTGTATGGTTGTCTATGGTAATATAATTGGCACCACTATATCCCATAATATATGTTTTACAGAAAAACGAATAAGTGGGTGTATGAGGTACATTATTGGAAATCACTGAAGAGACAAAAAATGGCTTGATAGACTTTAGCCGTAAGCAATTGCCTAACTTTCTCCTCAATGTCAGTACATTGCTATGATAAGTGAAATAGAACAGTTCGGATGCACCATTATACCCATCACTAAGTATATTCCAAAATACATTTTCACGTGCTGCACTGGGTACATTATATGAAGCGCCGGCTCCTTTTATACCTCGAATACCTGTACAACACTCAAATAAATTCTGCATCGGAGGACTGAACGGCCCTTCCGAGAATCCATGAAAATCAAAGTCTGCATACTTATTTTCCGGATTCAGATAATGCACACCGCTAAACACATTTCCATAAGAACAAGTCTCACCACCAATAAAGTCGGCATAATGGTTATAGAACGTAACATTACTAAACAGATTGTCGCAAGCATGACCATAAAGTTTCAATCCTTGATGCCCATCGGCTCCTTTAACCACTATATCTTCCAGTGTAATGTTTCTGGAATCTTGGACATAGAGCGGATTGGAAAAATTGTCAATTATTACATTACTAATGGTGCCATGAGCCACACGTTTCATATTGACTGCATTCCATCCATAATCCATTTCCTGTGCAAAATCCATACTGTAATAACCCGTTTCACCATGGTGCCTGAACAGACCAGACCAAGTGCTTTTGATAACTAAATCCTTAAAGCCCACATGCTCCAACATTTCCACATTAAACACTTCCGGACTACATTCCATGCCAATATTCCATCGCAAAGGCTGCTTCAAAACTACTTTATGATTGTCTATAATCCGGTCTATTTCTACCAGCCACTGCAAAGAAGGGGCTTCTTCATCTCCCGCTCTCAGAGCTGTGCCCCATGAAGGCAATAAATCATCATGATTCAGAATTTGTTTTATCAAACGTCCTTCATGGTTGGTATTGTATGCCACTATCAGAATATAGTTCGATTTAATCTGTAATGCATCCTTTACTTCTATCACTTTATCCCCTAAAAATAAATCACTCGTTATTTTAGTAGCCCATTCCGGTTGAAGCAATTCACCATCACTTCCAGGATCCGTCATGGATGCACTTTTAGTGACAATGTCTTTCTTATGCTTGAATTGTACGCCCCAAAATATATTGGAACGTTGAATACGCTCGCCTGTTGTGAAAAGAAACGGTGAAAGCCAAGGATTCTTTTCGCCTCTTAATGTAGGTGAATCTGAAATAAATATAGTCTGGTGCTTCCCATTTTTCATTTCTCCTTTCACAAGCACGTTGGAATAATCCAGCGTAATATAAGAGCACTCCTCGCAACTTCTCATATGGTAAGTTCCCGCTGGGAAATAAGCTGTGCCTCCTCCCCTTTTCCCTACTTCATCAACAAATTGTTGTATCTTTATTATCTGATTCTCCCCATTACCAGGCAGGATGCCGAAATCGGTAGCATTGAATACAACAAAAGCCTCTTCATCAAGTGACTTTTCGCCATACATATATCCAGCATACGAAAAATCTGGCAGATGGTGCAAATCACATTTCACATTAATAGAAGGATATTGTTCAAAATGGTAGACAACATGATTCTTCAACTGATAATAAATGGAAAACGAAAAAGACAAAACCGTCAATAGCAGAGTGAATGAGAAACTATCATATCGGTAAAAACTATATATGGCAAAAGTGAACGCTGCACAATATACAGTATAAGGCGACAACATCACCTGCTTCATGCGCTTGATATAATGATGTGAATAACCTGTATTTCTTAATAAGAAATAAAAAATAAACAATGGAATAAATGCCACCGTCAACTGTCGGACAAAATAACTAATCCCTACTAAGGCAATAGTTACAAGAGCTAATACCAATACAAACGTATGTACCTTCAGGCAAACTTTTACACAATATTGATTAAGTCTTTTGAATAAAAGCAGAATCAACAAAACTGGCAATAAAAGCGCCCAATAGATAACGGTGTGGTTATCTATCGTTAAATAAGTTATACCTATAGCGGAAAAAAAAGAAAGGATGCTTTGTGCTTTCCAAGCGCTTGCTTTTTTCTTTCTTACAGTTATAGCTTCTAACAGATCTGATAGATTGGTAGCATATCCCCAAAAAACAGCCAACAAAATAGAAGTTATTATAGTCATTCTCTCAATGATTTATTTAAAAAGGACAAACCGCAACTACGTTCTTTGCTGATCAAATCATTTATATGTTTCCAATCAATGGATTCAGAAAGTAATGAAGACGAAAACTGTTCCATTGAATCAATATAACGGGAAGTCAATTCCAAAGCATTAAGAAGCGTTTTGAAACGGCTTATACCTCTTGACTTGTTTCCATAAACAATAAACGGCTTATTAAACAGTATACTGAACACACATCCATGGAAAGAATCAGTTATGATAAATTTAGAGGTAATTATTGCTTTTAACCAGCTTTCCACCGGAGGTATAACGCATGAACTGTCGTTCTTCATTCCGTCTGGTGTCAATGTATACGATTCAAGACCTAATAGATTCTCCGTTTGTTCCACCAATTTCATTTTGCCTAAATTTTCATCAAGAATGTAGATGAATATTTTATTCTCTTCACTATATTCACCAATCATTTTCATGTATTCATCTATAGTGAGTAGCATGGTAGGGTCTATACATCTTGTTACTTGATTATTAATATGGAATATGCTTTTCACCTGATTGATTCCATCATCTTCTCTTACAGAAATAGCTTTAAACGATGATAATAAGCCACTGCATAATCGAGCCTGTTTTGCCGAATATTCGTTTTGACAGGTACCGAATGAAGCAGCGTAAGCTATTTTCTTTATTTCAGGATTCGTTATATAGTCAAGGAAATAGCGTTTTATTCCTTTGGTATACATTGGACGCCATACTTGATCTGAGCCTACAATTATTGCATCATACTTCTCATTTGTCGCCGAAAAATCAGCGTATGGCATTATATATACCTCTTTAGAAAGAGGTATATATTTTTTCTTAAAAGCTGTGGTATAAATAGTTGTTTTAGAATCAGATCTCATAATCCGGCTTTCCAAATCCAAAGGAGTCCATTCCCTTTTAATTATATTCTTAATGATTCGCTTCAGATATGTCCAATACTTCTGTGGCCCTTTGTATCTCAAATCCCATACGATATTGAGCGTCTCCACTTCATGTCCCAAATCACTTAATACTTTATTAAGCGCATAGTTTTGTAAAATACCTCCATAATTTTTATGAAGGTGTAAAGTCATAATTCCGATTTTCATAAATGGATAACAGTCAGCATCCAACCCCTATGGCAATACTCCTTAGTCTCAGCATTAGCTTGGATTTCAGGGCTATAGTAAAATTGGGGTTTTATTGATTTTATTTGTTATTAGTTGAGCCTACTAAAAAAAATGGACTCAATTAATAATATTTTCTTCAACAAATGTTTTAGTAAATATCATGGCACCTTTACGATTCATAAAGAAAGAATTAATATAGTAATCAGAAGATTGGAATCTTTCATCACGCATATAGTCCACCAAATCTACATTATAATTTTCTGTAGCCAGCTTTACATATGCCGTCATTTGACTCTCTACATACATTGAAGAGAAAAAGTTACCAAGTTCTTTTGTTAACGGCAGGTAAATTGTTAAAAGACGAAAGCCATTATCCTTGCAGTACTGAGCCATTTCACGGACTATTCTGACATTTTCCTCCACTGCCCGTCTATTACGTTCTGACAAAGGTTGCATATTTTCTATGTCAATATCAAACTCAGAATTCCAGCAGTTATATATCCACCATTTGGCATCCTTCTTAACTCCTTCAACATCTAAAAGGTTTTTATATAAATTCATTCTCAAATCTTGAGGAATATCCTTTATCAAGTACTTGATACACTTGGGATGGTAGAACAACGGATATTTGTATTCTTTTATATATTGTTTTTTACTGTATTCAGGAAATTCATCTTGAGAGAGAATACGATAATATTTTGTCAAGTTTGACTGATTTAAGAACTTATAGAAAAAAAAATTTCCTGGACATATAGGCCAAACAACAGTAGCTCCAAATTTCAACTTATGAGCAAATTTACGGAACAGAATGAAATCATACTCAAATGTTTCTGGGCCAACAGCCCAATTCTCACATGTCAAATATTTAATTTCAGAAAAATCAAAAGCAAACTTAGGTGCATTGCTACCCAATACAACTACATCTATTGACTGATCAGACTGAGTGGAAAGATATTTAAACTTATCTATGTCAATAAACTGATTGCAATAAGCATTGGTGTGCTTATACATCGCATTAAAGAACAACCCGGTAACAACAACTAACAACAGAATTGAACAGACTAATACCATAAGCTCTATTTATTAATCAAACTTTTAATTTTATCATTTATTATCACTCTCATATTGGCAGTAATACCAAAACAATAGATTAATATACCACCTAATACAGTAGAAATGGACATATTAACAAGAAATCGGATATACCCTTCGTTCATATAACTAGAAATAACAAGCAACGGAATACACATTATTCCACCAATCAAAATAATAATCCCATAAGACTGTATATAAAATTTTCTTCGAGATAGTCCGACATATTTCTTCATTAATGTAAGCTCAATGAAAGTCTCGATAAACCAAGGTAAAAGGGTTATAACCATTACGATTTCTAAAGATATGCTCATTTTAAAAAGTACAAATGAAATAGGCAGTGACAATAACAAAGTAGTTCCTGCCAACAGATTCACCATTTTCATCTTTCCAATAGCATGAATTCCCATTACTACAGACCTTGACATTGATGCTATAAGTGTTTGAATAAGAATAATTCTTGTCAAAAAAACGGTATCATCAGGATATTTTCCTAGCCAAAGAGACAACAGAAAAGGCAGTTCAATCATAAGAGGCACCATAATATATAAAATCATCAGTCCTGAAAAACGAGCATTGTGATAAATGAGACGATTCATCCTTTCAATATCCTTCTCTGCATAATATTTCACAATCTGTGGATTTACTGCCGTCTGGAAACTTCCTACAAATTGTGAAGCTACATTATTCACTTGATTAGAAATGCCACGAGCCGCATTAAGCACAGGACCATAAAAGATATTGAGTAAAATATTAAATCCTTGATTGTTAAATAAGACCGATGTACATCCAAATATATTCCAACTGGAGAATTGAAGAATTTCTTTTGCCAATGGCTTATCAAACCGAACTTCAAAATGACACTCCTTGTATTTTCTTATGCAATGGTATCTATAATAAAATACATCACAAACCTGAACCAAAGCTATCAATACCGCATATAACTTCATTTTATCCACATCAACAATAACCAATGCATAAGCCACACCTAATTTGGCTACTGCATCAAATATGCTCATATAGGCATAAATACTCATATCCTCATGGGCTATAATAGAAGCCATATAAGGCACTTGGGTAATATTAAGCATGACAGTTAAAACAGAGCAATAAAACACCCAATAAGCAGCATCCATTCTATCGGCAGATATTACCAATTCTTCTTTTAAGAAATAAAGTCCCCCTACAAAAATTGCTATTCCTATAATCAAAGATAAAATGATATGTATGATTAAAGTAGTAGAAAATGTTAATTTCGATTTCTTGAAATTGTTTTCTCCAAGTGAAAAAGTTATGAATCTCTGTGTTCCAGTAGCCAAAGTTCCATTCATGAATGTAAACATGGATACTAGACCTGCAACCACATTATAGATACCATAATCCTCCACTCCCAATTTTTCCAACACAATTCGGGACGTAAAAAGAGAAACCGTCAATGTGATAAACATTCTCACATAAAGCAAAAAGGTATTTTGGGCTATGCGCTTATTGTTTTTTGATATATTTCCCATTATTTCCAATAAATTTCTTCATTGATTAATTTTGCAGGGACTCCACCTACAACTGTATGAGGAGCGACATCTTTAGTAACAACAGCTCCAGCAGCTATGACTGCCCCCTCTCCAATAGTCACACCCTTCAATATGGATGCTCCTTGACCAATCCAAACATGATTACCGATTTTAATGGGTTCTGATATACTATAACCTTCCTTTAATATAACATGACCATCATAAGAGCGAATTACTACATCCCTGCCTATCGCACAATCCTTACCAATCTCAATGGTAGCTCCACAGGTTATCTGTACATTTTCGTTTATAAAACCTCCGTAAAGAATCAAATGACCTCCCTCGGCTACTCGTACATATGCCCCTGAATACATTGTAAAATCTCCATAAACAGTCATAAGTCCACCCTTTTCAAGCCATATTCTTGTTTCTTTCTTCGAACCTTTCACCTGTACTGTACCGATAAAAAGCTTTCCTCTTAAATTCAATTTTGAATCTTTATCCAACTGAATTATTACCTGTTTACGCAATAAAATGGACAGTTTATAAAACGAATGGACTTTTCGACAAAAGAAATTATAATAAATAACTTTTCTCCATGCCGATATAGAAAAGCCTATATATCTTATCCGTTCATATATTCTTTTGACCTTACGCAACAAATTCTTTATATTCAAATGTAATCTATTAGCCATTGTAGGAAGGGGGAAGAATTGTTTTGCAACTTTATCAAAAGAGCATTGATCAACTGCTTCAAAAAAGGCTTTTCTATTGTCAGAAGCTGCTTTTAAAGATGAATCTATAGCAGGATTGCCATTTTGAGCATCTGCCATACTAAATTCCTTCCAAACGACATTCTTCTTTATAGCCTCAAAAAGTTCTAATCCTCTCTGAGAATTAACCATTACCAATGACGTTCCCTTATCTTGATCCATAGACGGGTCAACCTTTTCTATTCCCCAAAAGTCAGCTAAAGTAATGTCTGCCTTTTGAGGGAATCCTTTAAATTGACATTCATAACATGAAGGCCGTGCAAAATTTCCACTTTGGAGATAGCCTATGAAATATAAATCATGCCATCTGTCCTTGCAATATTGTTTGCCATTAGCAAAGTCCACCCGAAGTGAAAAATTATGCCATCCCCATTTCTTGTTCTTGAATTTTATTTCGGTTGCTTTTGCACCATATTGTTGTTCCAACATATCCATATATGAAAGGAAAACTTTAGGTGAATTCACTCCCCGGCAAATGAAGTCACAGGTGATAAGATTAGGATTATCTTTTCCAAGAAAGTTATACAAGGCATGCACTTGGCATGGAGTACCACAATAAAAAACTGACTTTTCTTTACGCAAAAGTTCACGGATTTGCTTAAACTGGCCTTCCATTGAACTTTGTAGATATTTTGAGCTCCGTATTTTAGGAAGCAAACTTCTATCAGGAGATGTAAAATGTGAAACAGTATAGTCTTTATTATATATGGCTCCACAAACATAAGCATTCCTTTCATACATCACATTAGCAAAAGCAGAATGAATCCCCCCCGAAGTGCTATCCAATCTGACTTCTTCGTCTTTATTGTATGCAGCAAAAACTCTTGCAACATTAAACCTTTTCGCTGTGGCTTTACTTATAATAGGACATATTTTTTCACAAAGTCCACAATTCGTGCATCTATCTTTATCCACTTTCGGATACCAAAAGCCTTCAATATCCGTCTGAAATGTTATGGCTTTATGAGCACAAACATCTCCACAAGCATTACAGCCGCAACACTTAGCCTTATCTGTAATTTGAATCATCTATAATTAAATAAATATGGTCGAGTAAGGAGAGGGACTTTCACCCTCCCTTCTCACATTAATATTTTTAGTTCAACAGTTGATTGTTAGTACTCAATTTAGGGCATACCCTTTGTATAGACACTTTTGCTAGTGCCTATATATTGAGTTGTTAAAAATTTGACTTGTTTGTTAACTATTGGCATATTGCTAATCCGATTTTATCTGGGCGCAGACTGAAAAAATCTCTGCAACCGTTAAATATTTTAGTAAAAACTTACCTAGATACTCCCAGGCAGACCATCCCTGTATCTTTACCGTACTGATGATGCTGTGGTAGGCAGCCGCCATCTCCGCCCCTTCGTCACTGCTGAAGTGGAGCATCGCGTTGCCCCAGGTAGTCAAAGGGTGAATCGCACGTTGTTGAGTAGACCAAGGGAATTTCACCCTCAACCTCTCTCGGAACCGTACGTGAAAGTCTCCCTTCATACGGCTCTTCGCATTAGAATCATTTCTTTTGACGTGCATAGGGTAGATATCCTACTTGCCAATGATAAAACAGATTGGGTTCTTTCTGAGCTATATAGGCTAACCAATAATGAGCAGATATGACACCACCACGACGAAGACTTTTATATTTCGTCTTTGCCCAATAGGCAATAGAGCGATCTACGGAGATTCCCTTGGGCATAGCCTCCGTTTGGGTACTGGAAATAGAATCGTTCCAAATCTGCGTTACTGTACATAATATAATGTTTAAATGTTCAGCTGCAAATGTATAACTTTAATATTTAAGCCCTAATTTGAGTACTTACCGAATTTGGCAACCAACTAACAGTTTTGTTCCAATAAGGGAATTACATCTTCGCTTGCAAAATCACAAGCTACCACTGCTTTTATGTCTTCCTTGCTTAAACTCATACCAACTGTATCCCTTCGTCTTTCACATTGTGGTAAAAAGGAGTGAAATGATGATTCATCCAGTCCTTAAACGTATAAAGTACAGGACTGATGCATTCATTAAGCGACCATCCCAATTCTACCAACGGATAAGATACATTATCATAATCGGCCGCTTCAATCTTAGTTTTATCCAACAAAATAAGTACATCCCAATCAGAATCGTGACGTGCATCACCACGAGCACGAGAGCCAAACAAGATGGCATGAGCCCCCGAGGGAAGTACCTCTCTCAACCGTTCTGTTATAGATTGTAAAATATCTGTTTTCATTACCTGTTCTTTGTTATACGCTTTATACAAACTATATGCAAATATTTTTCTGTTTTTCCTAACATTGTTTTTAAAAGGTTCCTCCAAGAGACAGAATTTCAAAACTAGTCCACCTTCTCAAACGGAAAAGCATGAAGATAGCTGATAGCTACCGTCATATTTCCAAAAGCGAACACCAGCCTAGTATTGCGATGCAGACGCATAATGCATCCCTCCTTCCCCCTGAAGATGCCACCGGTGATGCGGATGCGTTGCTTCTTCTGGAGATAAGCATCCAAAGGCCGGTTCAACAGTTCAATGTTGTAAGGCATGGACTCGTAAAGGTAGATGAACTCCTCCATCTGGCGCTGGGGGATAACCGCAGCACGATGGGTAACGTAATCCGTCACCAGATACTGTCGGGGAAGCATAGCGGACAGGATGCGTTGAAGTTGGTCCAACGGAGCACAGACAAACAGCCAACCACTACCTTGTACTTCCTTTTCGTCCGTCAAGGCGTTGAGTTGTGAGACAGAACCGGTGGAGAAGGCTTCCTTCACCGCCCGGATAGATTCACAACGAAGGGTGTACTCCTGCTTCGTGTAATCGCACTGCTCGAAACGTTTCCGATGGCCTGCCTCGGTATAAGAAAATACTTTGAAACAGAAGTAACATTCCTCGGTTACCCCTTCCAATGTACGGAGTTTTACAGCTTTCCTGCCACTGAAAACTGCAATATAGCGTTTCAGTTCCTTATAGGAAAGATACATATAGTACCACGAGAGTTCAGGGTGTTCTTTCCCTATTCCAGCCTGCGACTTGATTCCTGCATTTGACCCCGGGTCTGAGACGGAAGCGATTGAACTGCAGAGCAGTAACTTAGGCGCTTCGCTCGTTATGTCTTGATTGTTATTCGTTGTTCTCATCAAAACATTACATTTTATCATTCCTTTATTTGAAAAAGAGGAACAGATTTGTGATCAGATATCCTCTATATTTTGGGGTTCTCTTCATAAGAGAACCCCAAAGCCATGTTAAACATCTGATAATTGGAAGTTTACTGATTTTATCACATGATGTTTTTGTAAACAAGGTGCACCTGTTTACAACTTTTTCCTATTTTTTCAACACGAAAAATTGCGTTTAAAGCAAATATGGGCTATATTTGCACAAAAATGGGGTTCTCTTATGAAGAGATTCCCATTTTTTAATTATACCTAGAATGCGAGAAACGCCTTTCCCCAGCCTATTATACAATATAACTCATCACTGTAATAAGCCTGTTCTTTCTATTATATTTCTTTTTGCAAGAGAGAAATCAAGGAAAAGTAAAATAAGGAAACATAAACAATATTCTGGAATAAAAAACGGACTGTACAGTCTATCTTTTCTGTACAGTCCGTCCCGATATAATGCAATGTGTAGAGGTGGGGTAAACTTATTTACCTAATCTTTAAATCAAAATATAGCAAACGGGTGTGGAGTTGTTCTTCTGTCGAGATATGATAAAAAGCTTTTTCTTCCTCTTCCGTCTTGAATAAAGGAAGAAAGTTATTGGACAAATAAAACGACAGAACGGATTCTTTGTTGTATGCATCGACTACCAAAAAACGACAGGCTGTCTTATCATCCGGTTCTATTAACCAGCTCTTAATAAAATTCATTGTTTGGGAACCTATTTTATAGCCATTCCCCTGAAAGAGTTTGTTTACTGCAAAACGTCCTATCAAAACAGCAGGATAACTACGTCCACGTTTAAGATTATTAATATGACGTTGTAGCTTATTTTTAGAAGAGGACAATAAATCTTTTGTTTTTATACTGTCATTGGACACTGTAAATATGGCAACAATCTGCTTCTGTTCGTCGTCTGTTACCCAACAATAACTCTTCCCCAACATTTCTACCGCATAATTTTCAGCATCTTTTTCGAAAAATTTATCAAGTTCTGTATTTCCACAAGAAAATGCAGGGCATTGTTTTCTAACCTCTTCGTTGTACGCCAGCAACACGCAATGTGTGTAAAGGGAAAAGTCCATTATTGAATCAGAATTTAAAATTCTTGCTTTTCTCACGAACCATTTTCAGCATTTCCTGCTCTTTCTTCGTCAGTTTAGGAATGCGCTTATGGGCATTTTTTTCTGCCCGGATTACAAAATCCGTGGCAACCTGCCCCGTCAGCACAGGTATAGATGGATAATCTGTCAACATCTTATTATCTCCTTTCTTTATTTGTTATTACAAAGGAAAACAATATTTCCAGCATGAACAAATATTTCGTGAACTATTTTACATAAAAAACGGACTGTACAGTCTTTCTTTTCTGTACAGTCCGCTTAAATTACATACAATGCAAAGAGATGACGCTTATTTATTCTTCGTCAGCAAACATCGGATCCCATGCCGGAAGACGGATCGGTTTCTGTTTCAAAATATCCAGCACTTTGGCAGGAACATATTTCTTTTCTGCCACCACACGGAACATATATTCGTCGAACCACTTATCCGTCATAATAAGGTGTCCTCTGTATCCGCTGGCACTGCCCCAACTGTTTTCCACCATCCATTTTTTCGGTTTTCCCGCTTTATCCAAGTCCACCGCCATCAAGGTCATGGCATGACTGCTACCACTGGAGAAGGTTTGGATACGTTGTTTCTTGTCCATGCCGAAAGTGGTTCCCATCAATGATTCGTAATCATAATTATCAGGGTCCAGCAAGCCACGTTTACTATCAAGGAACTTGCCTACATCACAAGAAAAATACATCATAGTGCTGTCCTTGATGGAAGCTATGGCTATTTCTTTAATATCCTCTATCGGCAAGTTTACATAAGTCCAATTCTTGCCATCATAACGGTGACGGTCAAAATCTATTTCATAACATTTATAGAACTCGCGGCTGGGATCATTCATCAGCATCACATAGTTATTGGTCAAATCATTTCCCAAAAATTCTTTATAAAAAGACACCGGAGTATATTCTTTCGCTTCCCCACCCTTCAGACTCCATGTAAAGGTGGAAACAGGTTCGCCAAGGGTCAGCACCAGCATACGATAAACCGTTCCCAGCATTTTTGTCTTTTTCTTTTCCAGTTCGGCCGGCTTCGCTCCGGTAGCGGCGGCTTCGCGTAGTTGTAAACCAAATTCCTTCAGTTTCAATCCTATCAGGTTACTCATCTTTCCGGTATTCTCACTGCTGAAAGTTTCCACCATTGCACGCTTGGGAACCAGTCCGTATTTCTCTATAATATCCGAAACTCCTGTGAATTGTCCTCCATCGCTCAAGGGATGCTTGAACAGCCATTCCACCATTTTGTCGTCGATCGGCTTTTCCCGTGTATCAATGATTCCTTGCAGGAAAAGGTTTGCTTTTTCAAGCTGGTCCCAGAAGAAGTTGTAGTTCTGCGAGAGTTCGAATTCCGGGAGGTTATACTTGGCGATGACCTGCGCACGAATAACATTCAATCCTGTAAACAACCAGCAACGGCCGGAGGATTTCTGGTTCGTGATCCCTTTACTGTTCACTTTGTTTGAAAAGTAGGTGTCGAAATTGTTTTTGCTGTCATTGTTGACTGCCAGTTTGTTGATGTCGTTGCCCGCGATTGCATTGTGAATGGCTTTGTCGGCCGGCGTTCCTTTGTAGGCTTGCTTGATTTCCTGCAACACTCCGGACGAGATACCGCCTTCCTGCCCGTAAGCCGATAACGATAGCCCGAATGCAAGGGCTGTTATCCACAGATTGTTTTTTCTCATGATATAATTTGTTTAGTTTTTTAAGTGTTTTGTCACAAAAGTAGTTTAATTTCTTTATATGGAGGTTACTCGGTGGCTCATTTAGCTTCCTTGCC
>OGUO01001299.1_pt1 | contig 16836 bp, 16 predicted proteins | sample 1553641 | NCBI WGS metagenome assembly OGUO01 (sample SAMEA2579980, study PRJEB22360) | human gut metagenome | biome: human gut; feature: human-associated habitat; material: faeces | place: Denmark | collected 2008/2010 | reverse complement strand
AAGAAGCAGTGAAAATGATGATGCAATCAACTTTGTAGATGCTGGAATGAATCTGGAAGAGGTTGCAGAGGAGATGGACGGCAATTATAAGTATGAAAATGGTGCAATCATGCTGAATTTTGACGGAAATACAAAAGAAGAGCCCTCTGAAACCATGGAAAAAGAAATGTTTACAAGAGAAACCGTGAAAAAAAATATTACCATGCCAGCACCGGAATTATCCTGTAGTTTTCTGACTCATTATTTTGGAACCGTTGTTGATAAAGATAATGTTCAAGTTTCTACAAGCACAAATTCGGAGGTTTCCAATTGGAGCATTGATGTTGCAGGCGACCCGAAGTTTACAGATATTTATTTGAACGATTTTACCATTTATGATTTAGTCCCAGAAGTCACTTATTATGTGCGGGTACAGGGAAGAACACTGTCAGACCGAACAAATCCGGAATGTGAATATACCGATTATGGTTATCTGTCGATTACTTTGAAGGATGATGGATCGCTTGACGTAAATAAGGATTTTGTAGCAGAAGACGAGAAAATAAAAGGCGATGTAAATGCAGATGGAGCATTGAATGTAGCGGATGTTGTTCTTTTTCAAAAATGGCTGCTGGCAGTTCCAGGTGTAAAGCTGGATGAGGGAGAAATGGCGGATTTGTATGAAGATGGCAATTTGAACGTGCTGGATCTTGCTGTCATGAAGCAAAAACTAAGCATCCAATAACCCCTGCTCTGTGGCGAACAAGGCTGCATTTTAAGAAATAAAAAGAGGCTGATTCCAATGCGATGGTAGCAGGGAACCAGCCTTTCTTTTTTGCTCGAAAATGGAGGTTATTAAAAGTCGGGAATGCCTGAAACACGCAAGCAGTGTGTTATATGGATGGTGTGTGATGGAGTTCTTCTCTAACCATCATAAGGGCGTATCCCAATAAGTTTTGTCCTTTCCATGCATGGATGTTAAATCGTGCCGGATCTGTCATGGAAATGCCAATTCCCCAAATGAGATCGTGCACCGCACATTCTGCTAAGATGTTCTCGCCTGTTTCCAGCAATTTTTGAGATAGATCATCATTCTGTCTGAATTTTTCAAGCAGCCCTTTATATACAATGAGTTGCCGAACGCCGTTCCAAACAGAATTGTTATAGTTTGAAACGCATCTTCCGAGGTTTTTTATTTCTCCCGGATTTGAAGTACAGAGTATTTGTGATGCAATCTCTGTATCTTTAAAAAACAGAGCTTTCTTGTGCATCATGTATTGTTCCATAGAAGAATATTTTATGCCGTCCACGACAAAATCAGACAAATACCAGTTGCTGAAAGATCCGTTGATTTCCTCTGGACGATGAAATCCGATGACTGTTTTCATTTGCTTACTCCTTTTCATTATAACAGAATTATAGAAACGATTTCAAATCCTTTTAGGGAGCAGGTGCAATCGTTTCCCTATGCAAATTTGTCCTCTATGAGAGAAACAATGTAAGCTTCTAATTCTTTTTGATTTTCGATTTCCTGTGTAATGTCATACATGCCTTGCTTGCAGGATGCATCCCATTTTATTAAAAAGGTTAAATCCATCGCATCTAATGCCGTATCTACGCCCAACTTTTCAATTTTTCATAAGAAGGATGCTGATATAAAACTTGTTCCTCTTTCTTCAATCGGAATACCAAGATCCTGTAGAGCGGTTCGCCAACAATTTCAATGTGTACAGCATACCCCTTGTCGAGATAGTTGGCTAGGATTTTGTTTTATGCAGCAATTCTGAGATTTGATTTTCCGGATAACCGCAGGTTTCTTGTGTGGTGTCTTCATAGGAGATCTGATTTTTTATCAAACAGGAAAGGTCATCCAAAAGTGGATTCAGATTGTTTTTTGATGCAATTGGTTTTGAATGGTTCTTGAACTGCAAAACTGTGCCCGAATTTGTGACAATGATTTTTCAAGCTCTGTTGGGGCAATCTCTTTGCTGAGAAATTTTCTTTTGCAGATGATTTTTCCGTTCTCTATCAATACGTTCATTGTTGCTCCTGATTTTTATTTTTCGGATATCGAATCAAATCATGTTCATATACCTTTTCCTTGAATTTTCTATCTTGAACGTGCTCGAATCCAATGTGTTCATATTTTTTCATTTTTAAGATGCCATCGGTTGATACAATGCAGGGAACACCGAGTGCATCTGCTCGGTCAAACGCAATTTGAACGAGTTTTCGCATATAGCCTTGATTCTGGTAGGCTTTTTTTACTACGAGCATTTCAATTTGAACGAAGTCTTGATGGGCTTCTTTCAGCTTGCTTTCTAGGGATGTTCCAGAAGCTTTCATATCCTTGAAAAATTGGATACTTCCTTTGAGTCCCATGCCTTTTACCGTGCCAAGAATGAGGTCTTTCAGACCGCCAAAACAAACCTTGCTGGTCGGCTCGGAAATCATGATATAGCCTTCTTCTTTTTCACTGATGGTATGTAACCAACCGCTTTTGATTCCAGCCAAGGCGAACCCTTTCATATATGCCTCCGTGCCGGATTTTCCTTTGCACAGGTAATAAAGCCCTTCTTCCTGTGCTTCATATTGGTATTCACTAAAAGCTTTTACGATTTCCTGCATGGATGCTTCGGAGATACGTTTCAATTTCATCTTTAATCCTACCTTTCATTTTGTGTGTTGAAAACTTTGTGGGCTTGAAAAACGGGAATTTGACTTAAAAGTATGTCGTTATTCATTTACCAATAAAAACAGCTTTTTCGTTCTGCTCTTTCTTCATCACTTTCCCAATGCAATTTGTTCCCTGGATATAAAAACAGTGCTGCCTTTTTTCTGGGCAATGCGTCTAATTCTCCTCTTTTAGCTCCCCAAATACCAAGCCACGCATCTTGTTCTACAATTTCTAATTCTGCATTTCCGTCATGATATAGCATATAAACTTCGTTATGCCATCCCTCATATCCATTTGGAATCCCCCCACAAACTCGAACAAGAAAAAAATCTGAAGCTATATCTTTGACAATGCTGATATCATCATTGCCAAAGTATATTTTTTCTTATCCTTTTCATCTAACTCATCAAGAAGGCACGACATTTTCTCTCTGATTATTCTTTTCTCTTTATCTGTTGCTTTATCTATAATCAACTTGTTCATAAATACATTTCACCACTATCAAAATTTCCGATTTGTCAAGATTTTTTGCTTGTTTGTGGATGTGCTGCAAGTGGCTGAAACAGCAATATCTACTCTCGTTTCCACACCATTTCATAATCTTTTTCACCCGTTGCTTCATCTAACCCTTCGCATTGGATTTGAAATCCTTCTCTTTGATAGAAACGAATTGCTCGTGTATTTTTCTGGTACACGTTTAAAGACAGTTTTGTTTTTTTCTCTTTTAAGAAATCCAGGAGCAGCTTGCCGATGCCATGTGACTGCATTTCATCAGAAACAAAAATACCTTCAATGTATTCGTTACTTAACCCTATAAAACCCTGTATTTCCTGTTTATCCTCGTAAACATAGACAGTTGCCTGTAATAGAAGTTCTTTTACTAACTCAAAATTACTTTTCCAATATTGAGCAGAGATAAAATAATGTGTCTTTATATTTGTATCTAACCATATTTCTGCAACTTTATTTATATCCACTTTCCGTAATTCTCTAATCATAACGGTGATGCTCCTCAAACTCCGATTTTCTCAATTTTTCAAACTGGAATTTACGAACTACAATATCTTTTCGAGAAAAAGATGGTTTTTGTGTGCAATTACATCTCCAACTTTTTTAGAAGCACTAGCAATTATTTCAAATCCATTTTTTTGATACAAAGATAGCGCAGGAATATTTTGACTTCCTGTATCCAAACGTAGTGCCCTGCAACTATTTTTTGTGCTAATTCTGTAGCGAATTTTATTAGTGATGATGCAATTCCTTTACCAGACATACTCGGACGTACCATTAAAAGGTGAATTACCATTACCTCATCTTCAGATAATTTTTCTTTCCAAGGAATAGTTGCATATTCTATTGGTTGAACTTTATCAATAATGATACTTCCAACAATTGTTCCGTTTTCTTCATATACAAACAAAGCACCAGCATAAATAGCCCGTTCTGCATCATCTTTCGTTGGATAAACCCCTTTCTTAAATACAGTAAAGGCTGTATGATTCAGTTCATACTGGAAATGCTCATTGTAAGTATCTTCAATCGAATTAACATCTTTTAGTATTGCTTTTCTAATCATAAAATCTCTCCACAAATTTTGATTTCACACTTTCTTTCCCCTTATATGTCTATATCTGAAATATTCAGTCACAAACTTTATCAGGGATAGGCATCTGTGCCGCAAGGGGATCTTCCCCTTGTACGAAATCTCTGATTTCGCTGTATTTCCCGGTTTGAGATTTCTTGAAATCGGGAACAGCACCGCAGGTCGCACGATACAGGCAGATGGAATTGCCTGTATAGAAGTGCGCTCTTAGCGTTGCTAAGAGATTTATGCCGTATCCGGCGTGTTATCTTTTTTCAATTTCTTTTTTCGACTTCTGAAGCATTCTTCCAGTTTTAATAATTTGACATGTCTGCTCTTGTTACTCATCATCTGTAAATTCCAGCATCTCATCAACGGTGCAGTCCAGCTTCTTGCAGATCTTCTCAATCGTCTCCATTGATACATACTGGTTTTTTCCCATCCTGGCAAGAATGTTTCCACTGATCCCGGTGAGGTACTGCATCTCTATCCGCTTCATATTTTTATCTATGAGCATTTTCCACAATCTGTTATAACTTACGCCCATAAGCTACCTCCATATTTCTCATTCAAATATATTTTGATTATATCATGATTCGCACCTTCGGTGCTTACCGTTGCTTCGCAACTATCATGATACAATTCGCCGTTCGCCAATCATGCAAGCATGCTGGCTCTCTTGCGCTCATTATATCATCAATTTCCCGACTTTCCTACTGCTATAATACAATGTTTTGAGGCAAAACGAGCTCTATACACTCGTACATTAAATCAGCATGTTTTAACCCAAGCAGCATAATACAGAAGCATAGCGTCTTAAATTCCGGTATTTACCTGCATAGTAAAAATATGTCCGTCATTGACCTTCTCCAAAAATCAGCCTATACTATGTATTATAACAATAACAGTTTTTTCAGTAATATATGTCACATGGCAAATATCAAAAACACTGAGACGCTATGGGAAACGGAGATAAATGGATGAACTTCGATTTGAACACCGGAATTGAATTTATGATGCATGGAACCTTCACGGCTCCGGATGATAACTGGGTTCACATGAGCAGATATATGACCAGCTATGAGCTGTTCTATGTGACGGACGGCACCCTGTACATCTCCGATGACAACAACGATTACACCGTAAAGACCGGTGAATATGTCATAACTCCACCATGTAAAAACCAGCACGGCTGGAAAAATTGTAAGTGCACCTTTTACTATTTTCACTGGTTCGCAGATGACGCATGCGACGCCGCACGTGACGATATAGGCAATCATACATGTGAGGATACAAGGCTTGGAGATTTTCCGTCCTTCGGAAGCTACAGAAACATTGATATCATAGAGAAATATTATACACTGCTTAATGACACGGGGCTCACCAAGGAGCTTTCCAATCACATCATGGCAATCATCCTGCTGGAAATCAAAAAGGGAGATAAAAATATCTCCGCCGGAAATACCGCGGTTCTGTGCCGGCGAATCCTCTCATACATACAGTTTGCCCCTTGCGAGGAGCTGAGAGTGTCTGCCATAGCCGCTCATTTTAAATACAACGAAAAATACCTCACCCACTGTTTTACGCTTGAGACAGGTGAATCCTTAAAAAAACACCTCAAGACAGAAATAATAAAGCGTGCCAAGCATATATTAGAATACACCGACACGCCTATATCTACCATCAGTGAACAGCTTGGCTACAGCGACACGCACAGCTTTTCACATATATTTAAAAACACGGTGAAGCTCTCTCCGCGGGAATACAGGAAAAATTTTCAGGAAAACAGGGAAACCTGATATGCCCTTTAATTTATTTCCACACCTCTTCTGCAATCTCCTTCACAAGCGCCAGCTTCGCCCACTGCTGTTCTTTGGTGAGCTTGTTGCCAATCTCGCATGAGGCAAAGCCGCACTGAGGGCTTAAGCACAATCTGTCAAGCGGTATGTATTTTGCCGCCTCATGTATTCTCGCAATGACTGCCTGCTTATCCTCAAGCTCAGGCTTCTTGGTGGTTATAAGACCAAGCACAACCTTCTTGTCACCATTCACATGCGCAAGCGGCTCAAAGCCTCCGCTTCTCTCATCGTCAAATTCAAGATAATATGCGTCGACATTCTCCTGCTCAAAAAGCACCTTCGCTACATCGTTATATGCACCGCTGCTCGCATAGGTTGAGTGGAAATTTCCACGGCATACATGCGTTGCAACCATCATGTCCTCCGGCACATCCTCTATCGCAAGGTTATTTATCCTAACAAACAGCTCCTGCACCTTCAAAAGTCCCTCATCGTCCGTGTCAAAGAACATCTTAGCCATCGGGTCAACCAACATTCCCCATGAGCAGTCATCAAGCTGAAGATTTCTGCAGCCTGCCGCATAGAGGTCGGCAATCACCTTCTTGTAGCCTGCCGCAATGTCCTTGACAAGCTCCTCATTATCGGAATAATACTTCGCCGTGTTCTCCGCCGCAAAAGGGAGAATCATCTGCTCAAGGAACTGTGCCGGCGCAGGTATCGTCTGCTTTGCCACCGTGTTCTCATCCTCAAACTGCTTCACAAACTTAAAATGCTCCACGAACGGATGGACACTGCTCACGCCGACCTTGCCTGTCAGATAGGTGTCATCAATCATTGCCTGCTCACCGTGGAACGGAAGTCCCGTATTTGTCTTAGAATGTCCGACACCGTCAAAAGCCCACATAAAATCAAGGTGCCATGTAGCACGTCTGAACTCTCCATCCGTTATCACATGGTATCCTGCTTTTTTCTGCTCAGCCACAAGCTCTGTAATACATTCATCCTCAACGCTTTTAAGCTGCTTTCCATCAAGCTCCCCTCTCTGAAATGCCGCACGCACCTCCTTTAACTTCTCCGGGCGCAAAAAGCTCCCGACAAAATCGTATCTGAATGGTATATTTCTGCTCATAATCTTCCTCCTGATATATTGAAATTAAATCTCAATATACCAGTCATATTTTCATTCGTAAAATATATTATAATGTCTTCCCATCATAGTTTAAAACTATGGTATTCTCTGCTCAGATATTTTTATGCAGGGCTTCATATATGCTTCTTTAGCACCTCTATATATGCCTCTTGAGTGCCTCCATATACGACACCCCATACCTGCTGAGTGCCGCATCCTTACGCGTCACAACGCCTATCCGCATGGTGCAGTCTGAGATAAGCGGCTTCGCGATGATATTCTCACCGTTAAGCTCCGCGTCAAGCACGCCCGAACATACCGTAAAGCCATTAAGACCGATGAGCAGGTTAAAAAGCGTCGCCCTGTCGCGCACCATTATATTCTTCGGAAGCTCAAGCATACTCAAAAATTCCTCCGAAAAATAGAATGAATTGTGCTGTCCCTGCTCAAATACCAGATAAGGATACGGCAGCAAATCCTGTACAGTAAGCTTTTTCCTTGCTGCAAGTGGGTGTCTGTTCGATATGAACACATGTGGCTTGGCTTCGAACAATTCCTGAAATCGTAAATCGCTCTTTGCAATCAGCTTGCCAAGCACTGCCTCGTTCTGTTCACTCAGGTAAAGTATTCCGATCTCACTTCTTCCAACAGATACATCATCTATTATCTCATAGGTCTGCGTCTCCCTGAGTGTGAAGCTGTACGCGTCCGCATCATACTCCCTTATCACATCGACAAATGCATTTACAGCAAAAGAATAGTGCTGGCATGATACCGAAAAGTGAGGCTTAAGATGTCTCTCACCCTTGAAATGCTCGGTCATTACATCCATCTGCTCTAATATCTGCCTCGCATAGGACAAAAGCGCCTCTCCATCCCTCGTAAGCTCCACTCCCTTATTCGTTCTTGTAAATGCGGTTATTCCCATTTCCTTCTCTACGCTCTGAATCGCCGCTGTGAGGCTGGGCTGTGAGATAAAAAGCTTTTCCGCAGCATCTGTTATGTTTTTACACTCCGCAACCATAACTATATATTTCAACTGCTGTAATGTCATTGTGCGCCCCCATGCATACATTATCGTTAGATTCTTCTGCAGTGAAGATTCGGGTGTCAAAACCTGTAAATTACTCTGTGAGTGTATATATAACAGGTTTTGGCACCCGAATCCGATAAATAACTGTCAAGCTATGCCACTAGGCATTACTGCGTGCATCCGTGTAAAGTACATTTGTGATTACATATTGTCCGTCATTTACAAAAATCTCAATGAGATTCTTTTCTATAAATATTTCAAGCTCACATTTATCCCCGACATGCGGTGTACTGCATTTTGTATGCACCGTCACGCCCTCCGGTATGCGGTTAGCTCTGTCCGTGCACACACAGCCGGACTTAAGCTCAATGTAAACGCCCGCAAGCTCAATACTCTGCCCCTCAGACAGCTCTGTGATGACGCGGTGTCTGCCATCCCTTGTCCACTCAGTATATCCATCAGGTTTCACCTCATATGTGGCATTTGAAAAATATTCCCTGATATTCGGGTGCACCGATGTGTAAATGTGACCATTGCGAAGTGTCACCACCCGCGGCAGGCACATCATTCCGCTCCACGGACGCCCATCCGCAGCCTCATTGTCCTGCGCCGGCTGCGGTACAGGCATGCGCACCCACGCAATTACACATCTTCGTCCCTTCTCATCAAGACAGCTCTGCGGTGCATACAAATCCATTCCATAATCAAGAAAGCTCTGTTTACCCTCAAGCCTCATGCTGCCATTCTCCGCGTCAAATGAGAGCAGCTGCATCGTGCTCTGATTTCCGGGATAATCCGTCCCACTAAGAAGTCCTAACGGTGAAGAGATAAGAACATGCCTGCCATCTATCTCAAACACATCCGGGCACTCCAGGATTGTTCCAAGCTGCTTATCCTGAAGTCTGTTAAGGTACGTCCACTCTTTTCCATCCTCACTCGTATATATAAGAAGAACTCCTGTCTCCTTTTTATATGTGCTTGCAAGGCACATATAGAAGCGTCCCTGCTCCTTCCACACCTTCGGGTCACGACATTCATACGGATGCCCTATATTCAAATCAGTTACCGGCGGAATAATCTGTCTTTTCCCATTAAAATTGTCAAAGCTTAAGCCGTCATCAGAGCTTATCATAGCCTGACTCTGCTCACACAGCCCATCAACAATGACATTTGTATTTTCCGGATTCTCCTTCTGATACCGGACAGCCGTGTAATACAGATTCATCCTGCCGTCAATCTCAAGTGCACTCCCCGAAAATACTCCGTTCCTGTCATAGCTTTTGGTAGGAAAAAGAGCTATTCCAAGGTGCTTCCAATGAACAAGGTCATCGCTCACCGCATGTCCCCAGTGCATGGTTCCCCACACAGGAGCGCAGGGAAAATACTGATAAAACAGATGATATTTCCCCTTATAATAAATAAATCCATTCGGGTCATTAATCCAATCTCCCGGTGCCTTTAAATGAAGAATATTTTCCATAATATGTGTTCCTTTCACAAAATATATAATTATCTCTGTTTCTTCCTGTACCCGCAATCACAGTACGGTCCGCCCGAAGCAAGCGTATACTCCCTCACAAAATCGGTCACGCCGCCCGCCTCACTCATCGTGTAATCAAGCCGGCACATTGCAGGTATGAGTTTCTCAAGTCCAAGCTCCCTCATAAGCGTACATATACCGCAGGTTGTAAAACGCGCTTCATAACCGCTTCCATCGGCATACTCATAAAAATCCATATTCCACGAATAAGGATTCCTGTCACCCGCCTTGAGCTTTGCGGTAGCCTTCATTCCGTTTATGTCGGACTCGGAATATTTTTTCTTGCCGCTCATCCTGCAGAACCACTTCATTGCCCCGGTCATCATGGATTTTCTGTAGTACTCCGTCGCGTCCTCAACACTCGGAAGCTTCGGCATATTTAGGAAAAAAGCGGACAACATTGCGCAATTTACAATGTTCATCCTAAATCTGTCCGCCTTCTCGAATTCAGGCAGCTTCTCTATAAGCTCCCTGTACTTCTTTTTCGCAGACGTAGTGATTTTGCGCCCCTCAGCCTCATCATACTTTAATACCTCTGTGAGATTCTTTCGAAAATTTTTGCCAAAAACAATCCACATTCCCATCGGCATACCCGCATACCTCATATAAATCCTGCCTCCTTGCTTTTTTTGTAGGAAATCGCGAAACTCAGTATGTGACAGATAAGTACAATTAGTCATATATAACCTTTATAATTACAATTTTACTCCATAATTCTCCAAAATAAAAGTAGCTAATTGTACATTCCCTCAACAAATCCTATAAATTCCTTGGCAACATGTGATAGCGTGTGCTTCTTGTTCCATATAAGCGCATAGGAGGCGTAGGCATCCGGGTGGTCTACCTGCCTTACGCACACATCATCGCCATGCACAAGCGATGCTATGGACTCCGGATAAATTGATATCCCGACACCGTGCAGGCTGAGCTCATATGCATTCATCATGTGCGCAATCCTTCCTCTTATCACCGGTGTGCCTCCTGTCTTAGAAAACCACTTGTCTATCTCTCCCTTTCGCGATTCTTTGGAAGGAATGAGCAAATCATAAGGCAAAAGCTCCTCCGGTTTCACAGCTGCATTGTTCTGCGAGTACAGTGCGTGATCTTTAGGTATCACCGCAACCCACGGCTCGTCATAGACGGGGAGCACATGAAACTCCTCCGTGTTGTACGGTGCCGTAATCATCGCCACCTCACACAGCCCTTTTGTGACACGGCTGTTCACGTCATCGGTGTTTCCATTCCAGAGGTTATACTGGACATTAGGGTGTTTCTTTCTGAATGTGGAAATCCACTCGGCGAAAAAACGTGGTGCGCACCCTTCCACCGAAGCGATATAGAGCGTTCCGGTAAGTCCCTCGCGCATCTCACGCACTTCCTCCTCTGATTTACTCACCAAATCAAGTATCTGCGAGGCATACTGCAAAAACAGCTCCCCCTCCTCCGTGAGTGTAACCTTATGCGGCGAGCGCACAAAAAGCTCCGTTCCCAGCTCCTCCTCCAAATCCTGAATCTGTCGGCTGAGCGGAGGCTGTGCAATCGCCAGCTTCTCAGCCGCCCTTGTAAAATTCTTCTCCTCCGCCACCGCCTTAAAATACCTTATATGTCTGAGCTCCATAAAATACCTCCCAATACCGCCATTGACATCGTTACATTAGAGGCAATTATTTCCCACTTGGAACAGTTATTTTCCTGATGTATGTCCCCATGGTTCAATATACATTAAGCTTCTCAATTGCCGGTGAAAATAACATGTCCATATCAGTGTACATAGCGTCCTTATAATACCTTATACGTATCATAATACATTTATTATATGTATTTCACATTGTAAATACAAGGTGGTATATTAAAACCATCAAAGGAAAACAATTGATTTCGAAATCAAAGCAGAATAACATATACATATTTTAAAATCAAAGAAAGGATTGGTGATTATTATGAGAAAAATATTTGAAAAGGTCAGCGAATTTTTTAAGGAATACTACATGAGCTTCGGTGAGATAATCTAACCCCTGCTCTGACGTTCCAAGCATAGTCGAATCAAGGAATTTTACCGATTCGATTTTAAGTATTAAATAAATATTATAATGAAAAGAAATAATTAAAAAATCGCCTGAACCCGGTCGAATAAGCATCCACTTGGTTCAGGCGGTTTTTTATTAAATGGAATCTATTGTCTCTAAATTTTTGATATGACTATGTTAAATCAATCAAATAATTTACCTTGTACACAAATCTAACTTATTAGGTATTACACAATTTGCAAACATTAATGCAATTTGTAAATGTCAGTTTATTTGACCTCAACATTGTTAGCTTCGGGTGTCAAAACATGTTAGAAAAACTTAGCCGTGTATTTTACCATATTACAGCCAAATGACAATGGTATGCCATAAGCAGAAGATTTACATTGATTTCATGTTTAAGTTGTGCTACAATCCATGAAGAAATGTGACTTTTTTACTATATAAATAATACGATAGCATTATTAAGTTATCAAAAGTAACCGTACCATCGGTTTGCCGCCGTCATGAAAGGACTAAGATATATGCAGGACGTAATGAGAAATCAATTCTATAAACAGCGCTCCGACTTCGAACTCTCAGCCATAGAGCGCGACAAGACACAGGTTATGCCTGAGGGCGTAAGTGTGCAGACAGATATTCCGTACATGAATGACGGCGATAAGGCTCACCGCATGGACGTATACCGCCCCGAGGGGAGTGAGGACACCACCCTGCCTGTTGTGATAAACATACACGGCGGTGGACTTCTGATTGGCAGCAAGGAATTTAACCGCTTCTTCTGTGCTAAGCTTAGCAGGCTCGGCTATCTTGTGTTCAGCATCGATTACCGCCTCGTACCCGACTGTATGGTATTTGACCAGTTTTCGGATGTCTGCAATGCTTTTAAGTATATCAATGCGCACCTTGGCGAATACAATGGCGATTCCGGCCACATCTACGGTGTCGCAGACAGCGGTGGTGCTTACCTTCTCACATATACTGCCGCCATGGCAAAGAACCGTGAGCTTGCGAAAGCCGCACATGTCAAGCCGCAGAAGTTTTCCTTCCGCGCAATCGGACTTATAAGCGGAATGTTCTACACCAACCGCTTTGACAGGATTGGACTTTTCCTTCCTGCGTACCTCTACGGAAAGAACTATAAGAAACAGCATTTTGCAAAATATGTCAACCCTGAGAATCCGGACATAGTGACCTCACTTCCGCCGTGTTTTCTCATAACCAGCCGGAATGACAATCTAAGAAAATACACTCTTGATTTTGAGAAAGCTCTGGCACGCCACAATATGCCGCACGAATTTTTCTGCTTTCCGCGCGATAAGCGGCTCACCCACGCATTCAGCGTATTCAGACCGGATTATGAGGAGAGCGAAGATACTATCACGGCAATGCATAATTATTTTGAGAAATACAAATAACTGTTCATAAACAAACGGATAAAATATTAAAGGCTGCACCCGGACAGACAAATCTGTTTTCCAAGTGCAGCCATTTAATTCCTGTTGTGTCATTTCAGACCTTAACATTTTCACATAGGTTTATTATTTTATTTCAGTGTATCAAGAAAATCCTTGAACACATCCAATGTACCTATACCCCCAAGTTCATCCGCAGTAAACACATCTTAAGTATTCTTCTCTGTCCACGGACTATCTCCTTTTTGAAAGCTTTCACCTATAATACATTTGAGGATGGAAAAGTCACATAAAAATGAACTCTGCCGGCTCACCCTCCGTGCGGCTCCTGTCCGCAATCCACACCTTGAAGCTGCCCGGCTCGCTGGCAAAGCTTCCGTCGGCGCGGAAGAACCTGAGCATTTCCTCACTGATTTCAAATGATACCCGCTTAATCTCATCCGGCGCAAGCTCCACCCTCTTAAAGGCTTTCAGTTCCTTTACTGGGCGAACCTTGCTCGCCGCTACATCCCTTATGTACAACTGGATAAGCTGCGTTCCGAAGGTCTTACCTGTGTTCTTCACATTTACTGAGGCTGTAAGCTTATCAGCAGCCGACAGCTTGTCCGCATTCAGACTTACATTGCCTATCTCAAATGATGTATAGCTTAATCCATAGCCGAACGGATACAACGGCTCGTACGCCGTATGTTCGTATTCGCATCCCTTCTTTTTACCGATGATTTTATATCCGCCCGAAACGTTTCCGTCCGCGTCCGCAACGCCTTCCGCGGCGCCCAGCGTCGCCGTCAGAAGCCCCTCGGCAAGAATGTATTCCTCGCCGTTTTCGTTCATTTTCACGCGCACGTATTCGTAATCGGGGTGCATGCACAGCGCCACGTTCGAAGGCAACGTCCAGGGCGTCGTCGTCCAGGCGAGAATATACGTATTCTTTTCGCCCTTCACTCTGAATTTCACGAACGCGGTTTTCTGCTTCACGTCCTTATAGCCCTGCGCCACTTCGTGCGAAGAAAGCGCCGTGCCGCAACGCGGGCAGTAAGGCACAATCTTATGCCCCTTGTACAAAAGCCCCTTTTCGTGCATCGTTTTCAGCGCCCACCACTCCGATTCGATGTAATCGTCGTGATACGTTACGTAAGGGGTGTCCATATCGCACCAGTACCCTACGCGGTCGGACATTTCCTTCCACTCTTCCGTGTACTTCCATACGGACTTTTTACACTCTTTTATAAACGGCTCTATGCCGTACGCCTCGATTTCCGTCTTGTGGTCGAAGCCGAGTTTTTTCTCCACTTCCAGTTCCACGGGCAGCCCGTGCGTATCCCAGCCCGCCTTTCTTAAAACGTGCTTGCCCTTCATCGTCTGATAGCGCGGAATGATATCCTTCATCACGCGCGTTAAAATATGCCCGATATGCGGCTTGCCGTTTGCCGTGGGCGGACCGTCGTAAAAGGAAAATTCTTCCTTGCCCTCGTTCTTTTTCACGCTTTCTTCAAACACGTGATTTTCGTTCCAGAATTTCACCACTTCTTTTTCGCGTTCCGCGAAATTCAGCGATGTATCTACTTTTTTGTAGTCTGCCATACTCTTTTCTCCAAAGCGTTTTTCTGTTTTTTGATGTGAAACGCATCGTAGCGCGCCGTCATCGGCGCCGCGCTTCCCGCCGTCGGGATTTGTTCAGCAAAACAATCCTCTGCGCCTTTCCACGGAGAGCACTTCGAACCCCTCTTTTTCCACCGCGGCGCGCAAAAATTCGTCGCTCACGGAAGAAAGCGTTTCCACAAACACCGCGTTTTTCTTCCTGTCCGCGCTCGCCTTCAGGACTCCGTCTTTCAGCTCCAGCGCCTCCGAAAGCCGCTCGCAGCACAACGCACAGCAAAGATCTTTCACTTTAATTACTTTTTTCATCTCTTCCCGCGCGTCCGTCGCCACGCTCTTCCCTGTTTCAAATCCGCGTTCTGCCTGTCCGGATCGCCGTTTTTTACGGCGTAACGCGGTTAATATCGCGGGGGAACATCGTCGCTTCGCGCACGTTTTTAAATCCTAACAGATGCATCGTCAGCCGTTCCAGCCCAAGTCCCAGTCCGCCGTGAGGGGGCGCGCCGTATTTATGCAACATAAGGTAGGTCTCAAACTGTTCGGGATCCATGCCCAGCCGCTTCATCTTCTCTACCTGCTCGTTGTAATCGTGCACGCGCTGTCCGCCGGAAGTGATTTCCAGCCCGCGGAACAACAAATCGAACGAAAGCGTATATTCGGGATCCTCCGGGTCGTCCATCGTATAGAACGGGCGTTTCTTCGAAGGATAATGCGTAACGAAAATGAAATCGGAATTGAATTTCTTTTTCGCGTATTTTCCAAGCATCTCTTCTTCCGCCGGGTCGAAGTCTTTCATATCGGTCGGCTGATACTTGAACTGCTTCATAATCACCTGCTTCGCGTCCATGAATTTAATCACGGGAATCTCGGTGATTTCGGGAATATCCGCATGCAGCAGCGCCACTTCGTTCGCGTATTCCGTTTTCAACAGATTCATGATGTATTTCAGCGCGCCCGTTTCCATATTCATGATGTCCTCGAACGAATCGATGAAGCCCATTTCGAAATCCATCGAAATATATTCGTTCAGGTGGCGAGAAGTGTCGTGGTGCTCCGCGCGGAACACGGGCGCGATTTCAAACACCCGTTCGTAAACGCCCACAAGCGCCTGCTTGTACAGCTGAGGCGACTGCGCCAGATACACCTGCTTTCCGAAGTAATCCAGTTTGAAAACGTTCGTGCCGCCCTCGGCGCCCGCAAAATTGATCTTCGGCGTGTGCACCTCGGTAAAATTCTGCAACGTTAAAAATTCGCGGAATCCGCGCTGAATGCCTTCCTGCAATTTGAAAATCGCGCGTTCGCGAGGATTGCGCAGCGTTACGGGGCGGTAATCGAGGTTCGTGTTCAGATCGCACTGCACCTGTTTTTTCGTAATCACCACCGGCGAAATCGCCGCGGGGTGCGATAAAATTTCCACGTCGTGAATCTGCAGCTCGTAGCGCTTCGTACCCTCGCGCGCGCTCGCCCTCCGCCCCCCCGCGCCCCCCCCCCGCCACAACTTTGCCCGTAACCTTCACGGCGCATTCCTCTTTCAATTCTTGCGGCATGCGGTACGAAGAGAACTCTTCGGAATACACGCACTGTACCGTTTCGCGCGCCGTACGCAGAATCACGAACGCAAAGTCGGACATCATGCGTATGTTGTGCACCGTGCCTTTAATGGTAACGATTTGGTTTTCGTACTTTCCGAAGTCGGAAAACTCCACCGTCGTCTTTTTGATTTCACCCGTAACAGCCATAAAAAATTTTCTCCTGAAATTACCGTTTTTTGCAAAAAACAGAAAACGGCGCATTTATACTCTTCTATTTTAATGTTTTTATCGAAAAAAAGCAAATACTTTCGGCGGAAATACGAAAACTAATCTTAAAATTTTCTTTCACGCGCGCAAATTTGCGCCGATTTCGAAAAAAAACCGATTTTCCTTTCTTTTTCTTCGCCGTTTTCTTGACATCCTGCCGAAAATCCCTTATAATATACGAGAAGTCTGCGGTGTACGGAGTCCGGAAAAACGTAATCCACAATTATTATACGGGAGCTTGCGTTCGGGCGGATAGG
>OGUO01001281.1_pt1 | contig 17017 bp, 18 predicted proteins | sample 1553641 | NCBI WGS metagenome assembly OGUO01 (sample SAMEA2579980, study PRJEB22360) | human gut metagenome | biome: human gut; feature: human-associated habitat; material: faeces | place: Denmark | collected 2008/2010 | reverse complement strand
GTCTATAGCTGAAAGTTATAAAAAATTCAGCAAAGGAAGATTTTGGACAAAAACCGAAAAGGGAACAACCACAAATTATAGAGATTTAAACTATTACTTCCTTCTTTGGTACAGAGACTACCTCCGAGAACAAGCAGACCCAGGCTGCCTCGCTCGTGAACAAGCTCAAAAAGACAAAGAGCTCCAAGAGTCCATCGAACTCCACCGTCAGATCGATGCGTACTATGCCGCCAAACACCCCCACGTCGAATGCCCCTATTGTCACTCCATGAATACAGAAAAAATCTCTGGTGTCACTCGTGGTGTGTCAATCTACGCGCTTGGTGTTGCGTCTCCAAAGCTCGGCAAACAGTGGCATTGTAATAACTGTAAGAGTGATTTTTAAGCTTGCGGCGCTCTTTACTTTTTGTCCTTTTATGGTAGACTTAAATAGAGACTAGGAGAAAGGAGGAGGTTACAATGACTAGAGAAGAGTTTAATAAGATTCTTTCTGAGGAAACAGATAAAGAAATAAAGCATGTTATTGAATCTATTGATTTTAGCAATAAGGATCAAGATGAAATTCTGACAGAATCTGTGGCTATCGCAATTGCTGCATCAAATAACATCATCTTATCTGTCTTGGAAAAGGCTGGAGTGTTAACCTACGAAAATTAACACTTCCAGTTGATTGAATTGCCTGAATTGATCAAAGAAGTTTTTACAAATCGTTCACTTGATTCCATTAGCTTCTTTGTCTTTTCAGGTAATTTTTCTTTGATTACTTTCGCCAAATCATCAGCGTTTCCAATAGGTTTTCTCTGTTCTTTAATGTAATCAAGAAGAGCAGTGAGTTCTTTTGCTTCAATTTCAATCTTCATAATAATTCTCCTTTATAAAAATAGCAAAAGCCCGGCCTCCCAGTAGTAGGGAAGTCGGGCTTGTTCATTATGATAGCTGCACAGCAGTTATTTCAGAAGTTCGGTGATCTCTTCGGCAGTCATACCGCTGGCCAGTGCATTGGCAACAATATCTTCTGCCTTTTTACGATTCAATTCTGCTGCAATCTTTGCGTCAGCATCAGCCTTTTTCTTTTCGAGCTTTACAATCTCTTTGTTGAGCTTTTTCAGCTCTACTTCTTTTGCTTTCCTTTCAGCATTCAACGCGGCAATATTCGTGCCGAGTGCTGCAATTTCTTCAGCGAGAGATTCTGCAGCAGTATTTTTCTCAGCAATCTGTGTTGCGTAATCAACGCCATCGAGAACCTTTGTTTTATTCTTGCTTCCTTTGGGTCTTGGCATAATATAATACCTCCATATATTTTGGATACGCGATTGTACTTTTATTATAACCAGAACCATTCTAGTTGTCAATGCGAATGGTGTTAATTGGAAGATTACGCATCGTTTTTATCAATTGCGGGATATCTTTCTCATCAACTATATTCTGACATTCTATAGCAGATATAGATGGACGACGAATTGTAACTGTTGTACAATTGTTAATTCGACTAATTGCAAAATCTCCCTTATTAAGAAAATCCATACCAAGAATAAGATTAAAATTGTCGGAAGCAAAAGGTTTGACTATAAATTTGCATTTGTCGAAAATAGTGTTTTTAGGTACACCAAGATATTCCACCATTACAATAGGATAAATACCATCGAGCTGAGTGGTAACAACTTTCGTCTCTTGCCCTGTCTTCACTGGATTTAAAATCATAGATAAGTCACTCGAAATATAACTCGCCATAGCACCAGTGTCGATTAACGCGTTAGCTTTTAATATAATCCCATTATGTGCAAGAACACATGGAAAAATCAATTGATCTACAACTTTATCATATTTGATTGTAAAAGCTATAACGTCAGACATTTTTGCCCCTCCGATTAAATGACTTTAAAATACAGAAAGAATTTGTACTTTTTTTGGAAGCTCATCAATCTCAGTAAAAATCTTAAATCCATAAGCTTCCCCATAAAGATACCGATTACATCGCCAGGAAAGATTATGTTCTTTAATATACCGATCGATGAAATCACGCATAAAGGCGTCGGCTTTTTCTATATCTGGATAACGAAGGTTGCTGTGTTCTTTCATAAATGTTTTATAGAGATCTTCTGATACAATCCCGTTTTCACAGTATTCAATGCAAACTCTTTCGCAGAGCTTTCGCATCTCTTCGTCCATATTTGCCTCCTGATACTATCATATAATAATACTTCTGTCAACGCCACGGCGTATACCATGGTTTTACTTTCTCCACTTTTGACAGCAGGGGAGAAGCCGCCTGTAATTTTGTCTACGGCGTTACAGCAATGCCATACGCAGTAGTGATTTGGAGCACCCCATAGTGAATCTACGGCGCTGTTACGCATGTAGTTCCACTCCGACATTATGCTCTCTGAAGCGTCTCTGGCAGTGCCTATTATAATAATGTAGGCGCATACAGAGCTTGCCTGCGGATTCCTTTCGGTTCCCGGACGAGAATTACCCAAACTCGCCACAGCTTACGCTGCCATGTTCGTCGGTTTTACTAAATACTCCCTCGCACTGCAGCACTTAATATAATAAACGCAGCAGGCTTGTTCCGTGTCACCACCCGGAGTATTGCTGGGCACAATCGTGAAACCCGTCATTTTGGGTTTACCCAGCTGAGTTATAAAGGTTGCGATACCAGCGCTCATTGGAATAGCACCAGTAAATTTGATCATTGCATCTGCGGCTTTTGTAAGTCCAGTTGCGAGAGATACGACAGTCTTGACCAGACCGGAGTCAAGTACATCGGTAGAAAGAGCTTGGAAAGATGCGTCAAGCTGATTTAAGCGTCCCTGAATAGAATCAAGCCATTCGTCATTCTCCTCCCAAGCAACATTCGCGCTGTTTGCAGCAGACTCCATTGCAGATTCAGCAACGTCAAAATTGCTTAAAATCGCAGAAACAGCATTGGCGTTTCTCTTACCCGCCAGCTTTTCGGTGACATTGGCCTGTGTTACATCAGAAAGACTGCCCCAAACTTCTGATAACTCTTTCATAATCTGATATGTAGATTTAAAGTTCTTGTTATCAGCCATCACGTCAACGCCGGTCAAAGATAACAATTCAGAGCGAAGTTTAGAGACAGAGTCTGCCATACCGTCAACTTCAATACCTGCTGCTTCTGCATCTGTTTTACTTGCACGTAAATACATAGAAAGAGTTTTCAAAACAGTGCCGACAGAATCTGCATCCTGAATAACTGCATTTGCAGCTGTACCAAGCGCAATAGTTTCTTCCAGTGTATTATTAGCGGCCGCCATTGCAGCAGAACTGCGAGTCAGAATCTCGCCCAGATCGTTTGCAGTGACAGGCTGAGTATTTGCAACAGCATCAATCTTATTGACAATGTCTTCAGCATCAGAAGCCAACAATCCAAAGCCCTGCAATGTTGAAATCAAATACGAAGACGAAGTGTTGACGTCATCAATACCATCACCAACATTCTTGAGCAGGGTAGAGTAGGTGGCCAAATTTTCTGCGTCCTCTGGGCTATAGCCAAGTCGTGACCAATCAGCAGTTGAGTTGATAATATCGCTAATAGAAACACCGAGTTTTTGAGCTTGAATTGAAGCGCGATCCATGAACTTGTCATATTCTTCTGAGGTTAAATTTGTTACTTTTCGCAGCTCAGTCATTGCTGTATCAATATCAACAACGTTCTGATAAATAACCCCTAAAGCTTCCTGCATCTTGTGCAAAGCGGCCATGGTAATCATGGTACTTAGGTGTTGACCAAACAAATTTTCAAATTTATCAATAAGATTTTCTGTTTCAAGTCCCATACTCTTTGCCCGAGCACGAAGTTCCGCCATTTGCTGAGACAATTCTTTTACATTACGAGATGCATTGGGAGCCGCCAAACCATCACGTAAAGCAGTTACTTGACTACTTAATTTCTTTTCAACTTTCGGAAATTTTTCCAAATAATCATGCAACTGACTTTGTAGATTAGAAATACGAATAATAGCCTGAGTTTCTGCATTTTCCTGCGAAGATGAGTCTCTGAACTTTTGAATTTTACGCTGTGCTTTTTCGGCTTCATTACCAACATACTTATAAGCATCTGCCAACGAATCAATACCTTGGATATTAAACTGGTTTGCCCAATTACGAGCAATTTGATTTTTATCTGATCCAATATTCTTATCTAAAGCTTCAAATAGACTGTTTGCTTGTGATGTAATATTTGAAACAAAAGAGTATTCCTGAGATCCAAGACCTTCATCAGTGCCCTCAAGCGTTCTGCGATACCCTTCCAATCGAGCAGTTAACGTATTGATATTTTTTGCATCCTGCCAGCCAACTTCAATCGACTCCTGCTCTGCATTGATTCTATTGTTAATTTCGGTTGTAACAGCGTTTTCAATATCACCACGTTTGCTTAGCAATTCATTGGTTTTTGCCCACTCTGAAGAACTGGCCTTCAAAAATCCGCGATTAGAAAATTCTGTTTTAATTTCGTCCAGTTGATTCTGGGTGTTAGCATATTCTCTTTGCGCGTTTCCTTGTACCCATACATTCCCGTTACCAATAGAATTTGCAAGAGTCTTGCCACGAGATTCCAATTGTTTTGTCAGCCGTTCATACTCTGCAAAAAGCTCTTCATCGGTTGGGATAGATTGGTTTACGATCCACTCGCGCAATTCTTTCGCTTTTGCTAAAAATTGGTTTTGAACACTACTAACATTTACACCAGATGTTTTGGCCCGTGATTTTAACGTGCTGATCTCGTCTTTTGCGTTGTCGATCTCACGTTTTTTATTGTCAAAAGCAGTTTTGTTACGCTTTGCGTCGATTCCATAAAGATCTTTCTTTGCTTTAAGCAGTCTATCGTATGCATCCTGAAGCTGATTGACAAGATCAATTTCTTGTTTATCTGCACGTTTTGATGTGAAATTGTTTCTTGTCTGCATAAAATCTTCAGTGTGCTGTTTCTATGATTTTCCAGCACTCCATCCAGGATAATTTGCGTCAAGCTCTTTCTCAGTATCATCAGCACGGTTCCAAAGCTGTCCTTTTCGTTTGATTTGCGTAAGAACATTCTTTTGATAATTTTTATCGCTGGAAGTATCCTGAGTGTTTTCCAGCTTCATAATTTCATTCAGAATTTTCGCAAGCTTATCCGTATCGATCGCGCCGCGCATAATATCAAAACCGCTGTCTTTTCCGCTTTGCTTATATGCAACCGAATTTACGTTGCGGAACGTGCCGAAATGCAGTTGCAAAAGCATTTTTCGCTTATAACAGTTTTCTATCAGCCACACGAGATTTTCATCCCCTTCGTCGATAAAATCAAAGCCGTAGTCCGCGATTTTGCAACCCTTTTCCACAAAATAATCCAGCCGCTTTTCAAGCTCCGCCTTTTTCACGCCTTCCTTAAACCGAGCGTCCGCGCGAAACGTGGGGCGCACTTTCACCCCGCCGATATCCCCGTGATTTTCAAGCGGCGAATACGGATCGTCCGTGGTGGCGATATATTCCACCTTAAACTTCTTCAAAAGTCCTTGCACCGAAAGCGTTTTTAAGGTTTCGTTCGCTTCTTCCCATATCTCTTCCGCCGTGTCTTTATTCAGCGGCTTGTTTATCCCGAATATGCGGCTCAATTCCATCTGACTCCACATATACACGGGATTGCCGCACAACAACGGCATGATTTCGGCGAATTTTAAAAATTTTTCTTTATAGTTCGCCCCGCCCGTGATATACTTTTCGTCCACGCCGCAAAGCCGCATCGCGCGCCATTTATAATGGTCGCCCGAAAGCCACAGCTCGCCGATATTCTCGAATTTCTTGTCCGCTTTTATCGCCTTTTCATCTAAATGACAATGATAATCGATAATCGGCAAATTCTGGATTTCTTCGTAAATTTTCTTCGCAGCTTCGTTTTCAAGCAACAATTCTTCGCCGTAATACGCTTTCATTTTTATACTCCGCTTGTCTTACACGCCGCTGTACGCCGAGAATCCGCCGTCTACCGGAATCACCGTTCCCGTTACAAATCCGCTTGCCTTATCGTCAGAAAGCCACAGTAAGCACCCGATTAAATCGGAAATTTCGCCGAATTTCTTCATCGGCGTTGCCGCTAATATCTTGCCCGTCCGCGCCGTAGGCGTGCCGTCCTGATTAAACAGTAACCCGCGATTCTGATTCGTTACGAAAAATCCCGGGGCGATTGCGTTGCAACGGATACCACACGGCGCGAAATGCACCGCAAGCCACTCCGTAAAGTTACTTACGCCCGCTTTCGCCGCCGAGTACGCGGGTATCTTCGTCAGCGGTCTGTATGCGTTCATGCTCGATATATTGACGATATTTCCGCCCGTTTTCACCATATCCGCCGCGAATACCTGCGTTACCAAAAACGCGCTTGTGATATTCAAATCGAATACGAATTTCAAGCCGCTTTCATCGAGCGCGAAAAAGTCTTTGATTCCCGTCGTTTCGGGAAACATATACTCGTTATCGCACGTGGCTTTCGGATTGTTCCCGCCCGCGCCGTTGATAAGATAATTCACCGCACCGAATTTTTCGTTTACCGCCGCTTTCGCCGCTTTGATATCCTCTTTATCCAGACAGTTGCATTTCACCGCGAACGCGTTTTCGCCGATTTCGTCCGCTACCTTTTTCGCCGCCTCGTAATTGATATCGAGCAGCGCGACTTTCGCTCCGCATGCCGCCAACGCCCGCGCGAATTCGCCGCAGATGATTCCGCCCGCGCCCGTAATGGCTATCACTTTTTTGCTTAAATCTACTTTAAACGGTACTTTGTACATTGTTGCTTCCTTTTTCTTTGTTGTTATTTTTTCCCCGTTAAACAGTCGCGTGAAAGACGCGAAGCGCGCGGAAGTCGCAAGGGCGCGTACATTCCCGTACGTAACCGAGCGAACCCGTAAGCGCGACAAAGTATTTCACGATGAATGTTTAACGGACTTTTCTATTGCCTCAAAAACGCCTTGTAAATACGCCGCGCCCAGCGCACGATCGTACAAGCCGTACCCCGGTTTCGCGTCCTCACCCCAGATGTTTCTGCCGTGGTCCGGGCGAAGATAGCCGTCAAACCCGTTTTCTACGAGCGCTTTCACTATGGCGTAAATATCTACGTTCCCTTCCGACGTCTGATGCCCGTTTTCGTAAAAATCCGTTTCGTTTACGAACTTCAACTGCCGCAAATGTGCGAAATAGATCCGCTTCGCGTACTTCGCCGCCATCTTCGGTAAATCGTTGAACCGCCCCGCGCCCAAACTGCCCGTGCAGAACGTTATTCCGTTGTGCATATCGGGTACGGCGGCAAACAATCTGTCGTAGTCCGACTCCTTGCCTACAATGCGCGGCAAACCGAATATATCCCAAGGCGGATCGTCCGGGTGGATCGCCATATTCACCCCCGCTTCGTTGCACGCGGGCATGATTCCTTTTAAGAAATACACGAGATTTTCAAACAATTTTTCGTGCGTTATCCCTTCGTACTCTTTCAATAAGCCGTTGAGCTGCTCGGATGTGTAGCTTTCATCCCACCCCGGAAGGCGCAGATTGTGCTTATCCAACTTTTTGAAATCTTCTTCGCTGTACGAAAGCGAAGTGCTGCCGTCCGAGTGCTTATAGTACAGATTCGTGCGGAACCAGTCAAACACCGGCATGAAATTATAGCATACGAGATGAATATCTTCTTTTCCCAGATTTTCAAGTGTTTCGATATAGTTGTTAATATAGAGGTCACGGTCTTTATTTCCGATTTTGATCGCATCGTGAACATTGACGCTTTCAATTCCGGATACATGCAGCCCGTTTGCTTCTACCTCTTCTTTCATTGCGTGGATACGTTCCCTGCTCCAGACTTCTCCCGGAGCCGTATCGTACAAGGTTGTGATCACTCCGGTTACTCCGGGAATCTGTCGAATTTGTTTTAAGGTTACCGTATCAAAACTTGAGCCATACCATCTCAATGTCATTTCCATAGTATTTAAGATCCTTTCTTTTTGTGAATGTTGTTTTTTGTTAATTTTATTATAAGAAAATATATGGAAAATACGATTGGCAGAATTGTTGTATACATTGCCAAAGTTGCGGTAAAATGATATGCTGATTTTATTGGATAGGAACGATATTTCGGTGGTTCGGAGGCGGAAGATGAGAAAGAAGTTAAACACCCAATTTAATACAAGGCAGTATATGGTTTCAAGAGACTTCGAAATTTATTATTATAAAGATCAGCATATGAAAAAGGTTGCCAACCATATCCATGATTACTATGAGATTTATTTTTTTCTGGAGGGTGATGTATCTCTTGAGATAGAGAAAAAAGAATATCCGCTGCAATACGGAGACGTGGCGGTAGTGCCTCCTGGTCTGGAGCATCATGCAGTCATTCACGATGAAAGCGTGCCCTATAAAAGGTTTGTATTCTGGATTACGGTTGACTATCTGAACCGCTTGATGGAAGATGCTAGGGAGTATGGCTATTTGATACAGCTGGTGCAGACAAAAGGAGAATATATTTTCCATCACGACAGAATCGCTTTTAATACGATTCAGACAAAAGTATTTCATTTGCTGGAGGAAATTTATTCCAATCGTTTTGGAAAAGCGGCGAAGGTTTCCCTGTGCGTCAGCGATCTGCTTCTTCATTTAAACCGGACTGTATATAATGAAAGACATGAGCGTAGTGTTCAGGAGGAACAGCAGCTGTCAGAAAGATTGATAGACTATATTGAAGAGCATCTGGAAGAAGAATTGTCTCTGGACAGGATGGTAGCAGAATTTTTTGTCAGTAAATATCATATTGCCCATTTTTTAAGGATCATATTGGAATGTCAGTTCATCAGTATGTGCAGAAAAAGAGACTGGAGGCATGCAGAGAGGCAATCCGGAATAACATGAAAATCAGCGAAGCTTATCTGCTGTTTGGCTTCAAAGATTATTCCGGATTCTATAAAGCATTCCGCAAAGAATACGGAATGTCCCCGAAAGAATGGCAGGAGACGGTTATGAATATACCGGAATTTTAATGGAAGTGCAGTCGTTTCAGATCCATACATTATATCCATGTACATAATGCATGGATGAGTATCGATCTAATCACAGGAATCATCAAAGAGAAATGAAACGGTAATTGTACCAGGAAAGGAATAAGGATGAACAGAGAGGAAGCAAGAAAAAAAGCGGAAGCGTTAGTTGCCAGAATGACGGTAGAAGAAAAAGCAGGGCAGCTGAAGTTTGATGCACCGTCAATTGAACGCCTTGGAATTCCCGCTTATAACTGGTGGAATGAGGCTCTTCACGGAGTGGCCCGGGCCGGAACTGCTACTGTTTTCCCGCAGGCGATCGCACTGGCTGCAATGTTTGATGATAAAAAACTAAAAGAAATTGCAGATGTAATCGCAGAAGAAGGAAGAGCAAAGTATCATGCATTTTCCAGGGAAGGGGACAGGGATATTTACAAAGGCCTTACGTTCTGGTCTCCCAATGTCAATATTTTCAGGGATCCTCGATGGGGAAGAGGACATGAAACTTATGGAGAGGATCCTTATCTGACTTCAAGACTTGGGGTCGCATTTGTAAAAGGACTTCAGGGCGATGGGGATACAATGAAGGCAGCAGCCTGTGCAAAGCATTTTGCAGCACATTCCGGACCAGAAGCACTCCGACACGAATTTGATGCGAAGGCTTCTCCAAAAGATTTGTATGAAACTTATCTTCCAGCTTTTGAAGCCCTTGTGAAGGAAGCGGACGTTGAAGCTGTAATGGGAGCTTATAACCGGACAAATGGCGAACCATGCTGTGGAAGTAAAACATTGCTGAAAGATATATTAAGAGATGACTGGGGATTCAAAGGACATGTTGTATCAGACTGCTGGGCAGTCCGGGATTTCCATTTGAACCACAAAGTGACGGAAGGGCCAAAAGAATCTGTAAAAATGGCGCTGGATGCGGGCTGTGACCTAAACTGCGGATGCACGTATGCTTATATAATGGCTGCGCTGAAGAAGGGACTGATCACGGAAGAGCAGATTACCAGATCCTGTGTCAGACTGTATACAACGCGGTTTCTATTAGGATTATTTGATGGAAGTGAATATGACAGTATTCCTTATGAAGTTGTGGAGTGTGAGGGACATAGAAAACTTGCGGTCACAGCGGCAGAGAAAGGAATCGTTCTTTTAAAGAATGATGGAATCCTTCCTTTAGATAAAAGCAGAATAAAGACAATTGGTGTAATAGGACCAAATGCAAACAGCAGAAGAGTGCTTTCTGGAAATTATCACGGAACTTCCTCACATTATGTAACTGTTTTGGATGGAATCCAAAAGGAGGCGGGAGAAACCTGCAGAGTTCTGTATTCAGAAGGCTGCCATCTGTATAAGGATAAAACCGAGTCTCTGGCATGGCCGGATGACCGGATCTCAGAAGCGATAATTACTGCAAAACACAGTGATCTTGTTATTCTTGTGCTCGGTCTGGATGAAACCGTTGAGGGGGAAGAACCGGATGAGGGAAATGCTGGTCAGGCGGGAGACAAAGAATCTCTAGAGTTTCCTCTTTGCCAGCAGAAGCTTCTGGAAGCGGTTGCAGCAGCTGGAAAACCAGTTGTCACCGTATTAATGTCAGGAAGTGCAATGGATCTTCGTTATGCAGATCAACATACAAATGCAGTTCTTGAAGCCTGGTATCCGGGTGCTGAAGGCGGAACAGCACTGGCAGACATATTATTTGGCAAGGTGTCCCCAAGCGGAAAGCTTCCAGTTACATTCTATTATGATACCGATGATCTTCCGGAGTTTACCGATTATTCCATGGAAAACAGAACTTACCGGTATATGAAGAAGGAAGCATTATATCCCTTCGGATTTGGGCTTACCTACGGAGATGTATTTGCAGAAGCTGCGGAATTTACGGAAAAGCCACAGAAACATAAGAATTTAAAATTAAAATGTACTGTAAAAAATGAAGGTCTGGCAGACACCGACGATGTAGTGCAGGTTTATATCAAGGACTGGAAATCAAAATATGCGGTAAGAAATTATCACCTCTGTGCATTCAAACGAGTACATCTGAATGCCGGAGAAAAAGAAACTTTTGAAATAGAAATTGATAAAGATGCATTGCAGATTGTGGATGAAGAAGGAAAAAGGTATATAGACAGTGATGAATTTTCTGTTTATATTGGAACTTCCCAGCCGGATCGCCGAAGTGAAAGGCTATTAAAAAGAAAGCCTTTAGAACTTCGATTCAATATAGAATGATCTGAGTCTTTGATAAAATAAGCCGAAAACAATTTTAATAAAATTTTCTCATCACAGTATCTTGAACCTCCTGCCCGGATATGTTAAACTTAATAAGTTTTAAAAATGCAACTAACTACTATCTGGCCATGTTTATACACAGATCTAAAAAGCAATTTTCACTGTGGCACAAACATGGTCAGATTTAAGATAAAACGGTGTTACACCGTATAGAATAGGAGATTTAGACAGAATGGCATTGAGTCCAAAAATGTGGTAGTGAAATTTCAGTATCTACGGAAACTCGCATAAATACAGGAAATATGCGGTTTAACGACTCATGAACTTCTATCAGTAAATGGTACTCAGTGGTAAGGAATACGCTCAAGTAGTAACAAAAACTGGGTAAAAATGTGGTCATAAAACAACCTAGACATTTTTTTCTGATGATTGCATGGCACTGGGAAACGAATTTGCAATTATCTATTTTTTTAGGAAGATAAGCGGGAATCCTCGGTAATTCAATTGCCGAGATGAAAGCGTAAACTGTGCATATCTGCACATTATAAGTAAAATATATTTATTTTTTTACTAAAAAATGCTGTATCCAGCTTTATTAAAAAAGAAAATATGTTCGGCATTTTATTGTGATATTCTTAATACTATGCTATACTATATGTATGAAGGAGAATCTTATACATTACCGCACTTGTGTGTGCAATATTAATTACCATATGGTATGGTCAGTGAAATACCGGCGGAAGATATTAAATGCGGAGGTCGAGGCATATCTGCAGGAACTGGTGCAGGAGATCGCAGAAGATAAGGGCTTTACGGTCCATCTGTTTGAATGTGGGGAAGGAGACCATGTACACTGTTTTGTGTCAGCCCCTCCGAAATTATCCATAACTGCGATCGTGAAATACCTGAAGGGGATCTCCGGCAGGAAACTTTTCGAACGTTTTCCGGAAATAAGAAACCAGCTTTGGAAAGGGGAGCTGTGGAACCATTCCTATTATGTGGAAACGGTCGGATCTGTATCGGAAGAAAATATCCGCAGGTATATCGAACATCAGAGCAAAGCGTACTGATACGATGGAGGAGAGGAAATGCTGCTGTCAAAGAAAACATCCATAAAGGTCAGCCGGGAATATGCGAACCTCATCGGGCATATGTGCTATGCAGCATCCAAGCTCTGGAATGTCTGTAATTACGAGCGTCAGCATTACAAAGAAACAGGGATGGAGCAGTATCCTGACTGGTACTATCAGAAAAAAGCCCATAAAGAGGATCTGTGGTATAAACAGCTCCCGTCCCAGACTGCCCAGGAAGTCTGCAGGCTGCTGGACAAGGCATGGAAGTCTTTTTATGCCCTGAAAAGATCCGGGGGGATCGAGACTCCCAGACCGCCGCGGTTTAAGCAGGAAAGTATCCCCATTACCTATATGCAGATGGGGATCGTGCATGAGCGGGATACGGACAGAGTCCGCCTGTCCCTTCCAAAGACATTAAAAAAATATATGGAAGAAACATATCAGATCCATGAAAACTTTCTTTACCTTGAAAATAAGATTTTCAGGGGCATGGATCAGATCAAACAGCTGCGGATCTATCCGCCGGAGAAGGGAAGCTGTAAAATTATTGTTGTTTATGAGGTCCCTGACCAGGAAGAACTTCCACAGAACGGACATGAACTGTCTATTGATCTGGGGCTTCACAACCTTATGACGTGTTATGATTCTGGAAATGGGAAGACGTTTATCCTGGGCAGGAAGTACCTTGCACTGGAAAGATATTTCCATAAAGAGATCGCAAGGGTGCAGGCCCAGTGGTATGGGCAGCAGTCCGGAAAGGGAGTAAAGCATCCGGTCACATCAAAACATATCAGGAAGTTATATAAGAGAAAACAAGACTCAGTAACGGACTATCTGCACAAGATCACAAGATATCTTGCAGAATACTGCCGGGAACAGGGGATCACCTGTGTCGTTACAGGGGATATCCGGAACATCCGGAGAGAAAAAGACCTGGGACACAGGACAAACCAGAAGCTTCACAGCCTGCCGTATAACAGGATCTACATCATGCTGGAATATAAGCTGAAAAGATATGGGATCCGTTTTGTAAAACAGGAAGAAAGTTATACCAGCCAGTGCAGTCCGCTGTCACCGGAAGTAGGGAAAAGATATGCAGAGCCGTCCAAACGGAAAGAGAGAGGGTTGTACAGAGATGGAAACAGAACCTATAACGCAGATGCCGTAGGCGCATATAATATCCTGAGAAAATATCACTCCGTATCCGGAGTAAAAAGAGAACTGTCCGTAACCGGACTGAAAACACCGGAAATAATAAAAGTAGCTGTATAGCTCTAAAGAGCAAACAGTAGTGGTGCCATGGATGCACCCTGAAAAAAGGCGGTATCCCGCCTTAATTCAGATGCTCTGGTAACTCAGTTGCCGAGTAATTCACTCTGCTATATACTGATTGCATTCAAACACTTGCAATCCATATAGGATTTCACTGATTCAGTCAGAATCTCACTCCACATCAAATTTCTCCAGGCTTTCCAGTCTTGCTCTGTATTTGGAGTCATAGGCATCTGTAAACGAAGCCTCTTTCTTCATTTTTTCGAGAGCTGCTGCTGCTTTTTTAACTGTCTGGATAGTACCGGCACCTGCTACACAGCCGCCCGGACATGCCATTCCTTCCAAAAGATATCCATTATATTTACCAATCTTGGCCATCTGGAGCATCTTCTTACAGTTCTGCAGACCTTCTGCATTCATTACCTTTACTTCCCGATCAGGATCAATACGCTTCACCGCATGGACAACCGCTTCTGCCACACCACCGCTGACTGCGAAACCTCTTCCGTCAGCACTGGCATGAAACAGTGGTTCTCCTTCCGGAATATCTTTCCAGTCCACGCCTTTGGCATCAAACATTCCTGCTACTTCCTCGAAGGTCAGCACAAAATCCACATAGCTGCGGATACTCTTACGGCTGGCTTCCAGCTTCTTGGCTGCACAGGGACCTACGAAAACGATCTTACAATCTGGTTCCTTCTGCTTGATCAGCCTTGCAGTGAGAACCATAGGTGTCAGTGCCATAGAGATACATTTCGCCTGTTCCGGGAATAATTTCTTAGCCATCATAGACCAGGACGGACAACAGGATGTAGCCATGAAAGGAAGTTTCTCAGGAACTTCTTCCAAAAAGTCCTTTGCCTCCTCCACTGTGCACAGATCTGCACCGACGGCAACCTCTCTTACATCTGTAAAGCCAAGTGCCTGAAATGCTCCCCGTATCTTATTATTCTCCATACCCGGAAACTGGCCTGCAATGGCAGGCGCCACGATTGCATACACCGGTGTTTCACTTTTTAATGCCATAATAGTCTGGAAAATCTGTCCTTTGTCTACAATAGCACTGAACGGACAACTTACCAGACATTGTCCGCAGGATACACATTTATCCTGATCAATCTCTGCTCTTCCATATTCATCAGAGCCAATAGCATTCATACCGCATGCCTTTGAACATGGACGTTCCTGTTTGATGATTGCATTATACGGACAGGCTTCCAGACACTTTCCGCATTTGATACAGGCATCTTCATCAATATGGGATCTGCCGCCTTCCATATGCACTGCTTTCTTTGGACAGACTTCCACACAGGGATGCTCCAGGCACCCCTGACAGCCCTCTGTGATCATTACCCTTTTTTCAGGGCAGGAATTACAGGCAAACTTGATCACATTGATAAGCGGCGGTTCATAATACTTTTCCTCAATAACGCTGGCCTCCACACCTTTGGAAATTGGCGCATGCTCTGTAACCTTTCTCAGTGACATCCCCATTGCAACGCGAAGTCTCTCACCAACTACCGCTCTTTCCAGAAAAATACTGTCACGATAAGTCGCAATTTCACCGGGTACGATCTTGTAGGGAAGCTCTTCCAGCATCTCCGGAGACTGGCCTTCATATGCCATCCTCGCAATTTCTGTAAAAATTTTGTGTCTGATTTCTGTTTTGGATGAATACAGTCCTCTCATTTTTTCCTCCTGATTTTCGATTCGGATAACTGTACGGCAATCCAATGCAGGGACACCGAACAATTTCCATTTATAATTTCATCACTGCTGCAATCAGCACACTCATTTTTCCTCCTGCTGAACTTTCAGCCACTTCACAGAGAAACGAAATTCCGCTCATTTCCGTTTCCTTATCTGCATATCATATCACCAAATGCTTCCAGGCTCAACACAACATCAGAATTTTCGCTGAATTGTCGCCCCCGAAGTTGCTGTTCATATGTTGTTATCCCCAGATTCCACTCATCTGTTCCTCCAGATGGTCCAAGATATAATTATAAATATCTACGGACACACTGTCCGGATAGTGGGTTCCGTCTACGGTGGAAAATCCCTCAGATACCAGATGGGAATATACGTCTATGTAGGTAACTCCACTCAGGCTTGCCTGCATTGCCGCGTTAAAACTTTCAATCTCCGCATTACTGCAATAGGGATCATTCTGCACCGGACCTACAGACACGAAATAAGTCTGCGCTCCTCTGTTCCCCCATTCAGCAGCTTTGGAATTAATATAACTGATGTAGTCATTGACATGATAAAGATCATTAACACCCATCAGGATAATAACCGCTGTATTGTCCTCAATCTGATCTTCTACCTGCGGCACTCCTGTAGATACCATCCAGTCATATCCCATAGAAGAAAGACAGGACCAAATGCTGTCATCGTTTACCGCATCCCTCAATCCCTCTGTTCTGGAATCTCCGATAAATACCAGTTTATCTGCGGAGATAGTGTCCGGATGGTCTGGCTTGCTTAAAGTTCCCTGGTCTGCCGGATTCTGTTTATCTGTCTCAGTTTCCTGCTCCGGTGTTGGAGTAGATGCAGGTATTGGTGTTGCTTCAGGCATTGGTGTTGCTTCAGGTTTTTGTGTCAGTGCCGATTTGGATTTCGGTGCCGGCGGACCTGCCACTTCTGCCCCATGGACATCTGAAAACATACAGACAGCTACAATACATGCAGTTAATACAATTTGTCCGGTTCTATATTTTTTCGTAAATATCATTCCCTTCTGCAGTAATACTTACGTTACTTTTCACATATCTCAACTCCCTGGAGTGTGTTGCTGTGAACAGTAACATACTTACATCCCAGGCAGCATATCCGGCCATGAGAGGATTTCTCCGGAAATAATTTCCTCGTAATCTCCCTCAATATCCTGGCTTCTGCCTGCTTCGAACACGTTTGTCTCCGCTCCCCAGACACGATCTTCATATTCCCATATATGGAATCTCAGACCGCGAAACATAAAGTCGATGCTTCCGCATCCGTTTTCCTCTGTATATTCATAATGAATTTTCTTTGTTTTTAACGCTTCCTGTACTTTTTCCAAACGCATAAAATACCTCCTGATTATCTGTACAGTACCTTCTGTAATATAATACAGATAACTTTCACTGTAAAAAAATGTTCTCGTGTACACCCATCAAAAGTCAAACAGATATTCGCAATCCGCTTCGCTACACAGCTCTACATATGCTCTTAATCCTGACGCCATTATACAAAACGAATTATATCATACTCTGCTGCATAATATGTAATCTGAATGCCACTTCACAATTGCCGTTACTGTTCACTCCGTTCATAGTAACTTAGCCAAAATTCATTCCAGATTGCCTGTGGCAATAGAATTTTGGCTTGTATGTCTCGGGATTTTGGCATATTCATGCCAAAACACCTCGC
>OGUO01001278.1_pt1 | contig 17040 bp, 16 predicted proteins | sample 1553641 | NCBI WGS metagenome assembly OGUO01 (sample SAMEA2579980, study PRJEB22360) | human gut metagenome | biome: human gut; feature: human-associated habitat; material: faeces | place: Denmark | collected 2008/2010 | reverse complement strand
CCGCAGGGTGGGAAAGCTTTCTGTGTTCAGCAGCTGGTACGCGCCCGCACGGGAAATGCCCAGTGCTGTAGCCAGCTGATTGGCATTCAGCACCGCAGGCAGGTTTTCGTAGTTGTTGTTCATGTGTGACCTCCTTTGAAAATTACAGTTGACATTATGGACTATTAAGACTATAATACACAATGTAACTATTATGGTATGATTGTATAATGTAAATACGCAAAAGTCAATGGATAATTTTTTGCATCTATCTTGATATATCTAACAGGAGGAAACTATGATCTTTCCTGAACACATGGAATTCCGGTATTACATCACCCCGGAACGTAAGGAATGCTATGAACTATATAGCATGACACTGGGGTGCCGCAGAACCTTATTGGAAAAAACGCAGGACTTGGGCCAGTGCCTGGTTGACCTCTATGATACCGACTTTTATGACACATACTGTGTACTGTCTGAAATCAATAAACTATTGCGTCCCTTGACTCCTGAACACAAGGATGAAACTGCATGGAGAAAGCTGTTGGAATTGGCGATGCCGCTTTGTAAAGTGCATCCATTTTTTGGGCTATTGATCAAGGAACTGAGTGATTTAGAAGAAAATCACGCATATGGCAAGAATGATACCAAGGATATACTGCTTCGGTTTGACCGAGATTTTGAAAATATCGTTAGTGATGCAAAGGCATTAATTGAAGTGTGCCTGGATGATCGCTATCAGCCAAACTACTCCACGGCAGAGAGATACCGCGAGGCTCATTATGACGCTCGACTTTGCTTTGATGATATGCGCTATGGTGAGCTTGCCACAGAGGAAGTTATGTTGGAGCGTCCCGCATATGACAGCGCCTACAACTACAGCGTTGAAAAGCTGCGGGAGCAGGGCATCAAGACGGCGCTGCGCGAAGTGCTCTATCCCAACACCGTACGAGACCTCTACAACTATCTGAAGGGCTATTGTCTTCGTCTGCCGCTCCCAATCCACAAGTGCAAAAACTGCGGCAGATACTTTGTTGTGACTGGCAACATCACGCAGGACTACTGCACACGGTTGATGGAAGGCTCGGAAAAGACCTGCCGCCAAATGGGAGCCGTCGTGCAGTATCAGAGCAGGCAGATGAAGAATCCTGCCACAAGGGAGTTTACGCGCTCCTACAAGGCCCACAATGCCCGTGTGCGATATGGGACGATGACCAAGGCGGAGTTCACCGCATGGTCGAAGGAAGCGCGAAAGAAGCGCGACCTATGTACCAGTGGTAAGATGTCCCTTGAAGACTTCGTGGCGTGGCTCGACAGCGACAAGCAGCGATAAAACAACGGACTGACTGGCCGTTTTATGATCTCAGAAGAACAGGAGGTTTCATTGGCAACACGAAAGGCAAAAGGAGCCAAGGGCGGCGGCACGATCTGTCAGCGCCCTGACGGGCGCTGGGAGGCGCGCTATACCCTTGGCATTGATCCCAGGACAGGAAAACAAATTCAAAAATCCGTTTATGGCAAAACGCAGAAGGAGGTGCGGCAGAAGCTCACCGCGATCACCGCGGAGATCGACAGCGGAACATATCAGGAGCCTTGCAAGATGACCGTGAACGAATGGCTTGATATTTGGCTGAAGGATTATCAGATCGGCGTCAAGGATTCCACAGCATATCTCTATGAACGACAATCCAAGCTGTATCTGCGGCCTGCGCTCGGCAATATTCCGCTTGAAACGCTAAAGGCTCATACGGTCCAGCGTCTTTATAACTCACTCTCACAGGAACATGATGGGCAGCCCGCACTGAGTGCTAAAACCATCAAGAACATTCACGGCGTGCTGCACAAGGCCATCCAGCAGGCTGTTCTTCTCAACTACATCCGCTACAATCCGACGACCGCGTGTGTTTTGCCCAAAATTGTCAAAAAGGAGATCCATCCGCTGACCGACCAACAGACCGCTCAGCTTTTGAATCTCCTAAAAGGCAGCAAGTATGAAATTCCGCTCACCGTCGATCTCTTCACTGGTTTGCGCGAGGGTGAATTGCTCGGTCTGATGTGGGGCTGTGTTGATTTTGAAAAGGGTACGATTCTCGTCAATAAACAGCTCCGTAGAAGCCAGCGAAAGGGTGGGACCTATTACTTCTCCCCACCGAAAAACAACAAGAGCCGCACCATCACACCCGCACCGTATGTGATGAAGCTGCTGCAAGCGCAGAAGGTGCAGCAGGCCAGGCAGCGGTTAATGGCAGGCCCGGCGTGGGAGGACAGCGGCTTGGTGTTCACCAATGAGTTTGGACGCTATGTCTCCTATCGCGCAATCTTCGACAGCTTCAAGCGTATCGTGAAGCGCATTGGCCTTCCCGACGCAAGGATACATGACCTTCGCCATACCTACGCCGTCAACTGCATCCGTGCCGGTGATGACATCAAAACCGTGCAAAGCAATTTAGGACACGCAACTGCCGCCTTCACGCTGGATGTTTACGGTCATTTCACAGACGATATGCGCTCGGTCAGCGCGCAGCGCATGGAGGGCTTCATTACAAATGTTCTCAATTTATAAAGGGTACGATAAAGGGTAAAAGGTGTTTCAGGGCAGCAAAAAAGCCTTGAAACTACTAAGTTTCAAGGCTTTTTTCGTGGTGCGCGGTACAGGACTCGAACCGACAAAAAGGTGTTTTGGCTTGTCCCTTTTTATGCCGGCAAGTACCATAATGTGGGGGAATTATGCAATTTTATTGCCATCTCATGTTAGGTAATTTTATCTCATATCAACGCAGTAAGGCTAAAAATAAGGCTAAATTTTAGCCGCTGTGCAGGACATATCCCACGATTCTATTGGGCCTTCTTAATATGTTTTTCAAAAATATATATTGTTGTGCTTATGACCCTTCTTCCCCACCCCAAAGGTCTTTATGGCACTTCAACGCGCAAAGAAATATTCAACAACCATCTTTTCCTCTCGCCCTTTCCGATAGCGACATTGATCGTCACCCCGCGGGTGTAGGAGACTCTGCTGCTAAGTAGAAGCGCGGCGGTATTTGCTGCCTCCGACAGTTTTCTGCTGCGTCCCATCGGTGTATTCGAAGTTTTGGCGTAGCCTACCCGCAGTTCATCAATGCTGATCCCATGAGCGGAGGTAAGCACCGTTTCGTAGCTGAGTGCACGTAGCCCTGTTGCCTCCAGAATGCCGGCACCGCACCGACTACACACCCCTTTTTCTTGCCCAACTCTTTTGCCCACAAGCGGTTCAGGGAATTGACCGCGTTCTTGCTGGCGGCATAGACGCTTTGCCCTTCACTACCTTCCAGGCCGCTTTCCGAGGCCATACTGACAATTACGCAGTTGGCTTGCTTTACCATGACTTGCGCCGCTACCTGTGCACATGGAAACACACCCTTTGAGTTGACATTCATCCACCTTTGCCGCATTCTTCACAAGATAGCGCAATATGTTATTTCTGACAGATAGTGCAATGCAGACTGTGAATTGTCACTTGTTAAGCGGGTGAAAAAATGCTATACTCTATGTGACATCACGATGGAGAGCGGGGATAATAGTGGAGCTGAAACAGTCGTATGTTTTATCGCAGAAGCTTGCGCTGACGCAGACGATGCGCCAGTCGTTGGACTGCCTCCAGCTTTCTGCACCGGAGCTATGTGAGTATGTGCAGGATGTGGCGCTTTCTAATCCATTGTTGGATGTGTGTATGCCGACCTACTATGAAACAGAGCTGCCAAACGAAGATATGCGATCTGAATACGAACAGATTGAGCTGCGCAGTGAGGAAACATGGCGTGATATGCCGAGAGGTTCTGGGAATGCACTGGATATTTCTGCCGTGCTGACACGGGAACTGACTTTCCGAGATTACCTCAACGAACAGATTGGGCAAATGCGCCTCGTAGATGATGGGATGCTGCAGCTGTGCCGTTTTCTCATTGACTGCCTCGATGGGCGCGGCTATCTTGATTGCCCGCTTGAAGAATTATCGAAGGAATTTTGTATTCCGTTTTTCTCCCTTGAGCAGGCACTATATGCCATACAAATGCTCGATCCGCCGGGCGTCGGCGCACGCAGCCTCTCTGAGTGTCTGATTCTGCAGCTGGTGCAGAGCCGCTCATTAGACCCCCTGACAATAGGCATCGCTCGCAATGGTCTAGAGCAGTTAGGCAGACGAGATTATAAGGGGCTTGCAGCAATGTTGGGTGCCGGCGTAAGCGAGATAAAGCAGGCGGGCGCTAAGATTCTTGCGCTTGAACCGATTCCATCACGTAGCTTTGCCAGCAGCGAGCCGATAGCATACATCGTACCCGATGCGGCATTTTCTGTGGAACAGAGCAGGGTGACAATTGAGCTGAACAGGCGCGTTTTGCCCCGCCTTTCGGTCAACACCGAATACTCTGCGCTGCTTGCTACTTCCGATGACCCCAACGTGCAACAATATGTGCGTGAAAAACTTACAGAGGCAAACGCCATCATCAAGGGGGTTCATATGCGGTGCAATACGATCTTACGGTTGCTTACGCTGATTGCTACGGAGCAGCATGACTTCTTTTGCTCAGGTGGAACTCTTACGCCGATCACTATGCAGCAGATGGCGGAAAAAATGGACATGAGCACATCTACGGTAAGCCGTACAATACAGAATAAATATATTCAGTATCGGGGCAGAATTGTCCCTCTTCGCAGCTTCTTCACGACTGCTATTCGCTCGGATGCTTCCGTTTCTTCCCAGGCCGTCAGGCAACGCATCCAAGACCTGATTAAGACAGAGAATCCAGAAGCACCACTTTCGGATGAGTCAGTGCGTATAGCGCTATCAGCGCTCGGCATTGAGGTCAGTCGACGTGCTGTTGCAAAATACCGCATGGCACTGGATATCCCGCCTTCTTCTCAGCGAAAAAAACGTTGAGGCAACAATGGGCATATGCCTCCTTGCCGATGAAGCTTTGCAGGAAGCATACTGCTGAAATGAGTTTTTTATCAAGATAATTCCGCTTATACACCGGGTAATTAACATCTGTATTGCATGCGTATTGCAGCAACAATCTGTAACCTTCTCAGCGAAATAGTTAAGGCGGACACAGAGAAGCCCATAGAGGTTAATGCCATATATAGAAAACGGCAGAAGAAATGTTGTGCGAGGGGGGTCCTGTTGTGTTATCAAACTACATTGAACAATTATTTAAACTTGATAATTATTATGATGGCCTAATTGTTACAGACAACAAAGGCTATATCGAGTTTTTTATGACATACCGTCCTGATATCAGCGGCGCTAAGCAGGAAGACTTAGTCGGCAAGCATGTTCTTGATATTTATCCGGGGCTGACCGAGGAAACAAGTACGATTATGCGGGTGTTGCGTAGCGGCGAGCCGATTTACAACGAATACCAGACCTTGATTACCTGCCGTGAGGAGGTATTTCAATCCGTTAATACAACTATGCCGATTCGCGCAGGAGGTACAGGCGAGATCATAGGGGCAATTGATGTATCAAGATACGCAAGTCGTTTCTACGAAAAGCAAAGCATCAATCTTCACTCTGCTCACACGAGAAAGGGGCCTTTTTACTGCGTTGATGATATTATAACCTGCTCAGAAGATATTGAGGCGATTAAACGAAAAATCCCATTGATCTCAAAAACAGATTCGACAGTGCTGATCACCGGACGGTCTGGTACAGGAAAGGAGTTGATCGCTCAGTCTATTCACACCTCAAGCAACCGGGCAGACAAGGCATTTGTATCTCAAAATTGTGCCGCAATACCTGCGACGCTGCTGGAGAGCATCCTCTTCGGTACAACCAAGGGAAGCTACACTGGAGCCGAAAACAAGCCGGGACTTTTCGAGATTGCAAATGGGGGAACGTTATTTCTTGATGAGATCAATTCTATGGATATTAGCGTTCAGCCAAAGCTGCTGCGTGCAATTGAGGAAAAGCGTGTCTGCCGTCTGGGCAGCTATAAGCCACTCGAAGTCGATGTTAAAATCGTTGCAGCAATGAATGAAGACCCGCAGGAATGCGTTCGTAAAGGAAAGCTGCGCGAGGACTTGCTCTATCGACTAAGTGTTGTTCGGGTGGATATGCCAACGCTGCAGGAGCGACGCTGCGATATCGAGCTTTTGATGAAATATTTCATAAGCAAGTTCAACAGTAGTATGAAAAAGGACATTTTCGGTGTTGATGAAGAAGTAAAAAAAATGTTTGAGGAATATCCGTGGCCCGGAAATGTCCGAGAGCTTCGCAATACGATAGAGGGCGCCTTTAATGTCGCACAAGGGAAATGTATTCATGCGAGGGATCTGACGGGCTATATTGTACAACAATGCGGGCAACATGAGAAAGATTCATTGCCATGTAGCACTGGCGCTGATGAGGGGCCTTCCGGATTAAATGACCAGATTCATTCCGTGGAAAAGAGAATCATTGAGGATGCGCTGAAAAAAACCTCTACATATGCAGAGGCTGCACGACTAATCGGTATTTCTCGACAGGCTTTTATGTACAAAATGAAGAAATATAAAATTGACGTATGAATCGTTAGTCAAAAAATTTTGACACCTATGTGTCAAAATTTTTTGCGTATATGCAAAAATTTTTGGCAATTAGGAGCTGGAAGGCGAACTGGCCGACGCTCCTGCTTAGCTTAAATCGGCGGCTCAAAGAGCGGCGGTGTTGCATAAAAACTCGGAATAGCAAAGAATTCTGCAAAAATAGCAAAGAACTCTATAAAATTAGTATAATTTTATGTTTGACGCCCTCGTTCTGGCACACATTTTGCTGGTATACAAGTAGCACAACGACGTGGTCTCATTGAAGGCCGAAATCGTTGAATCTGCTTTAAAAACGAGGAGGATAATGCTAATGACAGATGTAAAACATGACATTGATGCTCTTGCTGGTGAGCGGTGGTTCCCACTCGAGACGACAATCACTGAGGATATGAGCAGTATATGGGGCGACTGGGGCGTGTGCTCAGAGGTCGATAAGCTTAAAGCGGTTTTGATGCGCCGTCCCGGAAAAGAAGTAGAGAATTTTGACTGGAAAGCCGCTCGATTCCGGGCTCCAATCGACCCCGAGAAGTTCCGTGCTCAGCATGATGCACTTGCCGATGTATACCGCGCACATGGCGTACAGGTACACTATGTCGATGAGCAGCGCAGTGACCGCCCCAACGCACTTTTCTGCCGCGATTTAGTCTTCATGACACCAGAAGGCGCAATCGTTACCCGTCCTGCAACGGAAGCTCGCAGAGGCGAGGAGCGTTATGCGGCAAAGAAATTGGCCGATCTTGGTGTACCGATTATTCGCACGATTTGTGGCGGCGCGACTTTTGAGGGTGCAATGGGAATGTGGATTGATCGCCATACAGTAATCCTTGCAAGCGGTGTACGTACAAATCGCGAGGGCTATGAAATGGTTCGCTATGAGCTTGAACGTATGGGAGTAACGCAGATTATTCATATGCAGATTCCCTATGGTCATGCGCACATTGACGGATTAGTAAATATGGCAAGTCATGATGTTGCTATGATCCACGCCTCTCAGGTCCCCTATGATGTTTGTGATGCGCTGAAGAAAAAGGGAATTAAGCTACTTGAGTGTCCCTCGAGAAATGAGGCTAAGGAGACCCTTGCAATCAATTATGTTGCTATTGAACCGGGCTTGGTTGTTATGCCAGCTGGTAATCCGCGCTCACAAGAGTTACTGGAGAAAAACGGAATCAAGGTTATTCCCATTCAGTTTGATGAAGTCCTTAAGGGCTTCGGCGCTATGCACTGCTGTACCGCATTCTTAAAACGCGGTTAATATTAGCAAATGGGATATGAAAGGAGCCTCAGCAAAATGAAGACGAAGAAATATATCAGTCTCCTGATGGCTATCATAATGATGCTCAGCCTATTTGCGGGCTGCGGCAGCGAGGGCAATACCCCATCGGTGAGCGATGATAAGGACACACTTTACCTCCGGCTTTCCTCTGCGCTCCAAAGCACCGACTGGCAACAGACCTCTGCCATGGAAGGCAATAAAATCACTTATGTTCAACTTTTTGAGGGCCTTTATGGCATTGATGAGTCTGCAGGCGGCTACTACAACCTACTGGCAAAGGATATTCAGGTCAGTGAAGATGGTCTTACCTATACCATCGAGCTTGTGGATGCCACCTTCCAGAACGGAGATCCTCTTACGGCAGAGGACGTCGTATTCAGCTATGAGCTGGCAATGCAGAATTCTAAATTCGGTTATGTGACCTCTATGATCGACTCGATCAAGGCAGACGGTGACAAAACTGTAATCATGACGCTCAAATATCCCTATTCTGCCATCTCTCACACCTTTTTTACCATTAAAATTTACAGCAAGAGAGAATATCAGGAAATCATTGATAGCGGGGTTCCCTTTGGAACCAGGCCGCATACAGCGGGAACGGGACCTTATTACGTATCTGAGTATGATGTTTCCGCCGGCGTGAAGCTGAAGGCCTATGAAAATTATTGGCAGGGCGCACCGGCAATCAAAAATGTTGAATACCGTCTTATCACCGAGGACGCTGCGGCAGTCATCGCATATGAGAATGGTGAGCTTGACTATCTCATGGATGCGCCCTTGTCCGAGTGGGAGGACATTGAATCCTCTGCCCAAGGACGTTGCACACTGGCAAAGGCGAACGATATTCAGTTTCTCGGCATCAACTATCAATCCCCGTCTAACAATGGTATTCTTGCCAATCCCAAAGTCCGTGAAGCGATATTCTATGCTATTAATAAGGAAAGCGTTGTTAAGGCTGCGACCAGCGGCTATGGTACAGTAGCATATGAATATATGGTTCCTGACTATGTAGCAACCGCTCCGCGCGCTAGTGATGGAAGGTTTAAAACCTATGACTATAATAAGGATGCCTGCCATCAGGCGTTGCTTGATGCCGGCTTTTCCGAAGAGCAGATTGCTGCGGGTATCAATGTCGGTACCATCCTGACCTACAATGCCGATACGGCACCGAAAGCAAAGGCCGCAGTTGTCATTCAGGCGTGCTTGGCCGAGAATGGTATGATCGCCAATGTTGAAATCGGCGAAACTGGTCCTGTGACAGAGCGTCTCTATGCACTTGACTATGATATGTGCGTATATTCGGACAGTGGTAACTATGATTACAATAACATTCGCCAGCAGGTTGATTCAGAGTCTGTCGGAATGTATGTTGTCTGCTATAAAGATGATAAAAACACATTCGACTGGCAAAAGATTGAGAATCTGGTTGATCAGGGTGTTCTTGCTACCGACACCAAGGAACGATATGATATTTACACTGAGCTGTGGAGCATGATTATGGACACCAAGACAATCCTGCCCCTTTATCATGGAGCCGTCGGCATTGCATGGTCTGACCGCGTAAAGATTGACAGCATTAACCCATTCTACTACCACCTGACCGATATCAGTTGGGCTAAATAAACTCTTTCCTGTAGGATAAGTGGATCAGCTATCGTTGGTCCTTAGGCTGACGATAGCTGATCTCTCAAAAAAGGGGGCAAGTATGCAGAAATACATCGCAAAGCGTATCCTATTTTTAATTCCAACCATTATCGGCGTGACTTTGATTATCTATCTGATTATGAACATAACGCCGGGAGATCCGGGACGTGCTATTCTCGGATCTGGTGTCTCTCAGGCGGATGTGGATGCATATAACCATGCGATCGGATATGACTTGCCGTTTTTTCAGAAATTTGTGAACTATCTCAGCAATATGTTTCTCCACCAGGATTTTGGCATTTCTTATGTTACCAAGCAAAATGTATTCGATGAGATATGGCCGCGGTATATTATGACATTAAAGCTGGCGTTCATTGGAATGATTCTCTCAACAGCCATCGGAATTCCTCTGGGAATCTATGCTGCTGTGAAGCAATATTCACCCATGGATACGATTTCCTCAGTTATCTCCTTCCTGTTGGCTGCTGTACCGACCTTTGTTCTCGGCCTTGTACTACTGTTCTTCTTTGCACTCAAGCTCAAGTGGCTGCCGTCTTACGGCATTCCGAACTGGACAGGCTATATCATGCCAGCACTGGCAATCTCACTTCCCATTGCCGCACAGAATTTCCGCTTTACCAAGTCGTCTATGTTAGATGCGATTCGTCAGGACTATGTCCGAACTGCACGCGCTAAGGGTGCCAGCGAACGTACTGTAATTTGGAAGCATGTGTTGAAGAATGCGCTTCTTCCTGTTATCACACAAGTTGGCATGAGCCTCGGCCTTCTGCTGTGTGGCGCTGTGGTTGCAGAGGAGTTGTTTTCTGTGCAAGGTATCGGCAGCCTGATTGTCGAGCGTATTACTTATAAGGATGAGCCGGTCATCATTGCCGGAACGATTCTGATCTCGATCTGCTTTACCGTTGTTATGCTGGTCGTGGATTTGATTTATGCGATGATCGACCCTCGCATTCGCGCCAAATACACAAAATCTGGGAGGAAGTGAGCAAATGGCGGCCCAAAAAAGCTTGAATGAAGACTACAAAAGTGACGGGAAATGGAAAGAGATATGGCGCAGATTCAAAAAGAATAAGGGAGCCGTGATTGGACTGGTGCTGCTGGTCGTGCTGACGGTGATCTTGGTGGGCGCGCCACTGTTTATCTCCTATGATAAGGCAATTACACAGAATATGGATTTAATGCTTGCAAAGCCCTCCGTAGGGAATCTTTTCGGCAACGACGGATACGGACGCGACATTTTTGCGCGTATTATCTACGGTGGACGTGTTTCCATTGCTATTGCGATTCTTGCGACGATTTCTTCATGCCTGTTTGGCAGCCTTCTCGGTGCAGTCGCTGGCTATTTTGGTGGCAAGGTAGACAGCATTATCATGCGGTCGCTGGATATTTTTATGTCGGTTCCTGACATTCTTTTTACCATGGCGGTCGTATATGCGTTGGGTGCCAGCTTTACCAATTTGATCATTGCGCTGACTTTGGCGTATTTTACCAACTATGTCCGACTGGTTCGCTCTGAGGTACTTACGCTTTCTGAACAGGACTATGTCGAGGCGGCAAAGGCTGGCGGTTCGAGCGGATTTCGCATCATTCTCTCACATATTATCCCCAATGCAATTGGCGTTATTATTGTCAACACCACGTTGAACATCGCAAAAATTATTATCTATGAATCGACGCTGAGTTTCTTGGGCCTCGGTATGCCGGCCCCCCAGCCGGAGTGGGGGCAGATGCTTTCGGAGGCTCGCGAATTTATGAGAAAAGCGCCTCATTTGATGGCATTTCCCGCACTATCTATCATTGTTACGGCCTGCTCAGTGAATCTTATCGGCGATGGTCTGCGCGATGCGTTGGACCCGCATTTGAAGTCATAAGGTACGCCACGGGAGGGGAGCTATAATGGAAAATGAAAAAAGCCCGATTTTGGAGATTAAGGATCTTCGGGTTACTTATGAAACTGACATAGAGGTTGTGGAGGCTGTCAACGGTATCAGCTTTCAAATCGAAAAGGGAAAAACACTCGGTCTCGTCGGCGAGACCGGCGCTGGCAAGACGACAACAGCGCTGAGTATTCTTCGCCTTTTGCCGGAAACGACAGGTCGTATTAAAGGCGGAGAGATCTGCTTTGAAGGCGAAGACTTGCTCCATGTTGACGAGGAGCAAATGCGGGGCGTGAGAGGAAACCGCATCTCTATGGTATTTCAAGACCCGATGTCTTCGCTGAATCCGGTCTACACAGTCGGCGATCAAATTGGAGAGGCAATTCGACTTCACAGGCCTGAACTATCTAATGATGCCGTAGAGCAGCGAATCGACGAGATCCTCCAGTTGGTCGGCATTATGCCATCGCGAAAGCACGAGTATCCACATCAGTTTTCAGGCGGTATGAAGCAGCGCGTTGTTATCGCTATGGCGTTGTGCTGCGAGCCAGAGCTGCTCATTGCGGATGAACCGACAACTGCATTGGATGTCACGATACAGGCTCAGGTTCTGGCCATGATCGCGGAACTTCGGAGTCGGCTCGGAACCTCAATGCTGATGATTACACATGATTTGGGCATTGTTGCGCGAACCTGTGATGATGTGTGCGTGATGTATGCAGGAAAAATCGTAGAGGCTGGTACCGTAGAGGATATTTTTCTCGCGCCGTCGCACCACCCCTATACAGAGGGCCTCTTTGGTTCCATTCCAAATCTGACAACAAAGGCACGCCGACTTAAACCTATTTTAGGTCTTATGCCGGATCCTACAAATTTACCAAGGGGATGCGAATTCGCACCGCGCTGTGAAAAGTGCATGGAGATTTGTCGAACGGAAAAGCCAAAAATATGCGGCGAGGGGAGTCATAAGCTCTACTGCCATCTATTTGATCCGGATAGGCAAAAAACAGGTGTAGGAGGGAATACGAATGGATGATAAGGGCAACGCACCTCTGTTAGAAACAATAGACCTGAAAAAGTATTTTAAGGTGGGAGGTGGCACACTGCATGCTGTTGATTCAATCAACATTAAGCTCTATCAGGGTGAAACGCTTGGTGTTGTTGGCGAGTCAGGCTGCGGAAAGTCCACATTGGGCCGTACAATCCTCAAGCTTATTGAGCCGACCGCCGGTCATATTATCTACGACGGAAAAGACATTACCAGCCTCAATATCCGTAAGATGCGGCCGTTGCGCCGCGAAATGCAGATCATCTTTCAAGATCCTTACTCAAGCATTGATCCACGAAAATCCGTGATTGAAACGATCTCGGAATATATGTTCATCCATAAGTCTTATCCGACGCGGCGCGAAATTATGAACCGGGCGGTTGAGCTGATGGATATGGTTGGGCTTGCCAGACGTTACGCTGATGCTTACCCTCACGAACTTGACGGAGGGCGCCGTCAACGTATCGGCATTGCGCGTGCGCTGTCGCTGCAGCCACGCTTCATCGTTTGTGATGAGCCTGTTTCTGCACTTGATATGTCAATTCAGGCCCAAATACTAAACCTTTTGATGGACCTTCAGGATGAACTAAATCTGTCCTATATGTTCGTCACGCACGATTTATCCGTTGTCAAGCATATCTCGGACCAAATTATGGTCATGTATCTAGGAACCTGCATTGAGTTTGCAAGCTCTGACGAATTGTTTCAAAAGCCGCTCCACCCTTATACAAAGGCCCTCTTGGCCGCTATCCCGGAGCCTGATTTGGAGAGTCGCAAAAAGGGTTTCCAGCTCATTCGGGGTGAGGTATCCAGCCCGATTGACCCAAAACCAGGCTGCCGATTTGCTGGCCGCTGCGAGCACTGCATGGCGCAGTGCCTTGAAAAGACACCGGAATATGTGGAGACGGAACCGGGTCACTTTGTGGCTTGCCACTTGGTGAACGGGCGATAACAATACAACTCATAGGAGAATACATAACATGATGGACACCTTGAAAATGGACATTGACGCGTTGCTCGGTGAGCGATGGTTCCCAAAGGAAACATCCTTTGAGGAGGATATTACAGAGTATTGGGGTGAATGGGGCGTTTGCTCTGAGGTTGAAACGCTGCGTGCAGTTTTGATGCGTCGCCCCGGGAAGGAAGTTGAAAGCTTTGATCCAAAAGCAGTTCGTTTTTCAGACGAGCCGATCGACGTTGAGCTTATGCGCCGACAACACGATAATGTGGCTAAGGTCTATACGGACTTTGGCGCAAAGGTTTACTATGTAGAGCATCAGCTTGAAGACAGGCCAAATGCTGTTTTCTGCCGTGATTTGATGTTTATGACGCCGGAGGGGGCAATCATTACCCGCCCCGGCATGGCAGCTCGTCGCGGCGAGGAACGCTATGTTGCCGAAGCTCTTGCTAAAATCGGAGTTCCAATCCTCAAAACAATTGCCGGTGATGGTATGTTTGAGGGAGCAAATGCTATGTGGGTCGATCGACATACCTGTGTTGTTTCAACGGGGTCACGCTGCAATCGTAGCGGCTATGAGCAGGTTAAAACTGAGCTTGAGCGTATGGGCGTTACTGTTTATCATATGCAGCAGCCGTATAGCAACATCCACATTGATGGTATTATGAACGCAATTAGTCATGACAAGGTCCTTGTTCATGCAGCGCAGGTGCCTTATGACATCATTGATATGCTCAAGAAAAAGGGCTACGAGATTCTTGAGATTCCCTCCCGCACGGAGCAATTCAGAACATTGGCATGCAACTTTGTTGCGTTGGAGCCTAATCACATTCTTATGGCACAAGGGAATCCCCGTACACAGGAAATGTTGGACAAGCATGGCGTAAATATTGATACCGTGGATATCTCAGAAATTCTCAAGGGTCGTGGTTCTCTACACTGCATCACTGCGTTTTTAAAGAGAGGATAGGGTAAGCAATAATTGGCTTGCTCACCCGTGCGCTGCAGGGATGGATTGGAGCTGCAATACCACACACACAAGCACTTGGGTCGTAACCGTCAAGGCTGACGGTGGCTGGATTACGCATGGGACAATAGTGTCGGGAAGCTTCTCAGCTTCCCGACACTATAATGTTCAGGGGCGCGCAATAAACGACGATCAATGAACTGAAACACAGGTCGCCTTTTTGCTCTCATAGGTGTGAATCGTCTTGAGCACTTTTGCTACAATTTTGACCTTGGATTTAGGCACAACAGAGAAAACATTGCGGTAGAAATGCACCGTGCAGCGCTGGTATTTGTCGTCCGGGAACACCTCGCCCACGGCCTCCTTCATGCCCTCAGCGGCGCCTAAAACCTCACGAAAACAATCCTATTTCACGGCGATTGCCACCAGAATCGCCACATTTTCGTGCTCTCCGCCCCAGTTGCGGCGCGGGTAGATGCTCTCCATGTAGACGTATGGATAGCGCCCGCCCTGCAATGGGCGGTTGCGCCAGTCCTCGATGTGAACGCAATCTTTCCTACTGAGGTAAAGAACATTGCCATCAATATCGGCATGGGAAAAATCCGAACCTGCCGTTTACACTGATTGACGAGGGTAATACAGCTTCTGCCAATACTGCTGCCCTCTATACAGATTCACTTACCGGCGGTTCAAACTGGTATAAGGACATTTCTAGCATGAAGGTTCTGGACATAGGTAACAAACGAAAAGGTTATTACCTCAATGGTTTGAAAGGCCGCAATAGGCAAAACCTTAGAGCTAAAATCTGTCAAATAGTTATCTGCTTTTTATCGAAGTGCTCGAGCATTGCTTGGGCGTTTCAGTCTGTTAAAAAACAGCATTGGCTGAACTTCGCAGGTAGCGGTGTTGGTTTACTTTGTAGGCCTTATTATATAGGTGAAAACTCAAGGGTTCCGTCAATACACCATTTATACGGCAGCAATACGACTTTGCCGAAATCATGAACCGATGATACGCACGGAATATGTACACAATACGCATTATGAAAATCTGCCGCAGCCTGATGAGACACCACATTTTGAAAATTTATCGCTTGACATATACCGTATCTTGTGGTATACAAAAATTGTAATTGATTCTATGCACGCTTTCCTCCTCGGAGGCGTAGGCCGTCCGGCCTATGTGCGGAGTGATCCGCCTGTGCACGTAGTTAGGTTTGTACGTTATGTAACACTTATAGGAGATTACTATGCCCTTTTGAGGAGCATATCTGCTCTGTGTTTGTATGGATTTTTGCCAAGTGGGTTTGCAGCTGCTCGGCATATTGGGAAGAGACGAAAGGCAACTTTATGCCAGTTCGTCTCTTTTTGTATTCTGTAGACTATGGAAAAACTCCAACTATACAGCGCTCGATGGCTCTGCTACAATAGCCTTGTATTAGGAGTCTCGCGGTGCACTGGGCAAGAAATATCTGCTTGCCGCGAAGCATCCCTTGGGCGAAGTAAGTTAGGGCGGAGTAAGTTAGGGAGGAACGGCGACTGTAGTGGGACAAGTGCGCCCATTCGTCTGAAAAAAGAAGATTGGAAAGAAAAAAGATTCCGCAGAAACCTTAACCGTTTTCGGCGGTATAATACTTAAAACGATAAGAAGTAATTTCGCGGCGGGCGCTCGCGCTGTGCCGCTGAAGCAAAGAGACGAAGCAGACATCCGGTCTGCCGCGTCTCTTTTTGCGTTTTTGTATGGAGCCTCGCTCGTCGGAGCAGCCACCGGCTTTGCCGGCCGGAGGCCACGAGGCGGCAGGAAGGATGGAAGGATAGGCAGAAAACAGCATGGATTCCTCTCAGATCGGGGCGGTTTGAGGATACAGGAGAAAGCGCCTCACGAGACCTCGGCAAAGGTCTCACCCCTGCGCCCGGGCAGCGTGCCCGAACCGGCGGCGCAGGAACCGCACACTCCCGATCCACAGCCGGTGCGGATCAAAGAACACTGGCAACTGCTTCCGTTTTGTCAGCAGCTGCAGCCGAGTTCAGCGGCCTGGTGTTCACCGCCGCCATCGCAGATGGCAGGGCGCACGCCCCACGCGGTATCGTACTGACCGAGGCAAAAGTAAAAAGAGACAGGTTTCGGGCCGCACCGCAAAACGGTAGACGCCGCAAGGCCTTTTCACCGTTCAAGGACCTCCATTCCGCGGAAAGGAAGCGGAAACGGAACCATTTGCCAACGGGTGAAGTGCGCCCATCTGAACACGATAACGACTTCTAAGGAGATCTACATATATGGCTACCATTCAAAATAAAGGCCCCTTCCGCTCCCTTGTCGCACAGTTGGACAAGCTGGCGCGGCATAACCGACAAGGCAGCTTTCGCACCAAGGCGCGCTACTACGAGGCGTGCAAACGGTTCTGCGCCTACCTCGCTGCAGAGTACCATCTGCAAAAGCTGGAGAACATCAGCGGCAAGCATCTGGTGAGTTATGTGCTGTATTTACAGGATACCGGCAAGTCTGCCGGCACCGTAAAAACCGACCTTGCCGCCATTCGCTTCTTCCACGATAAGATGTCCCGCCCAAAATACACGCTGCCAACGAACAGCGAGTTAGGCGTCGAGCTGGAGCGCCGTCGATTCGGACAGCTCGACCGGACATGGAGCGGGCCGGAGTTCAACCGTCTGCTCGGCAAGGCAATGGCGGAAAACCGTGATGACTTCA
>OGUO01001267.1_pt1 | contig 17119 bp, 8 predicted proteins | sample 1553641 | NCBI WGS metagenome assembly OGUO01 (sample SAMEA2579980, study PRJEB22360) | human gut metagenome | biome: human gut; feature: human-associated habitat; material: faeces | place: Denmark | collected 2008/2010 | reverse complement strand
AAAGGCCAGCCAGTAAGCACACTGCTGAGCGAAGAAAAACTGAACGAAGTGGTAGCTTCTACTATGGTAGGTGGTGCTACACTGACTAAGTTGCTGGGTACTTCTGCATGGTATGCTCCGGGTGCGGCAGGCGCTTATGTCGTTGAGTCTATCATCCACAACCAGAAGAAGATGATTCCTTGTTCAGTATATCTGGAAGGAGAATACGGTGAATCAGACATCTGTATCGGTGTTCCCGTAATCCTTGGCAAGAACGGTATCGAGAAAATCGTTGAACTGGAACTGACTGCTGACGAAAAAGCTAAATTTGCTGCCAGCGCTGCTGCCGTTCACAAGACAAATGCCGCTTTGAAGGAAGTAGGTGCTCTCTAATTGAGGGTAACTTAAAGAGAAATAAGCAAGCCTCACGGACTTTTTCTGACAAGGAAAAGACGTGAGGCTTTTTTTATCCCCCAAAAAGAATCATTATGAAAAAACTACTATTAGGTATTGCTGCCGCTTGCCTGGCAGGTTTTACTTTTGCGCAAGATGCTCCGCTCTGGATGCGTCATAGTGTTATCTCTCCCGATGGGACCACCATTGCTTTTACGTATAAGGGAGATATTTATACGGTGCCGGTTACCGGTGGACGTGCCATGCAGATAACTACCAATCCTGCATATGATACGGATCCGGTATGGAGTCCGGACAGTAAGCAGGTTGCTTTTGCTTCGGACCGTATGGGAAGCCTGGACGTCTACATTGTGTCCAAAGACGGAGGCGAACCACGACGGCTGACTACCCACTCGGGAAGCGAAACGCCGCTTGCTTTTACAGATGCCGGACATATCCTGTTCTCTGCGGGCATCATGCCGTCTGCCGAGGCTGTTGTCTTTCCCTCTAACGGGCAGTTCAACCAGGTCTATCGAGTATCAGTGGAGGGAGGGCGCCCGACGATGATTTCGTCCATGCCTATGGAGTGCATCTCCATCAATAAGGAGGGAGCGATGTTGTATCAGGATAAGAAAGGTTACGAGGACTACTGGCGTAAACATCACGTATCGCCCATTGCCCGGGACATCTGGATGTATACTCCGGGAAAAGAACCGCAGTACCGCCAACTGACTACTTTCGGAGGAGAAGACCGTGAACCGGTTTGGGCTCCTGATGGAAAAACATTCTACTATCTGAGTGAGGAAAACGGCTCTTTCAATATCTACCGACGTACTCCCGGAGATGCGAAGGCCGTGCAGTTGACGCACTATACCAAAAATCCGGTACGCTATCTCAGTGCCGCTACGGACGGAAGGTTGTGCTATGGATTTGATGGTGAGATTTACACCCTGCTTCCCGGTGGAGAAGCGCAAAAGGTGAACATCAGCATTGTTTCCGACAGAAACGACAAGGATATTATCCGCCAGATTAAGAGTAGCGGTGCCACGGAAATGGCAGTGTCTCCGGATGGTAAGGAAGTGGCTTTCGTTTTGCGCGGCGATGTCTACGTCACTTCAGTGGAATATAAGACTACGAAGCAGATAACGAATACTCCTTGTCAGGAACGTACCGTAGACTTTGCCCCCGATGGCCGAACACTGGTTTATGCTTCCGAACGTGGCGGGCTTTGGCAACTTTACACTTCGACGATTGTGCGTAAGGATGAAAAGCTGTTTACCTATGCCACAGAGCTGAAGGAAGAACGCTTGACAAACTCGGATGCCGCTTCTTTTCAACCCCAATACAGCCCTGACGGTAAAGAGATTGCCTTTCTCGAAAAACGCAGCACCATCCGTGTCATCAATTTGAAGACAAAGGATGTGCGTACCGTTATGGATGGCAAGTATCAATACTCTTATTCGGACGGTGACCAGTGGTTTCAGTGGAGTCCGGACAGCAAATGGATTCTTTCGGACTATATCGGTGTAGGTGGATGGAACAACAAAGATGTTGTGCTGCTGAATGCCGATGGCAAGGGTGAAATGGTGAACCTGACCGAGAGCGGATACAACGATGGCAATGCCAAATGGGTATTGGGTGGAAAAGCCATGATTTGGACCAGTGACCGTGCGGGGTATCGCAGCCACGGCAGTTGGGGAGCCGAAGACGATACTTATATCATGTTCTTTGATGCTGAAGCATACGACCGTTTTTTGATGAACAAGGAAGAAACCGCTTTACTCGAGGAAGCGGAGAAGGCAGAGAAGGAAAAAGCTGGGAAGAAAGACGAAAAGGATGCCAAGAAGAAAAAAGGGGATGCCGACAAAGATAAGGAGAAAAAGGTAGAGCCGTTAAAGTTCGACCTCGCAAACCGCTTTGACCGTATTGTACGCCTGACCGTCAACTCCTCGCATATGGCAGATGCCATGCTTTCTGCTAAAGGGGATAAACTCTATTATCTTTCTGTTTTCGAGGATGGGTACGATCTTTGGGAACACAATCTGAAAGAGAATGTTACAAAAGTTCTTTTGAAGAAAGTAGGTGCAGGCGCTTTGCAGCCTGACAAGGAAGGGAAGAATATCTTCCTTTGTGCCCGCGACGGAATGAAGAAGATAGAGATTGAAGGCAGCAAGATTTCTCCAATTGAATTTGAGGCTTTCTTCGATTACCGCCCTTATGGTGAGCGTGAATATATCTTCGACCACATCTGGCAGCAGGTAAATGATAAGTTCTATGTGGCAGACTTGCAAGGTACGGACTGGAATGGATACAAAGAAACTTATAAGCGCTTCTTGCCGTATATCAACAATAACTACGATTTTGCGGAAATGCTGAGTGAGATGCTGGGTGAATTGAACGGTTCTCATACGGGAGCGCGTTATTATGCTTCGGGCGCAGCACTTCCTACGGCTGCTTTGGGAGTGTTCTATGATGAAGCTTATGCGGGCGATGGATTGAAGATTAAAGAAATTATAGCTCAGAGTCCATTGACGAAGAAAAAGACGGATGTCAAGCCGGGCTGTATTATCGAGAAAGTGGATGGTGTTGCCATTAAGGCTGGCGCTGATTATTTCCCGTTACTCGAAGGTAAGGCAGGCCGCAAGGTGATTCTCTCGGTCTATGATCCTGTTACCGGAAAGCGGTTTGAAGAAACCTTGAAGCCCATATCTTACGGTGCCCAGAATGAGCTGTTGTATAAGCGCTGGGTGGAAAACTGCCGCAAAAAGGTGGATGAATATTCCGGCGGACGCATTGCTTATATTCACATCAAAGGTATGGATAGTCCGAGCTTCCGTAAGATTTACTCCGATTTGTTGAGCGAAAGCAGTCGTAAGAAAGAGGCTGTTGTGGTGGGTAGCCCCCAAAAACGGCTTTCACACCCCGCCATAACGGAGGCGGGTGGCTGCACGAACAAGTAGCGACGTTACTTAGCGGCAAGGAGTATGAACGCTTTGTGCCGCGTGGCCAGTACATCGGCAGCGATCCTTTTGACAGATGGCTGAAACCTTCGTGTATGCTGGTTTGCGAGGATAATTACAGCAATGCCCACGGTACTCCTTTTGTGTACAAGACGTTGGGTATCGGTAAGCTGATAGGTGCTCCCGTGGCAGGAACCATGACTGCTGTCTGGTGGGAAAGCCAGATCGATCCAAGTATTGTATTCGGTATTCCGCAGGTAGGTTGCATGGATATGCAGGGCAACTATCTGGAGAACCGCACGTTGCAGCCTGATATCCTGGTCTATAATGAACCGGAAGCTGTTTTGAAGGGAGAAGATGCACAGCTGAAAGCGGCGGTGGACCACTTGCTGAAGAGGTTGCCGCAAAAGAAATAGATGGATTGGACTTTATAAACAAGAGGCTGAATTCAAGATTGAATTCAGCCTCTTGTTTATAAAGTCGATGGGGTGTCTTATTTATTTTACAGTTACTTCTGACAGTTTTAACCAACCAGAATTAGTGAAGGTTCCCTTGGCAGAGATATCCAGCCCCTTAACATTGCTTCCATTGCCTTTGGTTGTATCGACTAAAGCTACTGCCCAGGTATAGGTTCCTTTTTTTACCCCGTGAAGTTTGGGAGTGAACTCATAGGAAGTGGGATAGCCTTTTATCCAGACGGATAAATCAGTATTGTTGTCCAGATAAGAGTAGACTACTTGATTGTCTTGGTTCAATAATGCGAAAGCTACTTTATACTTTTGGTTCCATTGTGGTATATTGGTTGGGCAATATCCCCAGCCTAAGTTGTTCCAGCGATGTACTATCTTTATTCTTGAACCACTCTTCATTTCTTTGGGAACTACAATGGAATCGGGATATAAACGATAACCTCCTTCGGAGATGAAACGCTCAACCAAAGGATAGGCATCACGGAACCAACTCATGGTTTCGTCTCCTACACGGAAATCCATCATGTTGACATGAGCTTCCTGACCGTCTTCAAATTCTCCGATACGCACATCTTTGGCTGTTTTGTAACCGCTCGGGTCATTGTGATAAGGGTGCTTGCTCACAATCCATCCACCTTCCAGTAGAACCGGGCGTTTCATAATCCAAGGTTTCACATAGTTTCGCTCCCACTGGCCGTAATACTCTCTCATTCCGAAAGCATCATGACGTAAGGAAAAGCCTTTCTCGCAAGCGCTGTCCAACAAGCGTTTACTATCGGGATCAAAATTCTCCTCACCTGCCCAGTCTTTGCCTGCACCCATCCAACGATGGTAGTTGATAACTAAAGGTACTTTGGTGAAGTGTTTGACGTAGAGGTCTGTAATCCAATTGAACACAGCTTCCCGGTTCTTGGGGTCAATGTACTTCATAGTGTGTGCCTCACCCCATTTGCCAAGACCGTAGCCGTCTATAAATTCCACCAGGTCAGGGTCATTGTATTTTTGGGCAAATGCTTCTATGAACTTTGCATATTTCTCCTGGAAGATAGGGTCATCAGGATAGGGAGAGCGTTTTCCATTGTCTGTATAGTATTTGGCTCCTGCATCGAATACATAGGCCGGAGTGGCTTCATTTTTTCGGTCGCGGCTGTCGACAACTACACGGAAAGAGAGACGCATACCTCTGTCGAGTGCCCCTTGAATTACTTTTTTCAACTTTTCGTTGGTATCCCAGCCGTAGACTCCTTCGGCGGGATTGAAGGTACTCCAATGCGTACGGATATAGAGTGTGCGTGCATAATCGGAGATTTTCACGGTTGTTCCTTTTTCCGGTACATAGATATGGTCGTATTTCTTCCAGAAGTCATCGCTGACATTCTCATTTGCATAAACAACCCAACCACTTAAAGGGTTTCCCTGCATGGTTTTTCTGTCTGGCCAGATTTTTATATAATCAGCTTCCGTATCTACAGCCATCTTGTATATCTGGCATCCTGCTGCAAGAAACGCACCGACACCGTAAACTTCTGTCATGTCACGCGTCACTTTACGGGGGTCGGCACCGATAGGCTGTACCCAGCCAAGTTTACCGCTTGCATCTACAGCATCGGTCAGTGCCTTCCAGCCTTTTATAATGACTGGCATGAAATCGTCTTCATTCAAGAGTCCCGCATTTACGCCATAGGCCAACGCATATACAAAGAAACCGGTGGAACTGGTTTCGGGAGAAGGATAAGAAGCCGGATCCAGAAGGCTGGCATGCCAATAACCGTCTTCGTTCTGCAATCCGGCGATACGTGTGCATAACCGGATAAACAGTTCTTCGTAATAAGCGCGTTCCATCAAGCCTTTGGGCAACTCCTGCAATACTTCTGCCAGACCGGCCAGTACCCAGGCATTTCCACGTCCCCAGAACACCTTTTTGCCATTGGCTTCTTTTTTACCGAAATAATGCCAATCGCGGTAGAAAAGGTTCTCTTCCTTATCGAATAGGTATTCGTAGGTAGCCCGGTATTCATTGTCCATGAATTGGAGGTATTTCCGGTTGTTGGTTTCACGGTATAGCTTGGCATAAACCGGGGGGGCCATAAACAAGGCATCACACCAGGTCCAGCGTTCTAGGGTTTTGTTGTCACCATACTCCAGTTTGAATGTACCGTTGGATGGATGGTTGACAATCCATTCCGTACGTGCCAGGGTAGGAGCCAGTATTTCCTCTTTTTTATATTTACGGTATAAGTCAATGAATGATTGGGAAACGGTTATATCGTCTGCATGGTACAACCGCTGATGGGGTTGCCAGCAGTTTCGTCTTCCTATTTTATAGAGCCATTGATAGTAGGTGCTGTCATTGTACTCCTCTTCTGCCAGTTTAGCCCAATCTACCATACCTACATAAAGTGCTCCATTGGTCCAATCCAGGTCGTGGTGTTCGTGGGCAGTGTTAGGATTGGAAATTTGCCAGTCTGCCACTTGCTTCATTTTCTCTTTTACTTCCTTTTTGCTGAATGGCACTTGTGCCATGATTGCCATACTGATAAACAGAAAGGCTGCTGCTGTTAATTGTCTGTGTATCTTCATGATTGTTTATTGATAAAATTAAGGGAATTGCCTTTGTTCTCAATGGACGCGGACAATTCCCTTTATGAGAATCTTGAAAACTATCTTTTTACCTTTATTCGTGTTTTATTTTGTCTTTGTGCTGTTAATATCCTTCGTTTTGCGGGAATTCTGCACCCGTATTTGAATCGATTATGCTCTGAGGAATCGGCCATAATGTGTGGTAATCACGCATAACGGGCCCCGATTCTGTATTGTATTTGCGGGTACGCTCCAATAATTTGCCGGTACGGCATAAGGTAAAGCGGCGTGATTCTTCACCTACCAACTCGCGGATACGTTCGTCCAGCAAGAAGTCCATGGTCATTTCACTGTCCGTAATTTCAGGAGCATGTGCGCGACGGCGTACAACATTGATTGCTTCGCGGGCACCTGAAATATCGTTCAACCCCAACCTTGCTTCGCAGAGTAAGAGATAAGTCTCGGACAAACGGAACTTCATGCGGTCACGGTAGGAACCGGTCAAAGAAAGGTTTTCGGAACGGCCATAGAAGAATTTTGTCAGAGCCGGATAAAGACGGAAGGTGGTAAACCATGTTTCGTCTGTAATCGTGGCTTTTTTACCATAAAGGTCGGGCATGTTCTCGTTGTTGTAATACCAGTTACGTTTGATGTTGTATTCGGAATTACGAATGTCTTCTTCATCAAAGAAACCGGTATCTTCTCCAATCCACCATTTCATTGGTACCAATTGCGACAAGCCGCGGCCACCCAGTGAGTCTGCCAAAACAAAACCGGTAATTTCGAAGTATTTGGGTTCCCAGGCACGGCGTGTCCAGTCATCGGAATTTGTACCGCCACCAGTAGTGTTATATTCAAACTGCATGACCCAAATGCTTTCCATATTGCCGGATGTGCGATTTTGATTGTTTTCAACGAATAGGTCGGAGAACACATCGCCGTTTGCTTTTACCTTTTCACCGAAGCGGTCTTCCATCAAGTGGAAATATCCGCTGTTGATGACATTCTCTGCGGCAGTTTCAGCCTTTGCATAATCACCCTGCATCAAGTAAACCTCACTTAGTAAGTGTTCTGCCGCCCATTTGGTCAGCTTGCCGACTTTTACGGCATCAGGGTCAGTAGGCAGGTTCTCGACAGCAAACTGAAGGTCTTCTACCATGTGGGCAATAACCTCTTCCTTCGGTGTACGGGTAAAATCGATTCTGAACTGATCTTGAATCTTGTCTACATAAGGAACGTCTCCATACAGATAAACCAATGTACGGTATGCATAGGCGCGGAAAAAACGTGATTCTGCCTGATAGAGCGCCTTGTCTGTGCTATTATCCCAGTTCGTGTTTATTTCCGAGTATTTCAACATCTCATTGGCTCCTGCAATCAGGCTATAAGCCCAGTTCCAGTAGGAACCCACAATACCGGTATTTGGAGTTAATGTCAAAAAACCGAACGGTTGGATAGAACCGTCTTTAGTGCCCATGGTAGCAAGGTCAGTGGCAATCTGCAATGCTTCGTAAGGGCAAGCGGCATTGTGCATGAAGGCACCGTTTTCACCCCAAGTGTTGTATTCAGAGCGTGCTTCGGCATAAAGTCCGGTAGAACCTACTTCGAAACCATAGGAACTTGTATATGTGTTGTCCGGAGCCAGTTCACTTTTCAGTTTCTCATCCAGAAAGTCAGAGCAACCGGTAGCAGACAGAGCTACTAACAGAGCTAGAGTTGCTTTTGATATATAATTTTTCATTGTATATATATTTAAGTAAGTTTAGAATGATAAGTTCAGTCCAAGTACGTAGGAACGTGCAGTCGGGTAAGAGGCAAACCAACTGTTGTCATAGTTCAATACGCTGCGTATATCACAGAATGTATAAGGATTCTCCACACTGATATTGACTCCCAAACCGCTCAGTCCCAATTTCTTTACAAAATTCTTTTCAAAATTGTATCCTAAAGTGATATTCTTTATTTGGATGTATGTAAAGTCTTTGTAATAGCTGTGTCCGTCGAAGTTGTTATATGCTGGAGAAGCATATTTGGAATTGGTGTGTTCCGGTGTCCAGTAATCGGCATTATGCAGATAGTTGTATAGGTTGTAACTCCAACTTCCGATATTGGCTTCGTTCAACTCACGTGTAACTTTGAAGGTTCCATTCAGGAGGAATGACAAGTAAAAGTTCTTGTAAGTCAATGTATTGCTCATAGACATGAGGAAGCTTGGATTCTTTGAACCGATGATAACTTTGTCATTGGAGTCAATATAACCGTTTCCGTCTGCATCTTTCACTTTGGCAGAACCTGGTTTGGCACCTTTTTGGATCTCTTTTTCTGTACCGTCTGCTGCGGTATAGGTGAATTTGTCACCTTCCTGCCAGATGCCGTCGACGTCATAGTCGTAGTAAACTCGCAAGGGTTTGCCGATGAACCATTTATTGGTGATATCATCTTTTTTGTCACCACGTAGGTCTACAATCTTGTCACGGTTCAGTGAAAAGATGATTCCGGTGCTCCATTCGAAGTCCTTATTACGTATGTTGACGGTGTTCAAGGTAAATTCAACACCTTTATTGCGTGTTTTACCCACATTATCCCAAATGGTTTTATAGCCGTTCATGATAGGAACAGTACGCTTCATCAGCAAGTCTTTTGTGTTGGCGACATACATTTCAATGTTACCGTTGATACGGCCGTTGAAGAATGAATAGTCGATACCGACGTTGAATGTTTGGGTTGTTTCCCACTTTAGATTCGGATTTCCGACACCGTCGTTGGCCAGATAAGCACTGTTGACACCTGCTCCACCGTCACCCCAGATATAGTTTGTGAGGTGCAGACGGTCCAATGTCTGATAGGGGTTGATGGCTTGGTTACCGTTAGAACCATAAGATACGCGGAGCTTCAATTGGTCCAGCCAGTTTTGTGCATTTTCCATAAAACTTTCGGAAGCAATGTTCCATGCAGCAGCCACTGACGGGAAGAATGCATACTTGTTGTTTGCACCGAAGGCAGAATAACCGTCGGAACGTCCGGTCAAAGTCAGCATGTATTTCCCTGCATATGAATAGTTCAAGCGAAGCATATAAGACAACATCGAGGTTTCTGATAAACCAGAACTTACGGTTTTATTCTTTTCACCTGCATTGATGTTATGATAACTGGAATCATCGTTTACAAAACTTTCGGCACTTGACTTGGAAGTCTTTTTCTGAGTTTGTTGTACACTGAACAAACCTGTAGCGTCGAAACGGTGCTTGCCAAATTCACGATTATATTTGAGCAGATTTTCCCAAGTGTAATCCCAGTAGTGTTCATTGTTGATGCTGGCTTTTCCGCTGGCTGTTCTACCGTCTTTGGTGTCACGGCCATAGTATGTGCCGGTAAAGTCGCTACGATAGTTGTAACCAAAGGTTGTACGGGCTGAAAGACCTTTTACCGGCAACAGAATGTCAGCATAGGTGTTGATGAAGAAGTTACGTCTTGTTTGATCTTGATCGGCATTGACATTGGCCATCGGGTTAATAATCAGAGATTGGTCCATAGGTTCTTCATAATACTTGCCGTTTTCATCTTTGTAGATACCATAAGGACTTTGCTTTACAGCATGTTCAATATTCGGGGTTATACCACCGCCATCTCTTTGAATAAATTGGGTCTGTATACCGATAGTCAGCCATTTATTTAATACTTGTGTGACACTCAAATTGATATTGTAACGTTTCATGGCGGAGTTGTAGACTACACCTTCTTGATCCAGATAGGAAACTGCCCCCATATAAGTGGTGCTTTCAGTACCTCCGGAAATGCCTACTTGATGTTCCATGGTAAATGCATTGCGGAAAATATAGTCCTGCCAGTCGTTTGTAACGCCTTTCTTGTAATTTATAAGTTCGCTGGCACTCAGAATATTCTCAGGAGCCAATTGGTCACCGCTCCATCCATCTTTCAGGCGTGCAATGTCTTGTTTAAATGTGATGTATTCGTCTGGAGTCATCACATCAATGGTCTGTTGGGGTTGCGACATTCTGAACTGCCCTTTGTATGTAACTTGGGGTGCACCTTTCTTGCCTTTCTTTGATTGAATCAAGATGACACCATTGGAACCGCGTGAGCCGTAGATAGCTGCTGCGGAAGCATCTTTCAAGACACTAAGGCTTTCGATGATGTTTGGGTCAATATCACTCAAAGAACCGTTGTAAGGAATACCGTCCAATACGATGAGCGGTGCATTGTCAGCACTTAATGAGTTTTCACCACGTACACGGAGGGTTTGGTCTGCACCCGGTTTCGCATCACCAGTAGTTACGCTTAAGCCCGGGATTTGTCCTGCAAGACGGTCCATCAAGTTACTGCTATTTATCATGTTCAGCTTCTTCTGGTCTACTGATACCAGACCTCCGGTCAGGTCGGACTTACGCTGTGTACCATAGCCGATTACCACGACTTCTGCCAGTGTTTTACTGTCTTCCACTAACTTTACGGTACTGTTTCTACCAGCTTTTACAGTCTGTGTTACATAACCGATATAGGAGATTTTGAGATTACTCCCTGCCGGTGCGTTGATTGTGTATTTTCCGTCAAGATCTGTAATGACACCAGTACTGGTTCCTTCCACCATGACATTTGCTCCGATAATCGGTTCACCACTTTCGTCAATTACTGTACCAGAGATGTTCTGTGGTTGTCCGGATATTGCCTTGTTATTCTTTCCGGTATATAAAATAATGTGTGTTGCGTCGATTTCAAATTTAACATTGGTCCCTTTCAATAAGGCTGCTATTGTCTTATTAATAGTTTCATTCTTAACATTCAGGCTGACTTTCTGTTTGATGTCTATTTGCTGCGATTCATAGAAGAAAGTGTATCCGCTTTGCTTTTCCACTTTTGGCATAGCCTCTGATAATGGGATATTTGTGAACTTCAGTGTGATCAGTTTCTCTTTCTTTTGTGCAGAAACCGGGGCACATAGAAGTACCAGTATAAGAATGATGAGTTGTTTTCTTATATCCATAATTGTCTTAAATTTAAAGATTAATGTAGGTGTTTACTTTTCGTTAATTATTAAATAATGTGCATTTCTCATTTGTTTGGCATAAGTTTTTAATTTTGTTACTGTTTCATTTTACTTTTTGTTTTGTGTCTGCAAACGAAATTGTCAACTCATTCTCTTCGTTAAAGGTATATTTCATAGGTTGGATGCGTGCCATGATGCGGAGTATTTCGTCCAGCGGTTCACTACGCAACGTAAACGTATAGAAATATTTATTGGATAATGTAGGATCCACGTCTATCTTTACCCGATACCATTTAGAAAGCAGTTTGCAAATGTCTCCCAATGAACGGTTTCTGAATACGAGTTGTGTATTTGCCCACGAAGAGGCAAAATGTACATCATCTTTTTCTACCTTAAGTGTCAGGGTTTTCCGATTAAAAGTAGCTGTTTCGCCCGGTTTGAGGAAACGGTTCTCTGTCTCGGTTTCCAAAGAGACGGACCCTTCTACCAAACTCACCAATGTATTTTCCGAACCGGGGAATGCATCGACATTGAATTTGGTTCCGTGAACTACGATACGCATACCTTCTGTCTGCACGATAAAAGGTTTGTCAGCATCGTGTGCTACATCGAAGTAAGCTTCACCAGTTACATTTACGATACGCTCATCCTTATTCATTTGTGATTCGTATTGCAAAGAGGTCTCTGTATGCATCCATACTTCGCTTCCGTCAGGAAGGAGAACCTTAGACTTACCCGACAAATTAGAGTATAACTGCGGCATGGCTTCAGGCTGTCCGTTAAGGAATCCTATGTAGAATGAGCAACCGATGGCAACAGCTATACATGCAGCTACTGCGTAGCGGTATATCCGTTTCAGTTCGAAGCGTTTCTTTGCAGGTTTTGCAGTCTGCTTAGGCTCGCTGGCGTGCATACGGTTGACAAGTTCATTCCAATAATATTCGGTATTGGGCGTGTAGTTTTCTACATTTGCCTGAATTTTTTCCCATAACAGTTGCAATTCCTTGAATAACGCTTCGTTGTTACTGCTGCGTAACCAAGTCTCCAATTGCCGCTCTTCGTCTGCGGAAATTTCCTGTTTCAACTTAGGAATGATTAAATTCCAAGGAACACTTTTTTTCATGATCATGATGTTTTTATAGGCCTTCACTTATATGACACATCACTTGAGTTTAACCCTTATTCCGATTCCAATTATTTTTTTAATAAATTTCGAGGAACAAATAATATTAGTATCTTTGCCGCTCAAGAAGCCCTTATCTAATATAACTTTGATATGCCTGCAGAAGATGATATCCTATTGTTACAGTTAATCAAACAAGATGACGAGAAGGCTTTCAAGCACCTTTTCGATACTTATTTTGTTTCACTCTGCCACTTCATGTCCCTTTATCTGAGAGACAAGCAGGAGATAGAAGAACTGGCCCTTTCTATCTTTATGAATTTGTGGGAGGGTAGGGCCGACTTGACTCTTAAAATCTCATTCAAGGCTTATCTTTTCCAGTCTGCACGTAATCGTTGCCTGAATGCTTTACGCGATGAAAAGGATACGGTTCCCATCGAGGGAGGAGAAGAATATGGATATGCTCTTGCTGCTGATACTTCGGTGGAGATGGAAGAACTGAATCGATTGATTGAAGAAGCTGTTTGTTCCCTTCCAGACAAATGTGGGCAGGTTTATCGCAAAAGTAGGGAGGAAGGGAAGACTAATCAAGAAATTGCCGGGGAAATGGGTATTTCTGTCAAGACGGTGGAGGCCCAAATAACCAAAGCCTTGAAGCATATCAAGAAATTTTTAGGAGAACAGTATACTTATTTGTTCTAAAATAGAAATTGCAGGCCATCTGTCTTTTAGAATGATGAAAGGAGGATGGCCTGCAATATAAAAAGAAGATTAATCTATAACCGTGAATTTTACTTTCTGGTCTTTCACTATTACATAATATTCTCCATTTTCAAGGAAATGTTCACCATTGGCATTTACAAAACCAAGATCACGCATCGGGTCTATTTCAAAGCGGAATATATGTGTTTCACCTGCTTTAATTAGTTGTTTTTCGAAGTGCTTCAACTCTTTGCATGGACGGGTAATCGTGCTAAATGGGTCTGAGATAAACCAATGCACCACTTCTGCACCGTCACGTTTGCCTACATTGGTGACTGGGATTTCCATTACCAACTTTTCACCGCGTCTGATGGTTTCTTTGGGCAAGTTGATATTACCATAATTAAAGGTGGTATAACTCAAGCCGTATCCGAATTCATACAGTGGGGTAGAGGGGATGTTTTGATATTTGCCACTTTGTGGACGGGCTGTTTTGCGCTGATTGTAATAGATTGGAATCTGTCCGGTGGAACGTGGAAAAGTAATGGAAAGCTTGCCCGAAGGATTTACCCGGCCGGACAAGACACCTGCCAATGGTTTACCACCAGGTACTCCCGGTTGCCACATTTCAACGATGGCGTCACAGAGAGGTTCCACTTTAGAGAGTCCCAAAGGACGTCCGTTAGCCAGTGCCAGAACAATCGGTTTGCCTGCTTTCTTCATTTCAGCAATGAATTTCTCTTGAATGGCAGGCAGTTCTATGATGGAACGCGATGCGTTTTCGCCACTCCACTTTTTCTTTTCACCCATACAGAGTAGAATGACATCTGCTTTCCGGGCTACAGCCAGTGCCTCACTGAATTTGGAAGTGTCGTTACCGTCGAAATCACAACCCTCGGTATAAATCAGTTCAGCCTTGCCTGCAAATTCTGCATCCAGCGCCTTTTTGATGGGGAGGACATCTTCTGCATGTCCATGTCCATACCATGACCCCAGGAGCTCGGCATAGTTTTCTACCAGAGGCCCCATGACGGCGATAGTTGGCTTGTTCCCGTTTGCCAGAGGGAGTACCTTGTTTTCATTCTTCAGTAGAACAATGCTCTCTTCTGCCAGTTTCTCTGCAATAGCCAGGCTTTGTGGAAGGAGGAAGCGCTCTTTTTCTGTAGATGTCGGGGTGTAGGGATTGTCAAAAAGTCCAAGGCGGAATTTGATACGGAGCACGCGTTTTACTGCATCGTCCACCAGTTGCATGCTTATTTTACCTTCTTCCACCAGCTTTGCCATATGCCTGTCATAGCAATGCCCCATCATGTCCATTTCCAGGCCGGCGTTGAAAGCCAGACGGGCAGCTTCTTTGCGGTCGGCAGCATGGCCTTGGTCAATAAGTTGCGGTACTGCGGACCAGTCTGAAACAACAAAGCCGTCGTGTTTCCAACGGTTCTTCAGAATTTCTGTCATCGTGTAATGGTTGGCGCTTCCGGGAGTGCCGCTGATGTCATTGAATGAACTCATTAAAGTAGCGGCACCGGCTTTTACGCCAGCTTCATAGGGAGGAATATAGGTGTCCCACAGAGTCTGATTGGAGATTTCCGTATAAACATAGTCACGTCCTGCTTCAGAAGCGCCGTATCCGATATAATGTTTAAGGCAGGCGGCTACTCGCTTGCTGTCGGACATGTCTTCACCTTGGTATCCTTTGATGGATGCGACACCGAATACAGCATTGGTATAAGGGTCTTCGCCATAGCCCTCTGCAACACGTCCCCAGCGTCCGTCTCTTGCCACGTCAATCATAGGGGAAAAAGTCCAGTCTACCCCGGACATGCGTGCTTCCTGGGCGGCAACGGCACATGCTTGTTCTACCAATTGGGGATTCCAAGAACATGCTTGTCCCAAAGAGATGGGATAAATGGTACGGAACCCGTGGATGACGTCGTATCCGAAAAGGATGGGGATACCCAGACGTGATTCTTCCATTGCTTTTCTCTGAGCCTCGTTACGCAGATTGGCATCTTCATCAAAATAAATGAGGGAGCCTAGTGTGGCAGGAATTTTTTTTACTTCCTCACCACGATTGTTCTCGTTGTTATTCCGCCCCAAAGTGTACTGGTTGAGTTGTTGTACCTTTTCTTCCAGCGTCATTCTGCTGACCAGGTCATTCACACGCTCCTCAATGGGAGCTTTGGCATCTTTGTAGATGGGTTGCTTTTTGTCTGCAGCCATTGCTCCGGCCAGGCAACCACTTAAAAGGAGGCAACTGATAAATGTTAGTTTCTTCATGATATATATAATTATGCTATTCTCATTAAATAAGACACGTTTTTCGGAATCTGCTCCTACACAAAGGTCGTTTTTTTAAGGAATATAAACAAGTACATGCAAGGGCTTATTTGAAAATAGGCTTATCGGTTAGTGTCATGGAAGCTTGTTCGTTATTTTTTAGTTCAAATACCACTATTTCATTATTACCTGCTATCAGAGCACCGGCAGGTATCTCCAGGGTCTTTTCTGCATTTTCTTCCCAGTAGGCACCCAAGTATTGCCCGTTTATCCAGACTTCTCCCATTCCCCAGCCGGACACGTCAAGAAAGGTCTCTTGTGCCGGGTTGCTTACTGTGACACAACCTTTACGGAAGCAAGGGATGGAGGAGGTACCTTCTTTGAAAGTTATTCCGGCCACATCGCATTCCTTAATTTCCAATGGGGTCATCTTCCAGCCTTCCAAATCTGTCTTTCCCAATGTTATGCTGCCGTAGATACCTTTTGAATTGTCCAGAATTTCAGGACCATAGGTAATACGTCCGATATTTTCAGTATAGATACTAAGTTTGTGTATACCTATCGGTAGATTGGTTTTCAGGCTTTTACTGCTATCTTTTAAATATCCTTGCAGTTTGCCGTCTGCATAGACCACAGCATAATCCCGTACGTTTTCAATAGTTAGTGTGGGATTCTCCTCTTCCACATCAACGGTTGTCTCATAGAGGGCATAGCCGAAATCCATATCCAGTTCATTCATGGGCAGTAAGGCATCATCTTCTACTGTTTCTCCATAAACTTGTTCCAATGGAGCTGTTTGTGACATTTTTATCTCTTGTGCTGCTGCCGGTCCGACCGGCAGCAACAAAAGAGCCCAAAGCAAGAATAATTTCATCATATTTCCTTTATTTATTTCTTTAAGAATGATTCAATGTAGGACTCGTCAACGGTAATTTGCGGAGCGAATTTGTCACTCTTTACGTAGCGGTCAATGCTTTCCAGCAATTGCTGGGTGGCAGGACGTTCGTTGATGTTTTTCTGGGTATCTACGGCCAGTACCAGCAGACTGCCTTTCTTCACTTTTGCTTCGAAACCAATACCGAGCTTTTCATTATTGTCGTAATGGTCTATTACTTGTATGAAAGGCCGCAGTGCTGCCGGAGCATCTTTCATCTCAATAACCTTGGCATTTTCCAGAATGTCCCACCACTGCCAGTCGAGGTTACTGTCGGTAACAAACTCCTTGAGTGCAGGATGGTCTTTATGAATGAAGCAACCGAGAGTCATCGGATCCCACTTGAACATCAGCGGATTCCAGAAATGATTATGAAAATCGCCTTTGCGACCGCCCACCTTATTGAAAGGAGGTATATAAACCACCTTCTTGCCTGCCTTGAGATAGGAACTGTAGGACCTACGTCCGGGAAACCAATAAGAGCCCCCGGACGTAAGCCTATGACTTGTTGGGCTTAAGCGAATGGTTTACGGTACGTAAGTCAATGGATTACGGGAAAAACTCAATGATTCCCACCCCGTAAACCATTGGGTTACGAAAAAAGAAAAGCCTTCTGGTCACAGACCGGAAGGCTTTTCTTAGTTGCGGAGGCAAGACTCGAACTTACGACCTTTGGGTTATGAGCCCAACGAG
>OGUO01001266.1_pt1 | contig 17124 bp, 15 predicted proteins | sample 1553641 | NCBI WGS metagenome assembly OGUO01 (sample SAMEA2579980, study PRJEB22360) | human gut metagenome | biome: human gut; feature: human-associated habitat; material: faeces | place: Denmark | collected 2008/2010 | reverse complement strand
GATAAATTATGTTAAATGGCGAGAACAGTTCACAAGAATACGCAAAGGCGATGGATTATATATATGAGCTTATAAATGCAGGAACGCTTGAGGTCGGCAGCAGGCTTCCGACAGAGCGTAATATAGCTGAGCAGCTTGGAATAGGACGTAATTCCACGAGGGAGGCATTAAGTATCCTGCATGGAATGGGTATAATTGAGAGAAAGCAGGGCTCCGGAAATTACATATCGGGGGATGCGGGAAAATCAATCGGGCAGATAATTCTTATTATGCTTGCCCTGAGGAGCATAAGTAATAGGGATGTATGCGAATTTCGCCGTATTCTCGAAAAGACTGTGTGCGGCATGATAATTAGAAACGGAATGTCCCGGGAGCATGGTAAGAGGCTTAGCGGGTATCTTGATGAGCTTGAAAATTTGCAATGCGTGCTTAAGAATGATAAATCAGCTTCAGATGACCATGATAAAAAGGATATTCTCGAAAAAATAGCAATCGCTGATGACAATTTCCATAATGAACTTATTAAGGCGGCGGACAACAGTCTTATGACTGTGATTATGGATGCGGTAACTACTGTGTACAAGGAAGCTATTGAGCGGGTAATTTATAATTCGGACGAGCGCGTCAGAGATAAGCTTATAGAGTGTCACCGCGGTATTTATGAAGGAATAATCTCATTGGATAAGGGTATGACTGAAGCGGCGATAGACATACATTATGATGTGGTGGGGGACAGCGGCAAGGGTCTTTAAGAGGAACAGGCTGTCTGAACGATGAATAGTGATTATTTCACAGAAAAATTCAGTTGATTAAATTGTTAAAGTGATATACAATCATAATAAAAATTCAAAACAAGAGAGGATATCACATGCTACAGGAAATCAACAGAATACTAACATGGTTAGACGGCGTTGTCTGGGGAGTACCGCTCATGGTACTTATTCTGGCGGGAGGAATATATCTCACGGTCAGAATGGGGCTTCTTCAGGTAAGAAAGCTTCCGCTTGCACTCAAGTGGATGGTAAAGAATGAGGAGGACGGACACGGAGAGGTCACATCCTTCGGTGCATTATGTACCGCACTTTCAGCAACTATCGGAACAGGTAATATCGTAGGTGTCGCTACGGCGATAGGTGCGGGAGGACCGGGAGCACTCTTCTGGATGGAGATTGCGGCGTTCTTCGGAATGGCGACCAAGTATTCGGAGGGACTTCTTGCTGTAAAGTACCGCGTTGTCGATGAAAAACATCACTCACTTGGCGGACCGTTCTACTATATCGAAAAGGGAATGGGAAAAAAATGGAAATGGCTTGCGTGCCTCTTTGCCTTTTTCGGAGTGTGCGTAGGACTTTTTGGTATAGGTACATTTTCACAGGTAAACGGGATTGCCTCAGCCGTAAAGAATTTCTTTGACCCTGATACAGCTTATGCGGTGACGATACCGGGAATCGGAACATATTCATGGACGGTTGTGATAGCTTCTCTTGTGCTCAGTGTGTGCGTGGCACTTGTTTTGATCGGCGGAATCAAGAGAATTGCGAATGTGTCACAGGTCGTGGTTCCTTTTATGGCTGTGATATATGTGATTTTCAGCGTCTTGCTTCTTATATGTAATGTAAAGCAGATTCCGTCTGCGTTCGTGACCATAGTCAAGGGAGCCTTCAATCCACAGGCAGTTACGGGAGGAATTGTAGGAAGCTTGATTGTCGCCATGCAGAATGGTATTGCCAGAGGTATCTTCTCTAATGAAGCAGGACTTGGTTCGGCGCCTATCGCGGCCGCTGCGGCTAAGACCAAGGAGCCTGTAAGACAGGGACTTGTGTCTATGACAGGAACCTTTATCGATACAATAATTATATGTACCATGACAGGTCTTGCAATTGTAATTACAGGAGCATGGCAGGTTGAAGGCTTAGAGGGCGTGGCTGTCACAACCTACGCATTCAACAACGGACTTCCGATTCCGCATGTAATATCATCGTTCTTACTCATGTTGTGCCTTGTATTCTTTGCATTTACAACGATTCTGGGCTGGGACTATTATTCGGAGAGATGCCTTGAATATCTCACAGGTGGAAGGATGAAGGCGGTCAAGGTCTATCGCTGGCTGTACATACTTGCTGTATTCATTGGACCATATATGACGGTAAAGGCTGTATGGACCATAGCCGATATCTTCAATGGACTTATGGCAATCCCGAATATGATAGCTATATTCGCTCTCAGCGGAGTTGTAATTAAGGAGACAAAAGATTTCTTCAAGAGACATAACGCTCAGAAATAGTGCTGCATAATATGGAGCATGGAATATAGAACAGATAAAAACATATAAAATAACATAATGATGTTTAACCCCAGGCATCACATAAGCTAAGATAAAATAAAACATCCGTAAATGCAGTTTTTGAGCATTATACGGATGTTTTGTTTTGTAATTGTCCCTGCCGCTACCCCTGAAACGGCGGTGCGAAACCTCCGTAATAAGATACAGGTTCGTTATTCAGCCTCAGATGTGATGTATCCCCCAACATCTGGCAGCGGAAATAGGCAAGTCCCGGTATGCGTTCCTCACCGGAGAGAACGGTGACGGAGCTTGGCGGTGTGAAAAAGCCCTGCCATAGAGTGACCGGAGAGGTATTTAAAAGGTGGGACATGATACACAGCATAATTCCGAGATGGCAGAAGAATACTAAAACAGGCTCCTCATCCTTGTGGTTTGCCATGCATTCTTTGGTAGTGCCGTTGTACACCATGTAGTCACAGCTTGAACCGGTATGTGTTGTGCTATAGGCAAGTCCATCGCGCATATAACTGTATTTTTCAAGCAGTGCATCAAAATTCCTGCATACATTCTCATAAGCCTCTTTTACATTGCCACTTTTCATAACCGGAGTGTCCAGCCAGCGGTTAGCATCAAGTAACTCAGGGTATCTGTTTAGATATTCCGGCATGAAATCCCATGGAATTGTCTTTCCGTCCGTGCGTCCTTCAGGTGACACAGGCACACGGAACTCCTGCAGCCAGTCACAGGTTATTGCGGTTCTGCCATGGCAGGCGAGGGTAGGCTCACTTGTCCTTATGGCTCTCCCAAGAGGTGAACAGTAGAAATCAGTAACTCTCCATCCGGCTGTGCGCTTAGCGAGGAGCTGCGCTTCATAGAACCCTTTTTCTGTGAGCGAGTCTATACTGTAGTCCGGTTCGGCGTGTCTTATAAATATAAGCTTCATCATTTTTCCTTTCCTGATTGATAATTAAGTATGAACTGAATACTATTATATCCATTATAAATGTAAATCTCAACTTGATTTTCGCATGCATTAAGGGTAGTATATAACTGTTATAATTTGGAGGAAGAGTATGGCACAGAAAAGAAATAAGAGAAGGAATAATACAAGGAAAAAGAATAATGATGGCATATTAGGTCCGCTTATCGGACTTTTGTTCGGCTCAAGCACGGTGGCTCTGCTTTTGCTTGTGGTTTTATTTGCACAGACACTTGGAAAAGCCTCAAATCAAAATGGTGTACAGCAGGGCAATGGTTCGGGAAAGCATCACAGTGTGGATGAGGAATATATAAATATTGATGCAGATTCATTCAGGGGCTATGTGGGACAGTCGTATACCCTGTCACTTTCTGCCAATCCGGTTGATTTGGTGGAGGCAGTAATCTGGTCAAGCAGCAATGAAGCCTCGGTCATCGTAGATGAGAAGGGCAAGGTTGTGCTCGTAGGTGAGGGTGTCGCGGCGGTGACGGCGACAGCCGGACAATATTCTTCTGCTATAGCAATCGAGGTTGTGAAGGATTCCTCGGCACAGGGGGATATGGGATTTAACACAATCGGCTGGAATGATAAATATACCCAGAATAATAGTGCGGCATCGCAGACCCGAACGGATTCAGGAGAGACAACACAGAATAATGTTATACCTGATGGCAATCCAGGCGGTAATGATTCGACAGAGCCTGTAACTGAGCCAGCCGGAAGCGATTATTCTGATGACGGTAATAATACACGTGAAAATGAGACGACACAGCCGTCAGGCAATGGAACGCAGAGCAGCACAGAGAATACATCTCATGAGGAGACAACCGATGAGACAACAACCGAATTTATACCTCCTACGACAAAGGCGGCTGAGGCTATAGATACACAGGAAATGTTTTCTATTCTATCGCAAAGCGGATTTTCACAATATCTGCCGAATGCTGCAATATATGATGTGGATGGGGAATACTATGGAGAGGTGATTGTCCAGTCGGATAGTGTACATATATATATAAAGAAGCGTTCGGGAGAATTTGACATGGCGGTAAGAGGTGCACTGGCATATCTGCTTCCAGAGACCTCGGAATCAGTATGGAATGTGTATACAACGCTGTCAAAGGATAAGACTATAAACAGCGATGGCAGAAAAGTGAGATTTGTTATGGCTGCCGCCAATGCACATTCGCAGATTATAGTTTACAATCCTTAAAAAAAAAGTTATGATATTAGGGAAGATAATATGATATGATGACATCATGGACTAAAAATAGACTGACATTAGGAAATGGGGAATAATATGGTTAATAAGCGTAAGGTCAGACTTATGGCGCGAACTGCCATGTATGAGAAGCATGAAGGTAAGAGAGAATTGAAGAATGTCATGTACTACCGCAGCGATTATATAGGTATGCACATGCTCTTTGCCGGTATAGGAATCACAGGCGGATACCTTTTGACACTTATGCTGATATGTGCATACAGATTTGAATATATTGTGAATAATCTTACAAAGATGGATTACAGAGGATTAGGAAGCACATTGATAGTGTCTTATGTGCTGCTTCTCATTGTGGCACAGGTTATATCGTATTTTATTTTCTCCATGCGTTACAGCGATTGTGAGGATGGCATGCGGGTATATATTAATCGTCTGAAAAAGATAGATAAACTGAGTCGTGAAGAAAAATCTGATGGGGAGAAAGAGTATAATGATGACGGAACTGTTAAAAATTAAGGATGCTTTGCAGCGGCTGTACGGAAAATATGACACGATAATAAGCCATGTGCTTAAGTTCGTTGCAGCATTTGTTTCATTTATGCTTATAAGAGGGATGACAGGTTATAACGGACTTGCCTCCAATGTTTTTATAATTATATTGTTGTCTGCTGTGTGTGCTTTCCTGCCGGCAGGCGTGACAACAATGTGCGGATGCGGGCTGATTATTTTACAGCTTTACGGACTTTCGGTTGAGTATTCGATAATAACACTTGTAGTGCTGCTTATATTGCTGCTTGCATATTATGTGTTTGCACCTAAGACAGGGTGGGTGCTTTTGCTTACACCGGTGTTTTATATGCTGCATATTTCGTATGCGGTTCCTGTTGTTGTGGGACTTACTGTTGGAATTGCCGGTATAGTTCCTGCGTTTTTTGGAACATATCTGTATTTTACATTGTCCTTCTGCAGTGAATTTGCATTGTCTGCCTCAATGTTCGGCGAAGGGGATTTTGTACAGAAGATTGTATTTATAATGGATAACACGATAGTGGATAAGGAAATGCTGGTGATGGGCATTGTCTTTTCGGCGGTAATAATACTTGTAGCTGTCATAAAAAGCTTTTCAATAGACCATTCAAGGACGATTGCCGTAGTTACCGGAAGCGTTGTCGAAGCAGTGCTTGTTGTAATGTCACATGTTATGATGAATCTTACATTCAGCATGGCGGGACTTGTTGCAGGCTGTGTGGCTGCTGTTGCCATTGGTCTGCTTCTAAGCTTTTTTGTATTATCGGTTGACTACTCGAGGACAGAAAGGGTGCAGTTTGTGGATGATGACTATTATTACTATGTAAAAGCGGTTCCGAAGTTCAACATGACAATGCAGGAGGTAAAGATAAAAAAAATAAGCGGCAATGCTGACGAGATAAAGAACGAATATAATTTACATGCTGCCTACGGCGGCAGTGGAGAGACGGAGCCTGAGGATATCGAACGCCGGAAAGCGTATGAGCGGGATATGGTCAATCTTGAGGATGAGGAATAAGATAAAGAGGATGTGAGAGCATGGGTGCAGTTAGCAGTTTTATTGGAGATTTTCTGAACAATATATACAGACCGAATGTGGAATTTTCAGATATTGCGGAGATTCTTATTATAGCATTCTTTCTGTATCATATAATATTATGGATGAAGACCAGCAGGGCGTGGACTCTGCTTAAGGGTATTCTCGTAATTATAATTTTTGCACTTATTGCGTACCTGTGTAAGTTTACAACAATTCTATGGATTGCCGGAAAGACAATCAATGTTGCATTGATAGCTGTTGTGGTTATCTTCCAGCCGGAGCTGAGAAAGGCACTTGAGCAGCTTGGCAATAAGAGGTATCTTGCCGGCTTGCTTCAGTTCGATGATCTGAAGGATAAGAAGGAGATTTTCAGTGACAGGACCATAGATGAACTTGTAAAGGCCTCATACGAGATGGCAAAGCACAAGACAGGTGCACTTATTGTCATCGAGCAGGAGATTAATCTTCAGGACTATATCAATACAGGTATAGATATAGATGCTTTTGTGAGCAATCAGCTCCTCATCAATATATTTGAGCACAATACACCTTTGCATGACGGAGCCGTAATCATAAGGGGTAACAGGATTGTGTCGGCTACATGTTATCTTCCTCTTTCGGACAACATGGATCTTAGCAAGGAGCTTGGAACAAGACATCGCGCCGGAGCCGGAATAAGTGAAGCTACGGACGCATTTGTAATTATCGTTTCGGAGGAGACCGGAAAGGTATCAATTGCACATAACGGACAGCTTGTGAGAAATGTGGATGGGGAGTATCTGCGCAACAAGCTTGAGCTTCTCAAGATAGGAAATCTTGATACGGGAAAACGAATTAAGATATGGAAGAGGGGAGGCAGGTCTGATGAAGAAAATAATATTCAATAATATAGGACTTAAGATACTTGCTCTTTTGATTGCCGTTATCGTATGGTGGGTTGTTATGAACATAGATGACCCACTTGTCAAAAAGACCATAAACGGTGTCAGTGTCGAGTTAAGGAATGATGATGACCTCATTGACAAGGGATATATATATGAGGTGGAATCAGGGAACGTTATTGCCATAACCGTATGGGCTCCTGAGAGCGTTGCAAAGGAGCTTAAATCCTCTGATTTTATAGCTTATGCCGACTTAAGCCAGCTAAGCCCTCTCACCGATACTGCCAATATAACGGTAGAGTGCGTTAAGTCAGATGTCAAGAATGACATAAAGGAGATAACCTCCAAGATTCAGGTCGTCAAGCTGAGCATTGACAATAAGCAGACTGCGGAGGTTCCGGTTACAACGGCTATTGTAGGTAATCCTGCTGAGAATTATGTTATAGGTGATATATCCATTTCACAGAACAAGATTGATATAACAGGTGCGGCTAGTGTTATAGAGAAGATTGTGCGTGCAGAGATAAAATATGATGTATCTAATATGATGCAGTCCGTAAACGAGATGGTTACACCGGTATTTTATGATGAGAATAATAACGTAGTTGATACAGGTGCAATACAGCTGAGCCGTAACTCCCTGAGACTCAGCGTGGTAATCAATCCGACAAAATGGATAGGCATCACCATAAACCCGAGTGTTACGGTGGCGGATGATTATAAGATGGTGGGATATTCACTGAGCTTCGATCAGGTTAAGATAGCGGGAACTCAGGAAAGTCTTGCAAATATTTCAGCTATAGATTTACCGAGTGATGCGATTGAATTGACAGATGTGACAGAGAGCCAGGATTGTGTAGTCAATCTTGCCAATTATCTTAAGGCTAGTTACAAGATTGTCTCAGGAACTACAGAACTCACTGTGCATATAGATATTGAACCGATGGTTGTTAAGAGCTATATTGTTAGAAAAAATGGTATAGCTGTAAATAATTTAGGAGATGGTCTTGAGGCACAGATAGAGGACAGCTATATAGAGGTTAAGGTCAAGGCAATTCAGGAAGTACATGACAGCTTTAATATGGATGTACTCAATCCGAACATAGATTTAAAGGGTTATGGGCCGGGAGAATATGAAGTGCCTGTTATATTGTCGGAGGATTTGAACAATTATATTCTTGCCGGGAATGTCACTGTCAAGGTCAATATAACCGGTGATGCTGTTGAAACGTATGCCGAGACTGAAGCAGCAACAAGGAAACACTGATTAGAATACGCTTTGCCGGCGCTGCATTGAAGGTTCATGTTATATGTATTTGGAAGGATTTAGGAATTTAAAATGGAAACTCCGGTTATTGATGTGATTATTCCGGTGTACAAGCCGGAAAAAAAATATGCTGCATTATTGAAAATGCTTGAAAAACAGTCCGTAAAGGTAAGACGTGTGTATGTAATAAACACTCAGAAGCGATATTATAATAGTGGGAGTTATCCATATAATGGGGAGATAAAGGTAAAGCATATAGAGCCTGACGAGTTTGACCATGGGCGTACCAGAAATGATGGTATTATGGCTTCGAATGCGGATTACTGTCTTCTTATGACTCAGGATGCTGTTCCGGCAGATGAGCTGCTTGTGGAAAAGCTTCTGGAATGTTTTAGTGCGGATGATGTTGCCGTTGCGTATGCCAGACAGCTTCCTGATGAGGACTGCCGTATTATAGAGAGGCTTGCAAGGAATTTTAATTACCCGGAGGAAAGCTGCATTAAATATAAAAAAGATATAGACAGTATGGGGATAAAGGCATTTTTCTGTTCAGATGTATGTGCAATGTATGATAGAAAAAAATATATTGAGCAGGGAGGCTTTATCAAAAAAACAATATTTAATGAAGATATGATTATGGCATACAAGTTTCTGATGGCAGGATATGGGGTATACTATAAGGCGGATGCATGTGTTATACATTCACATAATTATTCCAATATGCAGCAATTTCACAGAAATTTTGATTTGGGAGTATCACAGGCTGATAATCCGGAGGTATTCGCCAATATCTCGTCTGAAAGCGAGGGTGCCAGGTACATTTTTAAGATGACATCATTGCTTATCAGGAATAAAGCAGCATATTATATACCGTATTTTTATATAAATAGTGTGTTCAGGCTTGCCGGATATAAGCTCGGCAAGGCATACCGCAGACTGCCGGAAAGCTTTGTTATGGCATGCACGATGAATAAGAACTATTGGAGGCAACTGTGATTAAGGGTAATCAGAAATATTTTAATAGATTGCACGTACTGCTGGATGCACTTATCATAGCGGCATCGTATGGTCTGTCATGGGTGATAAAGTTCTATGATGACAGTGTAACCATGATGAACCATATGTATATTATAGGACTTTTATGCATTATTCCAATGTATCTTATACTCTATGCTGTATTTAATGTATATAGTCCTAAGCGTGTACAGACGATGAAAGAGGAGATAGGAAATATAGTCAAGTCAAATACCATGGGACTTGTTATATTTATTATGGCATTGTATATGTTACACCAGCCGCATTTTTCAAGGCAGATGATGTTTATATTCTATGTCATAAACAATGTTGCGGAAATCATTTTCAGGAATTGCATAAGATGGGTGCTGCGAAAGATAAGAAACAGGGGCTTCAACCAGAAGCATATCCTTCTTGTCGGCTACAGCCGTGCTGCGGAGGGCTATATAGACAGGATAAAGACCAACCCACAGTGGGGATACCATATAATGGGAATACTTGACGATAAGGTTGCAGTCGGAACGAAATACCGCGGCGAACAGGTAATAGGTAAGATAAAATTATTACAGAACCTGTTGTCGGAAAATGAGCTGGATGAGATAGCGATAACTCTAGGAATTGCAGAATATTCTAAGCTTGAGGATATCGTGGCAATATGTGAAAAATCAGGTGTGCACACCAAGTTCATTCCGGATTATAATAATTTCATTCCGACAAGACCGTATACAGAGGATTTGCTGGGACTGCCTGTGATAAATATAAGGCGTGTCCCGCTAAACGGCGGTTTTAATAAATTTGTAAAAAGAGTTTCAGATATAGTGGGTTCATTCCTGCTTATAATCCTGTTTTCACCGGTAATGCTTGTGGTGGCACTTGCAGTAAGGTTTTCATCAAAAGGACCTGTTATTTATAAACAGGAGAGAGTCGGACTTCACAACAGGAATTTTGTTATGTATAAATTCCGTTCCATGAAGATAGAGAGGTGTGATGAGCTTCATTTTACAACGCAGAACGATGACAGAACCACCAGAATTGGCAGGTTTATCAGAAGATGCAGCCTTGATGAGCTTCCACAGCTGTTTAATGTGCTTAAGGGCGATATGAGTCTTGTGGGACCAAGACCGGAAAGACCGGAGTTCGTTGAGAAGTTCAGGGAGCAGATACCAAGATATATGATAAAGCATCAGGTCCGCCCCGGAATGACCGGATGGGCTCAGATTAATGGCTACAGAGGAAACACTTCTATTCGTAAGAGGATAGAATATGATTTATATTATATAGAAAACTGGACCTTCTGGTTTGATATAGTTATTTTATTCCAGACGATTTTTAAAGGCTTCGTAAATAAGAATGCTTTTTGATGGATTTAAAATGTGGATGGGCTTGAAAGAATAGAGGCAGTATTATGGCAAAAAATAAAAAGAAAAAAATGAAGATATGGCAAAAGGCTCTGCTTTTTTTCGCAGAGCTTGTTGTATTATGTGTGGTTGTGGCTGGATGGTATATAGTTGATAAGTTTGGAAAGCTAGAGGTAAAGGAGATTGACAGAGAGGCGATAGACCTTATAATTGCCCCGGAGGTCAAGGCAAATGAGGCACTCAAAGGATACACCAACTATCTCCTGCTTGGAACGGATGCACGTGACAATTCACTCGAGGCAATGAATAAGACAGGTGAGGGCAACACGGACGCCATCATAATAGCAAGTCTTAACAATGATACCAAGGAAGTGAAGCTTGTCTCGGTATATAGAGATACATTGCTCATGGTGCCTGCATCGGGAGGCTTTAATGATACCTACAGAAAGGCAACGGAGGCTTTCTTCTATTCGGGAGTTGAGGCGACGATAAGCATGATTAATCTGAACCTGGACCTTAACATTACAGACTATGTCATGGTTAATTTCGAGGCACTTATAAGGATTGTCGATGCGGTTGGCGGAGTCGACCTTGAGATTACGGAGCAGGAGCTTTATTGGCTCAATGAATATTTGAGAGATACTGGACTTAACACAGGAAGAACCTACGAGACTGTTCCTAGTGCAGGAATGGTTCACCTTGACGGAATACAGGCGACAGCCTACTGCCGTATAAGATATGCGGACGGAACACTTGATTACGGACGTGCGGAGAGACAGCGCAAGATTATCAGTCTTATATTCGAGAAGGCAAAGAAGATGAATCTGAATCAGCTTACCAATGCGATAAACGGTGTGCTTGACAATGTAGTTACAAGTGTCCCTGTTGCAGAGATAATTGGGATGATACCTAGTGTCTTTGATTTTTCACTGGCTGACCAGACAGGCTTTCCGTTTGAAAAGTTCGGTTCCATGAAGAAGGTGCCGGAGATTAATATTGCGGATCCTGTATTTGCAATGACACTTGAATCGAATGTCAGTGAACTGCATAAATATCTGTTCGGTGTCGACGGCTATGAGCCTACATCGCGAATAAAGGATATAAGCGCTTATCTTCAGGCATTGTATGATAAGAATTATTATCCGGGAAATATATACCAGTAGAATTGGTGCTGTAAGCATGCAGCAGAATGGGGATTGATGTGAAAAAAGGAGATTTAGCAAAGCATAACGCAGTAACATATAAGGAATATGTTATAAGAATTCTGATTGTCGCTGCGATATGTATATTGTCTGCATTTGCCGTGGAGCTGTTCTGTAATATTAAGCTGATGAGGCTTCCGGCAGATATAAAGGGCATACATGATACGGAGTTTACCGAGAAAGTATTTGATGTGGCTGCAATCGTGGAGGGCGACCCGGAAAACGGACTTGAGTACAGACCGCACGAGGAATATGAAGCATATCAGGGAATGAAATGCTATTATATAGAGCCTGACAGCTATGTAAATAAGCTTGTCATAGATTACAAGAATGACTCGGCGGCATATTTTGATATTGTGGTTTTATGCGAGAACAGGTTTGGATATCTTGAGAGCTGGACAACCAAGGACAATAATCCGATATATATATCCGAATCGACAGTAAACATAGATAAGAAGGCTAAGGGTATATGGATAATTCCGAAGGAAAATAATACCCCTAAGTATGACAATGATGTTGAGCTTTTAAATGTAGAGGTGAAAAACACTCCTGTATTTAATCATTTCAGATTTATTTTTGTTTTTCTGCTTGTGTTATGTGCCGGATTATTAGTGGTATTAAGAGATATCATTTCAGCTCATTTAGAGTATGGATTCCTTATAACAGGGCTATGTGCAGGATTTATTTTCTGCCTGGCAATGCCACTGTCGCGTGTTGGATGGGATGAGGAGACACATCTTAGAAGTGTGTACTGGCTGGATATAACAGGAAGTTATGAATATAACTGCTTCCTGCATAATTATATTGATGGAGGAGCGGAGAACCTTCCGTTTGAATACAGTACATCTTATGAGGAATACCTGCATGTATTTGATAGAGTTAATGAGCTGTCGACACCGGGTGAGGCTGATCCTGCAACATCACATCACTGGGGAACAAGCGGTTTTGCAACATTCTCATATTTTTTCATGGCGATAACCTGCAATATATGTAAGCTGGCAGGACTTCCGTTTGCATACACATATATTCTGCTCAGAATGACCAACATGCTGATGTATGTGATAGTGGTATTCTTCGCAGTGCGGAAGCTTCCGAAGGGAAAGCTGATTATGAGTGCAATTGCACTTATGCCTACGCCCATGTATCTTGCCTGCACTATATCTTATGATACGGTTGTCACGGGATTTCTGTTTTTGGGAATGGCATACCTTTTCTATCTCATGTTTACGGATAAAAAGCTTACATGGTGGGAATATCTTGTGTTTATAGGCGGTATGGCGTATGGTTCATCCAGAAAATCCATTTATATACCGCTTATACTGCTTGGAGTATTTCTTCCTCACCGGATTTTTAAGGATAAAAAGCAGGAGAGGATAATGAAAACGGGTGTGATTGTCATTCTTCTCTTAATATTGAGTACATTTGTACTGCCGGCGATTATAAGTCCATCCACAGAGGGAGACTTAAGAGGCGGGACAACGAGCCATGCCGGGCAGCTGGGCAGTGTATTCTCCAATCCGGCCGGCTATGCAGCACTGCTTCTTTCTACAATGTGGCAGCACTTGTGGGACTTCGGAATCGGCACGCCGACGCTTGATTTCATGGCATACCTTGGGGCGGGAAGTCTCACCTATGTGATAGTGATATACCTTGTAACCATAACAATTACATCGGAAAATACGGTCTATGTACAGAATGACAAAAAGAAATGGGTTGCCGAAAATATGCCTGTATGGCTGAAGTCATTGATATATTTCCTTGTGTTCGGAGTCATGTGCCTTATATGGACTTCAATGTATATAAGCTATACGGAGGTAGGAAAGACGGCTATGGCAGGAGTGCAGGGAAGATATTATATTCCGTTATTGTTTCCGGTTCTGTTTACCCTGAGCTTTAACAGAGTCAATTCAAACTGGAATAAAGTGCGCTATAATGTTACCTGCCTGTTGATTTCGACATTCATTATCTTTTATAGTATCTGGGAGATACTTATAAGACAGTGCAGTCTTTAGAAAAGCAGGGAATAATCAAGAATGCAGTTTCTGATAGGTAGATTTTATTTATCATAAAAGAATTATTTTAAGGAGACATACAATGAAGAAAATAATAATAACCGGGTGCAACGGACAGCTTGGAAGAGCCATGAATAAGGTGTTGGACGGCAATAGCGGGTATGAGCTTGTGAACACAGATGTTGCTGAGCTTGATATAACGGATATTGACGCAGTGCTTGCCTTCGTGGAGAGGGTTAAGCCTTATGCGATAGTGAACTGTGCGGCATACACAGCGGTTGATGCGTGTGAGGTTAACAGGGAGCTTGCTTATAAGATTAATGCTGTTGGTCCGAGAAACCTTGCCATTGCCGCAGAAAAATATAACGCTAAGCTTATACATGTGTCTACAGACTATGTTTTTGCCGGAAACGGAACAGCTCCGTATACAGAGTTTGATGCGGTTGGACCTAAGAGCATGTATGGCTTTACAAAGCTTGCAGGTGAGAATTTTGTAAAGGATTTTTCAAAGCATTATTTTATTGTAAGAACAGCGTGGCTCTATGGTGACGGAAAGAATTTCTTAAAGACCATGTTAAGACTTTCTGAGACACATGATGAGATAACGGTAGTCGATGACCAGATTGGTTCACCTACAAGTGCGATGGAGCTTGCAAGAGCGATAAGCTGGCTTATACCTACGGAAAATTACGGAGTATATCATGGAACCTGTGAGAATTACTGCTCATGGGCTGATTTCACAGAAGCAATATTTAAAAAGACCGGCAAAACCACGAAGGTTGTACATGTAAGCACAGCACAGTATCAGGCAGCACATCCTGAGTCTGCCGACAGACCGGCTTATTCTGTTCTGGACAATTATATGTTCCGTCTTGTGGGAGGATATACATTTGCGGATTGGGAGAGTGCACTTGATGAGTATCTTGAGGAGAATGGGCTTGCGTAGAGGATAATCAGGAATATAATCAATTGAAAGTAACAGGTTGAATTATGTAATGAGTTATGGTAACATACAATGGTTTGAATGCAGGTTGGAGCAGACTTATGTCTGCATTATAGGAAATTGACCTGCTTTAGGAGACATAATTGCAGTATATATGTGCGGAAGCACGAAGCATTTTATTAGTTGGAAGGAGATTATGCTAAAATGAGAACTTATCTTGTAACCGGAGGAGCCGGGTTTATCGGTTCAAACTACATACACTACATGTTTAAGAAGTACGGTGACACTATCCGTATCATAAACGTGGATGTGCTCACCTACGCAGGAAACCTTGAGAACCTCAAGGATATAGCAGACAAGCCTAACTATACATTTGTAAGGGCTGATATCTGTGACAAGGAGGCAATCGAGAAGATTTTTGCCGAGAACGATATCGACAGAGTTGTACATTTCGCAGCAGAGAGCCATGTTGACAGAAGCATCAAGAACCCTGAGGTCTTTGTAAAGACTAACGTGCTTGGAACAGCGGTCATGTTGAATGCCGCAAAGAAGGCGTGGGAGCTTCCGGACGGTTCATACAAGGAGGGCAAGAAGTTCCTCCACGTATCCACAGATGAGGTATACGGCTCACTTCCTGATGATGACACAGCTTTCTTCTATGAGACAACACCTATCGACCCTCACAGCCCATATTCGGCGAGCAAGGCTTCATCGGACATGCTTGTGAAGGCATATATTGACACCTACCATTTCCCTGCAAATATTACCAACTGCAGCAACAACTACGGTCCATACCAGTTCCCTGAGAAGCTTATTCCGCTCATCATCAACAATGCACTTTCAGGAAAGAAGCTTCCTGTGTACGGCGATGGTAAAAATGTGAGAGACTGGCTCTATGTTGAGGATCACGCGAAGGCTATCGACATGGTTCAGGAGCAGGGTGTGCTTGGCGAGCGCTACAATATCGGCGGACACAATGAGAAGCAGAATATTGAGATTATAAAGATAATTCTTGAGACACTCAACGAGATGCTTCCTGATTCAGACCCTAGAAAGGCTCACATCAATGAGGAGCTTATAACCTACGTTGCAGACCGCAAGGGACATGACAGACGCTATGCCATAGCACCGGACAAGATTAAGGCTGCTGTAGGCTGGGTTCCGGACACAATGTTCAAGGACGGAATCAGGCTCACAATCAAGTGGTATTTCGAGCATGAGGACTGGATGAAGAATGTGACAAGCGGCGATTACCAGAAGTATTATGCTGAGATGTACAAGTAAATAGTATAACGCACATCAGGTGATATGCAGCCGGTTCAGCTATATAAATTACAATAAATGGATATTATTTGATGAAATTATTGTATTGCCTGGGCTGCTTATCATCCTGTTATTGATGTTTACAGCTTATAGAGAAAGGATTATCAATATGAAGGGAATCATACTTGCCGGAGGCTCCGGCACAAGACTTTACCCGCTTACCAAGGCTATCTCAAAGCAGATTATGCCTGTATATGACAAGCCTATGATATATTATCCACTGTCGACACTTATGCTTGCGGGCATAAGGGAGGTGCTTATCATATCGACACCGAGGGATCTGCCTGTATTTAAGGAGCTTCTTGGCGATGGAAGCCAGCTTGGAATGACATTCGAGTATGCCGTTCAGGAGAGCCCTAGAGGACTTGCAGATGCATTCATCATCGGTGAGAAATTCATCGGCAATGACAGAGTGGCACTTGTACTTGGAGACAATATCTTCTATGGACAGAGCTTCTCAAAGGTGCTTGAAAGAGCTGCGGCGCGTGAGAGCGGTGCGACCATATTCGGTTACTATGTGAGAGACCCTAGAGAGTATGGTGTCGTTGAATTTGACGAGAACGGAAAGGCACTCTCAATCGAGGAGAAGCCTGAGAATCCTAAGTCCAACTATGCGGTTCCGGGACTTTATTTCTACGACAATGATGTTGTTGAAATTGCCAAGAATGTAAAGCCGTCTGCCAGAGGAGAGATAGAGATAACAAGCATCAACAACGAGTATTTGAACCGTGGAACCCTTCAGGTGGAGACACTTGGAAGAGGCTTTGCATGGCTTGATACCGGCAACCATGATGCACTCCTTGATGCAGCGGATTTCGTTGCAGCGTTCCAGAAGAGACAGGGATTGTATATTTCCTGTATCGAGGAGATCGCTTTCAAACGTGGATTTATTGATAAAGAGCAGCTGCTGGCACTGGCAGAGCCGCTGCTGAAGACGAATTACGGTAAATATCTGGTAGAGGTAGCAAATGGACTCTAAGCTGCGGAAAATGGCGATCCTGGCTTCCATGGCAGTGATCCTGCTGGTGGCGCTGGCTCCGGTGATCTTCCAGTTCATGAGAGGTGTACGGGG
>OGUO01001259.1_pt1 | contig 17176 bp, 14 predicted proteins | sample 1553641 | NCBI WGS metagenome assembly OGUO01 (sample SAMEA2579980, study PRJEB22360) | human gut metagenome | biome: human gut; feature: human-associated habitat; material: faeces | place: Denmark | collected 2008/2010 | reverse complement strand
TGGAAATTGAGAGCTTTGTGCATGGAGCACTTTGCTATTGCTACTCAGGTCAGTGTCTGTTTTCAAGTATTGCAGGCGGACGAAGCGGCAATAGAGGACGCTGTGCGCAGCCATGTCGTATGGCGTATAGCGTTGAACAAAATGGAAAAGTGATTTTGCCGCAGCAAAAGGGCTATATTTTAAGTCCAAAGGATCTATGTACAATAGAAATTTTACCCAAACTTATAGAGGCAGGAGTGTATTCCCTTAAAATTGAAGGAAGAATGAAAAAGCCAGAGTACACAGCAGGTGTAGTCAGCATTTACCGCAAGTATCTTGATCGTTATCTGGCAAATCCCAAAGCACCATATCGTGTGTCTGAGGCAGACAAGAGGCATTTGCTTGGTCTGTTTAACAGAAAAGGATTTACAGATGGCTATTATACAAGACATAACGGCACTTCCATGATAACATATACGGCACCCGATTTTCGTGCAGGAGAGGATGTATTCCTTGAAAAGATCCGTACCGACTATATTGGAACAAAATTGAAAGAAAATATAAAAGGAACGGTAAAGATTTATCAGGGAAAACCTGCTATACTATCTGTGACTGCGGCTGCAGCGTGTGAAGATGGTAACGTGAGCGTGCTGCAAAAAAAAGAGATTACTGTCAGTGCAGGCATGGTGCAGGAAGCAAAAAGCCGCCCACTCACAAAGGAAGCGATTCAAAAGCAAATGGAAAAGCTTGGCGATACTGATTTTTCATGGGAGGCTCTTACGATTGAGACAGATGAAGCATCATTTTGCCCAGTTGGTGTGCTAAACGAGCTTCGAAGAGCAGGAGTACAGTCAATCAAAGATGAGCTTCTTAAAGTATGGCACAGAGAATCTGTCATATCAGGAGAGACTTTCAAAGAGAAAGCAAAGAAGACAGTGACAGATGAGCAAGGTTTGGCATTGATTTGGCATGCATCGGTTGAGACAAAAGAGCAATTTGAAGAGCTTTTATCGCAGGATTGGATTAGTCAGGTGACAATTGACAGTCATATATGTGAGCCAGATCAATATGAGAAATTCGTGCAAAAAGCACGCCAGGCAGGAAAAATGTGTTTCTTATATTTGCCAAAGGTCTTTCGTCAGGAGAATGAGCTATGGTATTTAGAGCATAAAGAAATCATTAGTGCTGCAGGCTTTGATGGCATTTTGGCCTCTACGCCGGAGGCGTGGCTATTTGCGCAGAAGTATCTGCTGCCAGGAAGGGTATCAGCTGATCATAGTCTGTATAGCTGGAATACACAGGCTGCGAAGGAGCTTTCTTCATGGGGAAATCAATACAGGACGCTTTCTGTTGAGCTAAATAGAAAAGAGTTGGAAGCATCGGCAGATTTGACAAGCGAACTTATTGTGTATGGCAGGCTTCCAATGATGGTGTCTGCACAGTGTATTTGTAAAAATACGATTGGATGTAAAAAACAGCCAGTAGAACTGACACTTGTAGACCGAATGAGAAACCGTTTTCCTGTTAAAAATAATTGCAGGGAATGTTATAACGTGATTTATAACAGTCTGCCGCTGTCTCTGGCCGATCAGTGGTCGTCTGTGCGCACACTTTCGCTTCGCAGTGTAAGATTAAGTTTTACTACAGAAACACAAACGCAGATGGAAGAGGTATTAGCTGTATACAAAGAGCTTGCTAAGACAGGAAAGACGTCGGCAAAACTTGAAAATACAACACGCGGTCATTATAAAAGAGGAGCTGAGTAAAAGAGGGTCAGCAGTATACTAGACAACGAAAGGGAAGAATAGATGACAACATTATTAACGAGTGTATGTAAATATTCGATGATCATTGTGATGATCTTATATACGGTGCTGGCATTTTGGTCACTTCGATATAAGAGTGTTGAAAATATGAGAGGGTGTTATTGGGGAATGAACCTTTTGACTTTTTCATTTTTGACACTAGGTTTTGCTGTGATCGCAGTGAAAGAGAGAAACATACTGATAGTGGGCTACTATGCAGCTATTATGCTTTATTTTATGGTGTATCTACTTGTATACCGCCATATGTACAAAAAAGCAAATTTAGCGCTGCTAAGCCATATGCTTATGTTTTTGTCAATTGGTTTTATACTGCTTACAAGGCTAAATCCAAAACAGTCAATAAAGCAGTATATTATAGTAGTAGGTTCCTCTGTGCTTACACTAATAGTTCCCAAAATGTTTGCAAAACTGAAGGCTGCACGTAACTGGGCAATTGTGATGGGCATCATCGGTATTTTGATGCTTGGCATAGTGCTTGTGCTTGGTAAAATTACAAGAGGTGCAAATCTTTACATCAATCTGGGATTTTTCAGCTTTCAGCCGTCTGAGTTTGTAAAGATAAGCTTTGTATTGCTGATTGCGGTACTGCTTCGTGAGCGCACAGATATAAAGCGTGTACTCTTGTCAGCAGTAATCGCAGCAGTTCACGGAATAATTCTTGTTGCTTCAAGAGACCTTGGTGCTGCACTCATTTTCTTTGTTTCTTACTTGATGATGTTATATGTGGCAACGAAACAGAAAGCTTATCTTTTTATTGGATTGATTGCCGGCTTTTTTGCCTGCATCGCAGCGTATTATCTGTTTGCCCATGTGCGTGTGCGTGTTCAGACATGGCTTCATCCATTTGCTGATTTTTACGGAAAAGGAAATCAGATTGGAAATTCCTTGTTTGGAATTGGAACAGGCGGATGGTTCGGACAGGGACTTTACAAAGGACAGCCATCTAAAACACCAGAGGTTATCATGGACTGTATCTTTACAGCAGTCTGCGAGGAGCTTGGCGGTATCATTGGCATTTGTCTGATTTTAATTTGTATTGCATGTCTGTTAATGTTTATTGCAGTCGCAGCAGAGCTGTATCTTCCATTTTATAAGCTGATTGGAATTGGTCTTACAGCCATATATGGCACACAGGTCTTTTTGACAATCGGAGGCGGAATTAAATTTATTCCGCTTACAGGTGTAACACTTCCACTAGTCAGCTATGGAGGAAGCTCTGTGTTAAGTACATTTATTATTTTTGGAATCATGCAGGAACTGTATATCAAACGTCAGAATGAGGTGGAAAGACTTGAGAGAATCAAAGAAAGAGTCCATTATTAACGAGAAAGAAGCAGCTGTAAAGAAAAACGAAGAAGTAAAACCAGAAAAAAAGAATGAAGAAACAGCTGCAGAGAAACAGGAGCAAAAGCCAGAAATCAAAAAAGAAAAAATAAAACAAGAAGAAATAAAACAAGAACCAAAGGCGCAGAAAAAGAGAAAAAACACCACTAAAAAAGAGGTAAAAAAAGAAAAAAAGCCGACAAGCCGCCAGCATGAAATTAAAGTGGCAGGTACAATTTTAGTATCACTGCTTGGTGCAATGCTTTTGTATTTTATTTATTTTGAGGTGAAAGGAAAGGATGATGTTCTTTCAAGTAAATATAATACAAGACAGCAAAATATGGCACAGCTGATTCGAAAGGGCGATATTGTTACAAGTGATGGTGTTGTAGTGGCGACTACGCAGACAAGAGAGGATGGAACTGAGGTGCGCGCATATCCATACACAAATTGGTATGCGCATACAGTAGGTTATTCCGTGCTTGGTGGCTATGGTCTTGAAGATACTCAGAAGTTAAATCTTCTGACAAGTCATGTTGATTTTTGGACAAAGTTAAAAAATGAGTTTCTTGGTGTTAAGACACAGGGAGATACGCTTGTGACAACACTTGATTCTGGTTTGCAGGATTTTTGTTATAGACAACTTGATGGAAGGACAGGCTCAATTACTGTGGTGGAGCCATCTACTGGAAAGATTTTGGCTATGGTTTCTTCGCCTAATTTTGATCCAAACACAGTAGAGGAGCAATGGAGCTGGCTGACATCAGAGGAAAATACAACGCAGAACATGATGAATCATGCAACGCAGGGAACTTATCCTCCGGGATCTACCTTTAAGCTTATTACATTACTTGAATATATTCGTGAAAATCCAGATACATGGCAGGATTTTCACTATACTTGCACCGGAACATATACAAACGGTGATTACGTCGTAAACTGTCATGATGGTGTTGCGCATGGAGAACTGGATATTTATGGAATTTTAGGTATGTCGTGCAATGGCGCGTTTGATACGATAGCACAGACACTTAATTCAACAAAATGGCAGAAGCTGGCAGAGAATTTTGGATACAATCAAAGTGACAGAAGTCAGGTGGATTTCCCGTACAAAAAGAGCCATTTTGATATTGCCTCAGATGACAGCGTGTGGTCAAGAATGCAGCTTGCCATTGGACAGGGAACAACAACTGTAACACCATTATTAAATCTGATGATGTATGCAGCTATCGCAAATGATGGTGTAATGATGACACCTTATCTGGTAGATCACTATCTGGATGCAGATGGAAATGTTGTAGAACAGACAAAGCCAAAGGCGCTGCGCAGTGTGTGCACAAAGGCAGAAGCAGAACTGATGGATGAATTTCTAACATATGTTATTACAAATGGAACGGCAGCAGCTGGAGGCAGCCAATATGCGAGAGTATCTGGAAAAACAGGATCAGCGCAGTATGATTCCACAAAAAATTATCATGCATGGTTCTGTGGTTATGGAACAAATGATGTAAGTGAAATCGCAGTATGTGTCATGATTGAAAAGGGCGGTGCCGGCGGAATTGTTGCAGCACCGGTTGCGGGACAAATTTTTGATTATTATTTCAGCAGATAAAAAAAACCTTGAAACTGTATGCATTTTCAAGTATACTTATTTTATATGATGCCAGGGCAGAGATTTGCCCTGGCCAAAACACACCATAGTCAGGAGGAATTGCAATGATAGAAGCAACGAGCTGTGGCGGTGTGGTGATATTTCGCGGTAAAATTTTAGTCTTATATAAGAATTACAAGAGCAAGTATGAAGGCTGGGTATTACCGAAGGGAACCGTTGAACCCGGAGAGGAGCATTGGCAGACAGCGCTGCGCGAGGTACGGGAAGAAACAGGTGTCGAGGCATCCATTGTGAAATATATCGGTGTAAGTGAGTATACATTCCATGTACCGCAGGATATTGTAGAAAAAGAAGTGCACTGGTATCTAATGATGGCAGACAGTTACTACAGTAAGCCGCAGAAGGAAGAGTATTTTGTAGATTCCGGATATTATAAGTATCATGAGGCGTATCATCTGCTGAAGTTTTCAAATGAAAAGCAGATACTCGAGAGAGCGTACAATGAATACCTGAATCTGAAACGGGATAATTTGTGGGGAATCCACAGAATTAACCGTATCGGATAAGGTATGCAGACGTTTTGCATTGACATAATAGATCAGACAGGATAAGGTGAGAGTATGAGATTTCGACCATGTATTGATATCCATAATGGTATCGTGAAGCAAATTGTTGGAAGTTCTTTGAAGGATGAGAATGATCAGGCATCAGAGAATTATGTGGCAAATCGTGATGCATCGTGGTTTGCAAAGCGTTATAAGCAAGACGGATTGCAGGGAGGACATGTGATTCTTTTGAATCCACAGTCCTCCCCGTATTATGAAAAGACAAAAAAGCAGGCACTTGAAGCACTGCATGCATATGAGGGAGGATTGCAGGCTGGCGGCGGTATCACTCCAGATAATGCACTTGATTTTTTGCGCGCAGGTGCATCTCATGTAATTGTCACATCATATGTGTTTAACGATGGATGTATTCAGTATGACCGTTTAAAAAAACTGACACAGTTAGTTGGAAAACAAAGGCTAGTTCTTGATGTAAGCTGTAGAAAGATAGATGAAGGCTACTGTATCATGACAGACCGTTGGCAGAAGTTTACAAAGGAAGTAGTTACACTGCCATTATTGGAGGAGCTGTCTGCATATTGTGATGAATTTTTAGTACATGCTGTCGATGTAGAAGGCAAAAATGGAGGAATAGAGACGGGACTTGTTAGGATGCTGTCTGATTATGACGGTATTCGTGTTACATATGCCGGAGGAGTTCATAGTTGGGACGATATTGAGCTTCTCAAAAAACTGGGCAAAGGAAAGATTGATATGACAATTGGAAGTGCACTTGATTTGTTTGGCGGAACATTGTCATATGAGCGTCTTGCAGCGATGCATTTTTAACGAAAAGGAGAAAAAATGGATAACACAAATATTCTTTATGGAAAAAAATGGGCAGTTTGCGGTGATAGTTTTACAAATGGAGATTTTTCCGGAGGATATAGCGAGACATTTGAAGATGGTCCGTTTGCCGGAAAATATAAGACATATGGTTATTTAATAGCTGAAAGAAATCAGATGACAGTGCAGCATTTGGCAGTAGGTGGCCAGACAATGGCGATGCCGCCTGTTCCAGGCACTTTTTCCAATTCATTTTCCAATGGAATTTATAAGACTATTGATGAGGATGTTGATTATATCACATTGTACTACGGAATCAATGATTCACACCACAGACCATCATCAACAGGAAGCGATGGCGAAGATCAGACAGGAATAATTCATCTGGGCACGATTGATGATACTGATAATACTACATTTTATGGTGCTTGGAATGTTGTTTTGGAATATCTGATTGCGCATCATCCGTATGCACATATTGGCATTTTAGTGTCAAATGGATGTGAGACTGATGATTATCGTCTGGCAACCATTGAGGTGGCAAAGAAATGGGGCATTCCATATATCGACTTAAACGGAGATGAGCGAACACCAATGATGCATCGCTCTACAAACCCTGCTCATTGTGAGCGTGCAAAAGAGCTTCGCATGGAAGCATTTAAGGTGGGAGGAAGAAACTCTCATCCAAATATCAAAGCTCATCTGTATGAGAGTTGGTTCATCGAAGATTTCCTGCGTACATTATAATGCTTTTGTCACAGGTCCATCAATCCTATTAAACTTTTTTTGATGTCAAACAAATCTATGAATCGTACCCTAACGATCACACCATCATCTGAAGTAAACTTGATTTCTTTTTCATGCTCTATCTTTTGACTGACTTTTTCAGTCATTGGATAGAGCATTGTAATGTTTTTGGCATTGTATTTTTTCTGGTATGCATACATCTGGTACATATCCGCTTGAGAGATCCCCCAATTTACTTTTTGGCTGGAGAGAAGTTTCCATTTCGTATCACAAATAAAAATGGCGTTGTCATGTCTTCTGGTGATTACAATATCTGGCCGTAATATAAATTTCTTATTAGGCTGTGTGAACAGATAATGTGTGGCATCTTGTATGGAGATTGAAAAATCCTCTGCCGGTAGAAATTTTTTTAACTGCACGGCAACATAGCGCTCAAATAGTGTTTCCATAGGAAACATAAGAGAAAATGCAGCACCAGAGCCAGAAAACGAAGAAAAACTTTTTCCACTCAAGAAAAGTTGGCACCATAGAAGGAGTGTGGAATAGTCCCTGCTATGACTTTTATTTTTAAAGTTCACATTGTTTTTTGAATTGTAATCAAGTCCTATTTTTGAAAAATCACTGGCATAGTCTGTAGAAAACGGGACATCACTAAAAGTAGCAAGCAATGTTTTTATATCGTTCTTGTTTCTCAAAGAGCGTGTTTGTTTATATAAAAGCATTAATGTCGATTTGATCAGTCTGTTTTCAGGGCAGTTAGGTGTAAATTCATCAGATTCTGTGAAAACACGTTCTTTGTGGGAAATATTGTATTTTTGCTGCTCAGAAAACAAAATTTTTCCCTTAAAATAAGATCTGTTTTCAGCTATGGTTTCATAGTTGCTGCGCAGTCCATGTTTTGCCAAACAAAATGCTTCAACGATAAACATTCGTATGAAGATATCAAGAATCGGCATTTTTTCAATATCGACATCTGTAACTTGCAAGCTTTTATATGAGATATTCGTGAGTGATTTGATCATGTCTGTCACAAGTTTTTTGATTTTTTGATTGCTTTTTTGCGTGTTAGAGACAATCTTTGGTAAGATTTCAATGGCAGTGCCATCATCGAATGTAATAACACCGATATAGTTTTTTGCAGTTATAATCTTGCCGATTTCTTTTCTGAATGAAATTCCCATTAGCTCTAAGGCATTTGTGTCACTGCTTGTGCCGAAAAACTTATGAAATGTATGAGTGGAGCTTACATTTTTACCAGAGAGAATAAAGTTTTCCAGCTGCTCAAATATGGTAGGCGGCAGAGTAGTGTATCCTTCTATTTGTCTGCCTGTGATAAAAGATCCATATTCGCTTATCTGATAAATTGTTTTTGACATATATGATCCTTTCAACTTTAAAAAAATAGATTTTAAATAGAATGGTATGCTTTGATTATTGAAAAAGCCGCTGCATTTATTTTATATTGAAAGGAATCGCCAAGATCAAAATCTGTGCTGCCAAAAAGTGCATCATAGTCAATCACATTTTTAATAATAAACTGTTCGCTCTCATTTACCTTTTTATTGTCTCCAAGTACAAGGCGAATTTTTTCATAGTCCTCATAAAAGTACTCCTGCAGTAGAGGGAGAATTGCACTTTTAAAAATAGAAGCAAGCGTTTCAACTGTTGGATTGTTCTTTAACGGCATGAAATAGGCATGACCAATTGTGTGCTCACGGTCGTAAAGCACGCTGATTTTTTGATTCATGTGTGAGAGAAGTTGTTGAATTGAAAGCTCTTCAACATAAATTTCGCTTAGAATTGATGGATCAGGCTGCATTTCTTTAAAATGAAAACGACGGCGAAGAGCAGTGTCGATTGTAGAGATGGAACGGTCTGCTGTATTCATTGTTCCAATTATGTAAATGTTGTCAGGAACACCGAAAGACTCTTTTGAATATGGAAGTCGAGTATAAGTTCCTTCCAACTGCCCAATTCGTTTTGAAGGCTCAATCAGCGTGATAAGCTCACCAAAAATCTTTGCAATATTACCGCGATTTATCTCATCAATAATAAAAACGTGATTAGTTTGAATCGATTGCTTTGCGCGGTCACAGAAATTCTTGAAAAGGCCAGAGGAGACTATATATTTAACATCAGAAATCGCATCATCGCTGCCACTATTCATTACGGGACGAATGCCTTCTATAAATTCTTCGTAGCTGTATGATTGATGGAATGTGGTAAATTCAATTAGTCCATCTGCCTTATAGTGATGATAGCGCTTTACTATATCTTCTAAAGGTTCACTCAAAATATCTGATAATGACTTTTTCTCAATGACTGCAACAGCATAGAGGAGAGTGTGGTATGTTTTGCCAGTTCCAGGTGGACCGTAGAGAATCATATTTTTCGGAAGCTCTGCGTAGTCTGACGGATTTTCTTTAAAGATATACCAGTCATCAAAGTCATCCATATATTCAACATCTTTTACATTTTTTAGTATTTTGGGTTTTAATATCATATTTACGTATACCTCCACAAAATTAAGAAAGTTGTTGTTTGAGTGATACTAATCGTTATGTTAAATTGTAATAAAAAAAGTGCTCATAAGTAAAACTACTCATGAACACCTTATTGATGCCGGTGGCCGGACTCGAACCGGCACGGATCGCTCCGCGTGATTTTGAGTCACGTGCGTCTGCCATTCCGCCACACCGGCTGACAACATGTAGATAATACCATGCTTTTCAAAAAAAAGCAAGCATTTTTTTGAAAATAGTTGAAGAAAATATAAAAGAATGATATGATAGCCAAAGAAACGTGAGATAAAACTCAGAAAGGAAGAAAAAATGTATAAAGAGTATAGTAATGTATACGTAAATAGCCACCCGCTGGTTCAGCATAAAATTTCTATGCTGAGAAATAAAAATACAGGAACAAATGAGTTCCGTAAGCTTATTGAGGAGATTGCAATGCTGATGGGATATGAGGCATTGAGTGATCTGCCGCTTGAGGATGTAGAGATCGAGACACCTATCGAAACATGTATGACACCTATGATTGCAGGAAAGAAGTTAGCAATTGTTCCTGTTTTAAGAGCTGGCCTGGGAATGGTAAGCGGTATTACCGCACTTACTCCTAGTGCAAAGATTGGTCATATTGGTCTGTATCGTGATGAGGTTACACACGAGCCGCATGAGTATTACTGCAAGCTGCCGTCACCAATCGAGCAGAGAACTATAGTTGTTGTAGATCCGATGCTTGCAACTGGCGGATCAGCAGTTGAGGCAGTTAATTTTATTAAGCAGCATGGTGGAAAGAAGATTAAGTTCATGTGCGTAATCGCAGCACCAGAAGGTATCGAAAGACTTATGAAGGCACATCCAGACATTCAGCTGTATGTTGGACATGTAGATCGCGAGCTGAATGAGAATGCATACATTTGCCCAGGTCTTGGCGATGCAGGCGACCGTATCTTCGGAACAAAATAAAACGTTCTAATTAGAATTGAGCTTTGAGCCGGAGCAATCCGGCTCTTTTTAAACTGGGATGAAGATGCTGGTCAATCTTAAAGGAGAAAATTTTATGCGCGCAAAAATCAGACAGCTGTTTTGCCTGATAGTTATTGTTATAATTGCTTTAGCAATAGGGGCAGCAGCAATCAATGTCTATATGGTATGGGGGACAAAAGGGCGTATTTTAAAAAAGGATCAGTGGGCAAATTTTAAAGCAGATGGTGTTGTTGTTTTGGGCTGTGCAGTAAGACCAAATAAGGAAGCAAGTCCAATGTTGAATGATCGAATGCAGACAGCGATTTCTTTTTATAAGGAAGCTTCTGCTAAAAAAATGCTTGTCAGTGGAGATAATTTAAATGAAGATTACGATGAAGTATCCGTTATGAAAAAACTTGCAGTGTCAGGCGGAATTGAAGCAGATGAGGTATATATGGATCATACTGGTTTAAATACATATGATACCATTGTGCACAGTCTGGAATTTTTTAATAAGGGATCAACAATTGTAATTGTGACTCAAAGCTATCATCTTTACCGCGCACTTTATTTGGCGCAGCGTATGGGGCTTAATGCATATGGCGTGTCAGCAGACAGCGATATTGTTTACCGCGGGCAATTGTACAGAGAGTTTCGCGAGATGGCAGCCAGACTAAAGGACTTTTGGTATGGTATTACTAAGCCAGAACTTCCAGAATGGGCAAAAGGAATCATTACTTGCAAATCGAAAAAGTTTGACGTATACTATGCGTGAACTGCAACAACTTTGGGAGGACATCTTTATGAATTTTATTTTTATATCGCCTCAGTTTCCAACCAACTATTACCATTTTTGTTCGGAGCTGAAGAACAACGGAGTAAATGTTTTAGGAATCGGTGACAGTGCCTATGATTCCTTGCCATATAGCCTAAAAAATGTACTTACCGAGTATTATAAGGTAGAGTCCATGGAAAACTATGATCAGATGATGCGCGCAGTCGCTTATTTCACTTTTAAATATGGCCGTATTGATTGGCTTGAGAGCAATAATGAGTACTGGCTGACACAGGATGCCAGACTGCGCACAGATTTTCATATCACCAGTGGTTTTCAGCTAAATGAGATTGAGATTTTTAAGTCCAAGAAGCACATGAAGGAATATTACAAAAAGGCAGGTATTCCGGCAGTGGAGTGTTACAAAATTGGCTCTCGCGAAGGCTGCTTTTCGTTTGCAGCAAAGTATGGCTATCCAATTGTAGTAAAGCCAGATAATGGTGTTGGTGCACAAAATACTTATCGCATCTCAAATGATCAGGAGCTTGATCAATTTTTTGCAGAAACAGACAGAGAAGGATATTTAGCAGAACCGTATGTAGATGGCACGATCTGTTCCTATGATGCGATTATCAATAGCAAGGGAGATGTTCTTTTTGAATCTGGAAATGTGACTCCTGTGTCCATCATGGATATTGTAAATAATAAGGCAGATGCTTATTTTTACATAGAAAAGCAGCTGACAGATGATGTGCGCGATGCAGGAAGACGATGCGTAAAAGCATTTGATGTAAAGAGTCGTTTTATTCATTTTGAGTTTTTCCGTCTGAATAAGGATATGCCGGGTGTTGCAAACAAGGGTGAAATAATTGCGCTTGAAGTCAATATGCGTCCGAGCGGTGGTTTTACACCAGATATGCTTAATTATGCAAACAGTACAAATGTGTATAAGATCTGGGCAGATATGATCGCGTTTGATCGCTGTACTTTGTCTGAGTATGCAGATAAGTTCTATTGCATCTATGTGGGAAGACGCGATTGTAATCCGCATAAGAATGCTCACAATGAGATTTTGTCCCGTTACCGTGCAAATATCACAATGAGTGACCGTATGCCGGCTGTGCTTGCGCAAGGCATGGGCGACCAGATGTATATTGCTAAGTTTAGCGAAAAGGACCAGATGGAGGCGTTTTTGCAATACGTCATTGCCTGATAGAAAAGAGGGGATTGTTTGGACTGTAAAACTGCGAACCGCATGATGGTTCCTTTTTTGGAGGGTGCTCTTTCATTGGAGGAGACCGATCATTTTTTGAAGCATATAAAAGAATGTTCTGGCTGCAGAGAGGATCTGGAAATTTATTATACGGTTCGTACTGCAATTGACGGAATGGATCAGGATCGCTTTAAGACATATAACTTAAAGCAGCAGTTTGAGCATGATATGAGCCAAGTGGCCAGACAAGTTCGTGCAGGTCTGTTTATTCAGTGGCTTCATCATATTGCATTGACAGCAGCAACAGTTGCAGCGGTAGCTGTATCTATGCTGCAGATCATGCGTTGGTTTTAAATAAAAGTTTTAGGAGGGAACATGGGAGACTATTTGCTGTTAATAGACGGCTCGAGCCTGCTGTCGACGCAGTACTTTGGCAACTTGCCAAGAGAGATTTTGTATGCGAAAAAGCAGGAGGAAAAAGAGGCATGGTATCATAAAATTATGATGACCTCGAAGGGAGTTTATACAAATGGCATATTTGGCTTCCTTAGATACCTGTTTAAAATAATAAAAGAACAAAAGCCGGCGTATCTGGCTGTGGCATGGGATTTGACAAGAGATACATTTAGGCGTGAACTTTACGCAGATTATAAGGGCAATCGCTCTGAGACTCCAGAGCCATTAAGGGAGCAGTTTGCGCTTTGTCAGGAGGTTCTTGCAAATATGGGAATCTGCCAGCTTATGGATGAGCACTTTGAGGCAGATGATTTATGTGGTTCCATGGCGAAAAAATTTGAATCACAGCTTCCAGTTAAAATTTTGACAAAGGATAATGATTATCTTCAGCTTGTAACAGACAATACTACATTGTGGCTAATGCATTCAAGTGCTGAAAAGACACAGGAAATTTTTGATAAATATCATATGAAAAAAGAAGATATGGCAATCCCGGATCGTGTGTTTCCGTTTAATCCACAGCTGGTGAAGGAGGAATTTGGAATTGAGCCGTGTCATGTTAATTCTTTAAAGGGATTAGCAGGTGATAAATCAGATAATATAACTGGTGTGCCAGGTGTAGGAGCTGTATCTGCTGTAAAGCTGATTAAAGAGTATGGTACTGTTGAAAAGTTATATGAGGCAATTGATAATCTGGACAAGGCTGGCGAGAAGGCGATTAAGGAATATTGGAAGGAAAAGCTTGATTTAAAGCGTTCACCGCTTGTTTACCTATTAAAGGAAAGTGATACAGAGCTTGTTGGAAAAAAGGCAGCTTTTTTAAGTGAGAAGCTTGCGACAATCAAGACAGATATTCCGATTACAGAGCCGCTTGAGCATTTTCGTACTTATATTGACAAGGCAGCTGCCCAAAAGGAGCTTGACCGTCTTGAATTTCATAGTGTACGCATTGATTTTGATGAAGAAGAGCAGCCATCTGTATTTGAAACGCTTGAGCTTAAGCGCGTAGAGGATATGAATGAAAGTTTTGAGGTGATTCGTGCGCTCAAAAAAGAAAAAACGCTTGGTCTTTCGTTTGCAGGAACGAAGGATAATATTGTAGGAATGGCAGTGGCAGCAGGGACAAAGGGATATTATTTTCCAGTAATCAATTTTATCACAAAAGATCTTTTGACAGGTTTTGCTGATGAACTGGCAGCCTCCTGCAAGACAATGTATGTACCTGATGCAAAGCAGTTCCTTCATTATATGACAGATCATAAGCCACAGGGTGTTGATGCCTTTTATCATCAGTCGCTTCGTGATGTTTCAATAGGAGCATATTTGCTGGATCCTCTTACGGGAAGCTACCCTATTGAAAAGATTGCAGGAACTTATGCATCAAAGGAACTTCCATCCTATCAGGATTTGTTTGGAAAGACAGTATTGGAGATGGCATCAATGCAGCCATCATTTGATGCGTATGTGTGTCATCAGGCAGCGGCAGCACTTTTTTGTGGTCCTGTTATTGAAAAACAGCTCGAAGAAGAGGATATGAGCGCGCTGTATAAAGATATTGAGATGCCAGTTGTCTTTGATCTTTGCCGCATGGAGCAGACAGGGATCGCTGTGCAAAAAGAAGCACTTAAAAGCTATGGAGAGGATTTAACTGGGGAAATTGAATCACTTCAGTCTCAAATTTATGCACTTGCTAAAAAAGAGTTTAACATTCTTTCTCCAAAACAGCTTGGTGAAGTACTGTTTGAGGATTTAAAGCTTCCAGGTGCAAAGAAAACAAAGAGTGGATATTCGACTGCAGCAGAAGTGTTAGAAAAGCTGTCAACAGATTATCCAATTGTAGAAAAGGTATTGTCATATCGTCAGCTGACAAAATTAAAATCGACATATGCAGAGGGTCTTGCTTCATGTATTGCACAGGATGGTCGTATACATGGAACATTTAACCAGACGATCACGGCAACAGGCCGCATCAGCAGCACAGAGCCAAATCTTCAAAACATTCCAGTTCGCATGGAGTTAGGCAGAGCCATCCGCAAGGTTTTTGTGCCAAAGGATGGATGTGTATTTATTGATGCTGACTATTCGCAGATTGAGCTTCGTGTGCTAGCTCACATGTCTGGTGATGAGAGACTGATTGAGGCATACCGCAGTGCACAGGATATTCATGCACTGACAGCTTCGCAGGTATTCCATGTTCCGCTTGAAGAAGTTACACCGCAGCTTCGCCGAAATGCAAAGGCTGTTAATTTTGGAATTGTGTATGGAATTAGTGCGTTTGGTCTTAGTGAGGATTTAAGTATTTCACGCAAGGAAGCGATGGAATATATTGAACACTATTTCAATGCATATCCTAAAATCAAGGCATTCCTTGACCATATGGTAGAGCAGGGCCATACAAATGAGTATGTTACGACAATGTTTGGACGGAGACGTCCAATACCAGAACTCAAATCTGCCAACTATATGCAGCGTCAATTTGGCGAGCGAATTGCGATGAATTCACCTATTCAAGGAACCGCAGCTGATATTATGAAAATTGCAATGACAAAGGTAAATAAACGTCTGAAAGAAGAAAAGCTGCAGTCTAGAATCGTCCTTCAGGTGCATGATGAACTGCTGTTAGAGGTACCAACAGCGGAGTGTGAGGCAGTTAAGACACTTCTTGTTGAGCAGATGCAGTCAGCAGCGAATCTTCGCGTGCCGCTTGAAGTGTCTGTGTCTGTGGGGAATAGCTGGTACGAAACAAAGTAAGGGAGAGTAATAATGATTCTTGGAATAACAGGAGGTGTCGGCGCCGGAAAGTCTTCGGTGCTGGCAATCCTAGAAAAAGAGTATAATGCAAAATTAATTTTAGCTGATGAGGTCGGACGAGAGCTTATGCAGCCGGGAGAGGCTAATTATGTTAATATCGTTAATGCATTTGGAAAAGAAATTTTAAATGAAGATCAGACGATTGATACAAAAAAACTGGCAGCAATAGCATTTTCAAATCCGCTTGAGACGCTTCGCCTCAATGCGATTACTCATCCAAATGTAAGAGTACGTATTGAGTGGATGATCAAGGAAATACGCGACAAAGAGCCAGATGCGCTGATTGTGATTGAGGCTGCGCTTCTCTCAGAAGGTCATCTGATCCCGCTTTGCGATGATGTATGGTATATTTACACTGATGAGCAGACACGTATTAAACGTATAATGGAGTCAAGAGGCTACAGCAAAGAGCGCTGCATCCAGACTATTGCAAGACAAAAAAGTGATGCACAGTTTCGTGCAGAGTGCCGTGTTGTAATAGATAACAGTCACAGCATAGAGGAGACAAAGGCACAGATTGAACGACAGATGAAAAAAGACAGGTAAATATAGCATTTTGAAACAAATACAATACCCACATACTTCCTATTTTATTTTGGAAAGTATGTGGGTTTTTTGTACAAGTTTGAATGTTAAGCGTTTTTCTGTTCGCTATAGAAGCAGTAAGATCCAGCCCTTACACTATGGCATACACCATCAATTACAATGTCTGCCTCAACTGGTACGGTAATCTCATAGCGCCAGGAATCATCTTCCTTTGTCCAGAAGGAACGGATATGACCGTGACGGGTGTCTAACTCGGCGCGTAGCCAGTCAAGACGCTTATCTGGATGTGGTGCAATTGTAACCTTGGCATAGCCAGGTGCATCCTTTCTTGGAAGAATGCCGGCTGCAACAGAGTAAACCCAGTCAGCAACGGAGCCGTAAGCATAATGATTGTAGGAGTTCATATCCTTGCTCCAGAAGTTTCCGTCTTCCATAATGCCGTCCCAGTGTTCCCAGATGGTGGTAGCTCCCTTTGTAACTGGATACAGCCAGGATGGATATTTAGTTCGAAGAAGTAAATCCAATGCCAGATCAGTGTGACCATAATCGCTTAATACATGCAGCAAGTATGGAGTACCGACAAAACCAGTCTGAAGCTTTGTACCGCAGGCGCGAACCATATCAGCTAACTGATCGGCTGCTGCCTGACAATTTTTTGCCAGCTTAAAGTGAGCTGCTAATACACATTCTGTTTGCGTATGATATGTTGGCCATGTTTTTTGGAAGGTGTTTACAATATTTTCATAAAGTGTACTTAGTTCACTGACATCCTCCCCAAGTACGGTCCCGGCCTGAATTACAAGGCTTGTCGAATAAGCGTAGAAGGCAGAGGCGATAAAGTCTTCATTGCTTGAACCCTTATAGCTGCCAGATGGTGCATCAAGACCTAGCCAGTCACCATAGTGGGTGCCGCCTGTCCACAAATATTTGGTTGTGGTCGTAGTTGTGATATAGGAAATCCATTTTTTCATGCTGTCATCTCCTTAAACATATCATGTGGATCTTCTTATTTCGCCGCCGGTCT
>OGUO01001256.1_pt1 | contig 17241 bp, 10 predicted proteins | sample 1553641 | NCBI WGS metagenome assembly OGUO01 (sample SAMEA2579980, study PRJEB22360) | human gut metagenome | biome: human gut; feature: human-associated habitat; material: faeces | place: Denmark | collected 2008/2010 | reverse complement strand
CTCGGAGGCTCCGTTATTGATGATCGCCTTCTTCTCGGTAGGCTTGATCTTCCTTTCCGGAGTCTCTTATCCCTTGGAATTGATGCCTTGGTATTGGCAGATGGCCCATTATATCATTCCGCCGGCTACCGCTACGCTGGCCTATGTACAGCTTAACTCGATGGGAGCGTCGATTGAGCAAGTCGGTGTGGAGTACGTGACGTTGTGGGTGCAATGCGTCGTTTATTTCCTCTTGGCTTGCTGGGTGTACCGGCGGAATATCTTAAAGGCGAGCCGTGCCTTGTCGTCATTGTAGCTCCCGTATCCTCACGTCGATGCCGCTACCTTTCAAGGCGTCTTTCAATTCGCCTATCTTCGTATCCCCGTAATGGTAAGGGTATAAGATTTTAGGCGAGAACATCCGGGCCGCTTTCGCCGCTTGCGGGACGGTCATGGTATAAGGCTGGTTGATGGGAAGGAAAGCGATGTCGATGTCTTTCAGGTCTTTCATCTCCGGGATGTTTTCCGTATCGCCGGCTATATAGACTCTTAGTCCATCGAACGTGAGGATATAGCCATTATCCCGGTGGCGGGGGTGATATTTATCCCGTCCGGGTGTGGTGTTATAGGCAGGGACGGCCTCTATCTTCATATAGCTGATGGAGGTATCCGTATCGCCGTTTTTTAGGACCTTCCCTTTTCCCAGCTTCTTTTGGCTGTTCTCGTTGGCGATGATTTCCGTACTGTTTTTCTCGACAGCTTGTATCGCTTTCGGGTCCAGATGATCGCCATGCTCGTGGGTGATCAAGATGATATCGGCTTTCGGGAAAGTCGTATAATCGGCGTATTCGGAGACAGGATCTACCTGTATCGAATGATTGTCGTACGTAAGCATCAGGCTGCCATGCTTGATGAACGTGATGGTCAGTTCTTTTCCGCTCTTGGTCTTGAAAGAATCCGAGGCGAAGTTACTAGCGGAGGCTAAGCTCGCCATGAATAAACTACACATAAGCATACATGTTTTTAGTCTCATAATCTTGCGGTTTTTTAGTGTTTCCGCAAATATAATCATAATAGATTAATTCCCTAATTTGTTCGGCTATCCGGTATAAATATTTACATTTGCGACGTATATTCTGATAACATGAAAACGAAATGAGAAGAATTGTTCTGTTGATTACGATTTGTTGCCAAGTATTTTGGGTGGCGGCGCAAAAGAAAGCGCCCAAATGGATGGATAAGCAACGAAAGGCGGTGGTTACCGTCACCACTTATGGAAAAGATAACCAGAAGAAAGCGTCCGGTACGGGATTTTTCATAACCGAGACCGGTGAGGCGTTGTCCGGCTATTCCTTGTTTAAGGATGCGGCGAGGGCGACCGTGACCGACGCGGACGGAAAAGAATATCCGGTATCTTACTGGAATAGTTCTTCCGAGGCAGTTTTAACGGATGGAAGTGTGATTACATTCAACAAAGGAACCATCACCTATAATGAAAACGGTACAGAAAAGACTGCAACCATGAAAGACTATGAAGTCAAAGGAATCAAGTATGTACCGGTAAAAGTAAAGACAGCAGACTACGATGAATTCTGCAAACAGTATCAGGTAGTCGAAAATGCCGGAACATTAGCAGGTGGTTTTACTGAAAAGAATTTGCAGGCTTATACAGAAACAGCAGAAGTAACAGAAAAAACAAACGGTTTAAAAGAAGCAACTAAGAATGAAGACGGAAGCTTCAGCTTTGGAGCAAGAGCAACCGGAAGTGACTCCGGATTAAAAGGCAATGCCCTGAAAGTAGCAGAAGGAATTGAACCGGAAGTAAAAGCTGCAAATGGTTCTTATGGTGAATTCTTGAGAGTAGACTTAAATGGAAACTATGGCGGACTGGGCTCCGGAATGTATGCAACCCGTTGGACTTACTATGGAAACGACAGTACTTATACAACCGCTCTTGCAAGCTATGGAACCAAATTTGCAGCAGATAACTGGATGCATAAATCAATGGGAATCCAGCTTGGCTTAACGGACTCCTTACGTTGCCAGTTACCAGCAGGAACAGACGGAACCGGATACTGGGAGTTAACCGTATATGCAATGGGATATGAAGATTACACTTATAAATTCCAGGCAACCGAAGAAAACATTGTAAAACCGGAAACAGGCGAAATCTCAACAACGGAATTAGAGGCAGCAATCGCAAAAGCAGAGGCATTAAACGAAAGTGATTACACAAGCGAATCCTGGGCATCCATGCAGACAGAATTGCAGGAAGCAAAAGAGGAACTGGCGGCAAAACACAGTCAGGCAACAGTCGATGAGGCAACCAGCCACTTAAATGCAGCAATTGAAGCACTTGTAAAAGCAGAAACACCGGCAGAAGTTAACACAACAGAGCTTGAAAAAGTAATTGCATCTGCAAAAGCATTAAAAGAAGCAGATTACACAAGTGAAACCTGGAGTGCATTAAAAACAGCACTGGAAACAGCAGAAAGTGCACTGGAAAAGAAAGAATCTCAGGAAGCAGTTGACAATGCCACAAAAGACTTACAGGCAGCAATCGACGGACTGAAAAAAGCAGAAACACCGGCAGAAGTTAACACAACAGAACTTGAAAAAGTAATTGCATCTGCAAAAGCATTAAAAGAAGCAGATTACACAAGCGAAACCTGGAGTGCATTAAAATCTGCTCTTGAAACAGCAGAAAGTGCACTGGAAAAGAAAGAGTCTCAGGAAGCAGTAGATAATGCAGCAAAAGGCTTACAGACAGCGATTGATGGACTGAAAAAAGTAGATAATTCTAATAAAGGTGACGACAACAAAGATAATAACAATAAAAACAATAACAATAAAAACAATAACACCACAAATACCAATACAACCAATAAAGGCACTACAACAGGAACAACTACAACCAATAAAGGAACTACAGGTACAACTGCTACAACAAACAAAGGCACAATAAGCACAGGAACAACAGGAAGTAAATCTACCGGAACTACTTCTACAAGCAGCAATGCAAAGACTGGTGACCCGACAAGTATCTGGGGATGGATTAGTCTTGCAGTAACTTCTATGGGAGTTGGCGGATTTTCCTGGAAAGCAAGAAAAAAATCAAGAAAGGATGAAGAAGAAAAGTAAAAAAGAACACGGTTAAAAATACAAGGTTGTTCTACTCCAAATAAAATAACCTCTGTAAAGGAAAAAGCCGGATGTTTTCTCGATAAGAGAGCATCCGGCTTTTTATTTTGAGATAAAAAAATTTTAAAGGAAATCTTTCACAGGCTCAAGACTTCGATTTAAGATTCCATTGATATAAGCAATGCAAGTTCCATAATTAGTAATTGGAATTTTGGCATCTTCGGCGCATTTTAAGCGGTATTTCATTTCCCGTTCATTTAACATGCATCCTCCACAGTGAACAATCATTTTATAGGAAGATAAATCCAGAGGAAATTCGGTTCCGCTGGTAAATTCAAATTCGATTTCTTTTTTCGTATAATTGCGAATCCAGTTCGGAAGTTTTACTGTTCCGATATCATCGCACTGGCGGTGATGAGTACAGCCTTCTGAGATCAAAATGCGGTCTCCGTTCTTTAAAGAATCCAGTGCAGAAGCTCCATCAACTAAAGTCTTTAAATTTCCCTTATAGCGCGCAAATAAAATAGAAAACGAGGTCAGTAAAATATCATCCGGTGTAACTGCAGATACTTTTTTAAAGACCTGACTGTCTGTAATCACCATTTTAGGCTTCTTTCCAAGTGAGTTTAATGTCTCTGCCAGCTCGGTTTCCTGTACAACGATTGCACTTGCCTTTGCTTCTAAGATATCACGAATGGTCTGCTGCTGAGGAAGAATTAACCGACCTTTTGGTGCGGCAGAATCAATCGGAACAACAAGTACAACAAAATCCAGAGGGTTTAATAAGTCTGCGACGATAGATTTTTGAATGGTATCTTGTGACGCTTGTTGTGCAAGCAGTTCTTTTAATTCATGAATGTGCTCCCCGGTTTTGGAACTGACTAAAATGGCAGAATCTGAATCTGGAAGCGGTAAATCTTCTAAGTTACAGTTTGGACAGATATCGGATTTATTTACTACAATCACGCAAGGAATTTCTTTTTCATGGATTCTTTTTAAAATCTCAGAATCTTCTTTTGTGACACCTGAGGAGGCATCAATTACAAGTACGGCAATATCCGTTTTGTTTAAAATCTGATATGCCTTTTGAATACGCAGTGCCCCGAGTTCTCCTTCATCGTCAAGTCCAGGAGTATCAATGATAACGACCGGACCTAAAGGAAGCAGCTCCATTGATTTTAAAACAGGGTCGGTAGTTGTGCCAAGTACATCGGATACAATCGCATAATTTTGTCCGGTAATGGCATTGATCAGGCTTGATTTTCCTGCATTTCGTTTCCCGAAAATGCCGATGTGAGTACGATTTGCCGAAGGGGTTTGATTTAAATTAGTTGTCATAAAATCTCCTTTGTAGACGTGTCTGATTCTCCATCTACTACGTTAGAATCGGAAATCATTTCCTGTTCCATTTTCAATATCCTTTAAGTGTTCCACTACGAGATTGCGGATTTTTTCTTTTGGAATATTGACCAGTTCTTTTTCAATTAAGGCATCACCAACTGCTTTGGTTTCTGGAGAAGCGTAGTCTACCAGATATTCTTTTAAGGTCATTAAAGCATTTGGATGACAGCAGTTCTGAATTTGCTGATTTTTACAAAGCGACATGAAACGGTCTCCGGTACGGCCTTCTCTATAACAGGCAGTACAGAAACTTGGAATATATTCCATATCCATCAGCCATTTGACAACTTCATCAAGACTTCTGGTATCACTGACATCAAACTGTGCGGAGCTTTCATCCTCCGGTTCTTCTTCCGCGTAACCGCCGACACTGGTACGGGAACCGCCACTGATCTGAGAGATACCAAGGTGAAGCACACGCTCTCTGCATTTCTGGCTTTCTCTTGTGGAGACAATCATTCCGGTATAAGGGACTGCGATACGGATACAGGCTACAATTTTTGCGAAAGTATCATCACTGATTCCATTTGTAAAAGAAGAAGCGTCGATATCATCCGCATTACGCAGACGAGGCACACTGATGGTATGAGGACCGACACCGAATCTTGCTTCAAGATGTTCAGCATGCATTAACAGTCCGGCAAATTCATAGCGATATTTATCAAGACCGAATAAGACACCAAGACCGACATCGTCAATTCCACCTTCCATTGCACGATCCATCGCTTCAGTATGATAGTTGTAGTCATGTTTTGGTCCGGTTGGATGAAGTTCCAGATAACTTTCTTTGTGGTAGGTTTCCTGGAATAAAATATAAGTTCCGATACCGGCTTCTTTTAATTTACGATAATTTTCTACGGTTGTAGCGGCAATGTTGACATTGACACGGCGGATGGCCCCGTTTTTATGCTTGATGCTGTAAATGGTTTTGATACATTCCAGAATATATTCAATCGGGTTATTTTTGGGGTCTTCACCGGCTTCAAGGGCAAGACGTTTGTGACCCAAATCCTGTAAAGCGATAACTTCTTTTCGGATTTCATCCTGAGTCAGTTTCTTTCTCGGAATATGTTTATTCTTTGCATGATAAGGACAGTAAGTACATCCATTGATACAATAGTTGGAAAGATAAAGCGGAGCAAACATAACAATACGGTTTCCATAGAAGTCTTTTTTGATTTGCTCTGCCAGGTGATAGATTTCCTGGTTTTTTTCCTCAGATTGACAGGCAAGTAAAACAGAAGCTTCACGGTGAGTCAGACCTTTTCTTAGTTTCGCTTTTTCAAGAATCGAGTCGATTAATGCTTCATTATTTTTATTCTCGTCTGCATAAGCAAGAGTTTCTAAAATTTCCTCATGGTTAATAAATTCATCCGCAATTGTGGATGCCGGATTGTAAGTATACATTTTTAATTCCTCCATATAAAATGATAGTGATTAACTTTTGGTGTAGATTGTTTTACTACTGACGCCGGGCAACATTCCGATTTTTCCGGAAAGAGAACTAATGATATCATTTGGAGCATCAAGGGCGACACTGATAATGGAAATATTTTTTTCCCGGTAAGGGACTCCCATTCGTCCAATGATATAAGAACTATACTGGCTGAGCAGATGATTGAGTTTTTCAACAGAATCATGAGAAGTAAGAACAATTCCAAGTAAAGCAATTCTGGTGTCCTGCATGTTAAAAAATCCTCCTTTCTTTGACAATAAAAGAACAAAAAAAAATCTGCGCAAAAGCGCAGACAGACGAGTCAATGATACAGAATTATACACATTGATGCCTTCTTGCGCAGGAAAAACCTTAACAATCAGTAATAATGTCAGAAGTAGTATAACACAAAACTGGTGAAAAAGTAAATGATATTGTGAAAATAAATACAAATTGATAAATTTTAAGAAAATAATTGTGCAAAATGTGAAAATGGTGTATAATATAATCATTGTAACACAGAAGAGGTGGAAATAATAAATTTAAAAATATAAAAAACAAGGAGGTATTGTATGTTAGACCAGTCATACTACGAAGTGGCGGACAAAATCATTGAAAAATATGGTAAAAAACCGTCATCACTCATTCCTGTTATGCAGGACATTCAGGCAGAGTACCGCTATCTGCCGGGAGAACTTCTTACTTATACCGCAAAACAGATTGGAGTAACCGAAGCAAAAGCTTACAGTGTTGCAACTTTCTATGAGAACTTCTCTTTTGAACCAAAAGGAAAATATGTGATTAAAGTCTGTGACGGAACCGCCTGTCATGTGCGTAAGTCCATGCCGATTCTGGAGGAATTGTATAAGCAGTTAGGCTTAAGCAAAAAGAAACACACCACCGAAGATATGATGTTTACAGTTGAAACCGTTTCCTGTCTTGGAGCTTGTGGACTTGCTCCTACTTTGATGGTAAACGAAGATGTTCATCCAAAAATGTCACCTGAAAAAGTGATTGAGCTGTTGGAAGAATTGAGAGGTGAAGGCGCATGACAATTACGAATAGAGCGGAACTTGACAAATGCAGAGAATCAGCAGAAAAGCAGTTGAATGCTTATGACTGCCGTATTTTAGTCTGTTCAGGCACCGGCTGTATCGCAACCGGTTCCGAAAAAATTTATAAAAAAATGCTGGGAATCGCAGAAGGCGCACCGGGTGTTACCATTGAATTCGGACCACATGATGAGAAAGAACATGTGGGCGTAAAAAGAACCGGATGTCAGGGCTTCTGTGAATTTGGTCCGCTGGTAAGAATCCAGAAAGGTGACCATGTCATCCAGTACATAAAAGTAAAAGAAGATGACTGTGAAGAAATCTTTGAAAAATCCGTTGTTGGAGATGAAGTGATTGAACGTCTGCTTTATGCAAAAGAAGGTCAGTCTTATGTGCAGCCGGATGAAATTCCGTTTATTGCAAAACAGACCAGAATCGTCTTGGAAAACTGTGGAAAATTTGATGCAGAATCTTTAGATGAATATATGGCAGCCGGCGGTTTTAGTGCTCTCGAAAAAGCATTGTTTGAAATGACGCCGGAACAGGTTGTAGAAGAAGTCGATTTATCCGGTCTTAGAGGTCGTGGAGGCGGTGGTTTCCCTGCCGGTAAAAAATGGAAACAGGTCGCAAATCAGAAAGTAAAAGAACGCTATGTCGTATGTAATGGTGACGAAGGTGACCCTGGAGCATTTATGGACGGTTCCGTAATGGAAGGTGACCCGTTTAAGTTAATCGAAGGTATGATGATTGCCGCTTACGCAGTTGGTTCAAGCGATGGATATATCTATGTACGTGCCGAATATCCGAACTCTGTAGCAAGACTGCATCATGCAATTGATGTTATGGAAGAGAAAAATCTTCTGGGCGAACATATTTTAGGAACCGATTTCTGCTTCCACATGCACATCAATCGTGGAGCCGGAGCATTCGTGTGTGGTGAAGGTAGTGCGCTGACCGCTTCCATCGAGGGAAATCGTGGTATGCCAAGAACGAAACCACCAAGAACCGTAGATAAAGGTCTGTGGGCAAAACCAACCGTATTAAATAATGTAGAAACTTATGCCAATGTACCGAAGATTATCTTAGAGGGACATGAATGGTTCCGTACGATCGGTACAGAGGGAAGTCCTGGAACAAAGACCTTCTCTTTAACCGGTTCAATCGAAAATACAGGACTGATTGAAGTACCGATGGGAACCACCCTTCGTGAAATCATTTATGATATCGGTGGCGGATTAAAGAATGGTTCTGAATTTAAAGCCGTACAGATTGGTGGACCATCCGGTGGATGTCTGACTGAGAAACACTTAGACGAACCACTTGACTTTGACTCCGTTAAAAAATTCGGTGCTATCGTAGGTTCCGGTGGTCTGGTTGTTATGAACGTCGATACCTGTATGGTAGAAGTAGCCCGTTTCTTTATGAGTTTCACACAGCGTGAATCCTGTGGTAAATGTACTCCTTGTCGTGAAGGTACCAAGCGAATGCTGGAAATCCTTGAAAAGATTGTAGCAGGAAAAGGGGAAATGGAAGATTTAGAGCGCCTCGAAGAACTTGCAGAGATGGTAAAAAATATGTCTCTCTGTGGTCTTGGAAAGAGTGCTCCACTTCCGGTATTAAGTACGATTCGTATGTTCCGTGATGAATATGTAGAACATATCGTAGATAAGAAATGTGTTTCCCATACCTGTAAGGCAATGCAGAACTACTATATTAATCCGGATAAATGTAAAGGCTGTACCAAGTGTGCAAGAAATTGTCCGGTTTCTGCAATTTCAGGAGAAAAGAAAGCACCACATGTAATCGACAATGCAAAATGTATCAAGTGCGGAAGCTGTAAAGATAACTGTAGCTTCGACGCAATTGAAATCAGATAGGAGGACAAGGTATATGGGAATTATGACAATCGACGGCAGAAAAGTTGAGTTTACCGACGAGAAAAATGTCCTTTCTGTCATTCGAAAAGCTGGAATCAATGTTCCTACTTTATGCTATCAGCCAGAGCTTTCCATTTATGGAGCCTGCCGTTTGTGTACAGTAGAAGATGAGAGAGGTAAATTATTTGCCTCCTGTTCAGAAATACCGAGAGATGGTATGGTAATTTATACTAATACCAAGAGATTAAAAAAATATAGAAAAATGATTGTAGAGCTTCTGCTCGGAGCACACTGCAGAGACTGTACATTATGTGACAAGAGTGGAAACTGTGTGCTTCAGGATTTGGCTTACCGCCTTGGCGTAAAAGAAGTACGCTATGAAAATACAAAAGAAGAACAGCCGTTAGACTGCAGTTCTTACTCCATTATCCGTGACCCGAACAAGTGCGTATTATGTGGAAACTGTGTACGTGCCTGCCGTGAACTTCAGGGTGTGGAAGCACTTGGAATCGCATTCCGTGGAACAGAAGCAACGGTTATGCCGGCATTTAACAAAGGTCTGGGAGAAACAATGTGCGTAGGCTGTGGACAGTGTAGAGTAGTCTGTCCGACAGGCGCAATTACCATCCGTTCCGATATCGATGCAGTATGGGATGCACTCGAAGACCCGGATACCAGAGTGATTGCACAGATTGCACCGGCAGTTCGTGTGGCAGCAGGAGACGCATTTGGACTTCCAAAAGGAAAGAGTTCCATGGGTAAAGTGGTAAGTGCACTTCACCAGATGGGATTTGACGAAGTTTACGATACCGGATTTTCTGCTGACTTAACGGTTATGGAAGAATCCGCAGAGTTCTTAAACCGTGTAAAAAACGGTGGAAAACTTCCACTTATGACATCCTGCTGTCCGGCATGGGTAAAATTTGTGGTAGATCAGTATCCGGATTATAAAGACAATATTTCTACCTGCCGTTCCCCACAGGGAATGTTATCCGCAGTTGCAAAAGAGTGGTACCGCGATCCGGAAAGAGCAGAAGGCAAACGTACTGTGATGGTATCTTTCATGCCTTGTACCGCAAAGAAGATGGAGATCAAACGTCCGAACAGCTTTACAAAAGGAGAACAGGATACCGATCATGTGCTGACTACAACCGAACTCGTTCGTATGATCAAGAGCGCTGGAATCGACTTTGCAAATATGGAATGCGAAGAACCGGATATTCCGTTTGGAATAGCTTCCGGCGGTGGTAAAATCTTTGGTGTTACCGGTGGTGTAACAGAAGCGGTGCTTCGTCACCTTGTACCGGCACACGATACCGAAACCTTAAAAGCAATTTCCGAATTTGGTATGCGTGGAGAAGAAGCAATCAAAGAATTTACAATTCAATATGAAGGAACCGATATCAATATCTGTGTTGTAAGTGGACTTGCAAATGCACACGAAGTATTCCGTCGTATGAAAGCAGGAGAAGCAAATTATCATTTAATTGAAGTAATGGCTTGTAAAGGCGGATGCGTTATGGGTGGCGGACAGCCTGTAAAAGCAGGAGAATGTGTAAAATCTGTGAGAACCGAAGGCCTCTACGAAGTAGATACCGAATCTGCGATTAAAGTATCCGATGATAATGCGGATATGGAGAAATTGTATGCAGAGTTCTTGAATGGAAAGACACATGAACTGCTCCATAATGAAGGATATTAAAAAATAAAATAAAGTGAAGTAAGATAAAATGCGAAGAGGTCGATGAAAGCGAAAACTTTTGTCGGCCTCTTTGTTTTCTCCTAAAAAAAGACGAAAATAGTATTTTTTGGTTCTAAAATTCGACCTGTTGCATATATTAATAAAAAAAGACATCTTAGATTCTTTCTATCTAAGATGCCTTTACATGTCTTATAATAACTGTAATTCATATTTTTGTCAATGTTTTCTGACATTTTTCTTAAATTCTTAAGTCATTTGCAAAGTTTTCTTATACACTTTTAACGATATCTTAACATTCTCACTTCTAATCACCGTCAGAAAGCTTGTCAAATTTTCACAACTAAGGAGGTTTCCTATGAGAACAGGTCAAAACATCTATAAACGAAAAGATGGACGTTGGGAAGCACGAGTCTTTCTTGAAAAAAAGTCTAATGGCCGTCCACATTTTAAATATCTGTATGCATCGACTTACAGAAAAGTTCTTCTTCTGAAAAACAATTATGAAAAAATGCTTACTTTACCAAATGAAACAACGATTTCTACTGCTTTATTTTCGGATTCTGCTTACAAATGGTTAGCAGATTCTTCCAGGCGTTGGAAGCCAGCGACCTATATCAAGTATAAAAATTTTCTGGAGAAGTATATTCTTCCTGAATGGAACACGCTCTATGTACGTGAAATTCATCAGGATACTTATGATAAACTGGTGGAACATCTGGCTCAAAGTCTTTCTGGAAGTTCTCTGCATACCATCAATACGATTATTAATGGAAGCTTGAAGCATACAAAAAATAGTCTGCCGATTTTATGTAAAAATCCGATTTCTAATCAGGAGAAGCATCCTCTCGATGTTCTTTCTGACAGTGAGTCTTATGATTTTCTCTTATATCTAAAATCTAAGGATTCCTTAACCACTGTTGGAATTCAGCTTGCATTGTTCAGTGGGATTCGTCTTGGTGAGCTGTGTGCTCTTACTTGGGAGGACATTGATTTGAAAGAACAGGTACTTCATATCCGTCACACTCTTCAGCGAATTCAAAACAAAGAACAATATTTCGGAGAACCTAAGACGGTATTATATCTCGGTTCACCTAAAAACAAGCGGGAACGGACTATTCCTCTGCATCCTCAGATAATTCCGATTTTAGAAAAACTTGAAAAAAGTTGTTATCCATCAGACTATCTTTTATCCGGAAATTCGTCTCCCATAGAGCCTCGGACAATGACCAGCCGTTTTAAAAAGGTTTTAAAAAGTTGTGGCATCCGGGATTTTCATTTTCATACACTGCGTCACACGTTCGCAACTCGCTGTGTGGAATCGGGGGTGCAGATTAAGGCTTTAAGTGAGATGCTTGGACATTCTTCTGTCAAAATCACAATGGACCGCTATGTTCATCTGTCCATGAGTTTCAAGCAAAGCCAAATCACTATCCTGCGGTTTCCGGATTCGGAAATTATAAATCGTCAGGAAACTAGTCAAAATTATCCGAAACGACAGGAAAATATGGTAGAAACAGGGGTAACTTCTTGGATAGAAAGAATCTAAGATTACCGTGCAATAATCCTATTAGTATTATGACAGGATTGATAGAATTTCATACAGAAATGTTGGAAAATGTGTACGCTTATAAGTATTGAGAATACTTAGAACGGAATCCGGTTAGAATCCGGAGCAGATCCTTTCCCTGCTGTAAGGACAACGAAAGATGGAAAAAGTCACTGAATGAATCAGATTTGGTAAGACACATCGAGTAGGTTAATTGGTCCTGAGCCAGAAGACGGAGCGTAATAAAACATTCCCGATATTTAAGAAAATTCGGAGGCCAGGAACGAATTGACTGAAGCATAAGAATAAACAGTACCCTTTATTATCTGATTAAATAGATGTGGAATACCTGTAGTTCGAGGATGAGAAATCAGTTCGTATGACCTTTCGGTTGTACGGGCTTTTTTTATTGTCATGACAGACAGCAAAAGGAAGGAAAGTGAAAAAGTCGTGATAATGAAACCTTACAGTCGCACAGTGGAAAATAAAATACTCCCCACGCTGTGATGACTTAACAAGAGGGAGAAAAAATGGAGGTATAAAACCATGCAAACAAAAAAAGTAGTTTCAGTATTATTAGCAGGAGTGACAACACTGACAATGGCTATGCCGGTATTGGCGGCAAATGATGACCCGAATCTGGTAGTAACACCGGATACTCAGTATTCTACACCAATCGAAGCTAATTCTAGCGTAACACTTGGATTAATGCCTGCTGATGCTCATTATCAGAGAACTGGCTTTGATTCAGAAGCAGCTGCAAAAGATGGATTGAATGTAGCAAAAGTTAATTTTGGAGCAGACAAGATTTCATCCGTTTTTACGTATGGTTCTAAAACCGTAGATGGTTTGTATGCGGGTACAGTGACAGTAAAAGGTGAAAAAGGCCAGTATGGTCCTGCAAGTTTACATATCGTAAATAAAAATAATACAAGTGCTGGCATCGATATGACTGTGTACGTAGAGGCAGCAGAGACACAGAAGGATGTAACTGTTTCAAAGGTACAGGTAAAAGACCTGAGAGATGATGCACTTATAAGTGTGGAAAAACAAAATTTAAATGTTGAAGCTGCAAAAAAAGAAACGAATAATCCATTTAATGGTTCTGAAGGAGCTGCACAGAGTTATCCGACTGCAGGTGATGCATTATACAGTCTGGCAGAAGCTAATCAGATGAGCTTTGAACAGAATGGTGGATATGTACAGTCAGTAACAGATGCAGATGATAATATTCTTGAAGCATATACAACTTCAGACTGGACTTATTATGGATGGAATTATTGCGTTATTCGCAATGGTAAGAAAGTATCAGAAGGTGATATGTTAAGTGCATCTGTTCTTGAAGTAGAAAAGAATGACAGTGTATATTGGGCTTTTGGTACAATGGAACAGGCAGATACATATTTTAAAACATTAAAATAGACAATATAGTATTTAATATAGATGGTTGGGGCAATGTTTTTCAGCCTCAACCATTTATCTAAAACATCAATAGATAGAAGGTGTAAAAATGAAAAAAATACTCCACTATCTACTGCTTACAATGTGTTTGTTAGGAATATTGAGAGTAAATGTTTATGCAGCAGAAAATAATAATAGGATAATTAATTTGACAGGTATCAGTAATGTAAAAATATATACAGCTGATAAAAAACAGGAGATTGAAGTAAAAGATAAGAGTTTTACTGTATCCCCTGGAGAATACTGTTATGAATATGCAGGAGACGCAAGTAATTCGTTAAATGGAGCTGGTGGATATTTCACAGTGACAGAAAACATGACAGAATTAAATCTTGCAAGTGTTTATTTTAATAATGTATCTCCAACTGCCTGGATAAATGAAAAAAACAAATGGTGTTATCTTGATGAACTCGGCACATTAACTCTTTATGATGAAAAGCAGGAGAGGGAATACTGGCATGCCACAGATAATGTATATAATTATATTGTTCCAAACTGTGGTGGTGACAGTTATTATAATTTCAATTTTACACCCTTTGATGGGAATTATCTTCCCATTGAAGGGCATTTTTATGTTTACAGAAGTACAGATTTCGGTTCGTTAAATCTTTCAGATAATGGAAAAATTCCATATTTGAAAAAGAGTTATATCACAGTTAAAGTACCGGTGGACATGGAAATCTATACTACCTGGGAATTAAAATTCTATACCGCCAGAAACTGGAAATCCTATACTCCTTTTAAGACAGAAGATGGATATAATTATTATAAGATTCCAGAAGGTTTTACTTATATGATGAGACAGGAAGGAAAAGTAACTCGTTATACCAAGAATCTGAATGGGGAATGGAACGATGACTATACTGAAGTAACGGTTGCTCCGCTTGAAGATAATCCGACACAGATACATCGAGAACAAGAAAAAGACGGAATATATGCCAGTATGCTGACAAATCTTCCAGAAAATAGTGAGATAGATTTAAAAGTAGGAGAATACTTTGATTTGGTACCGTTACGTGCATGGCAGGCAGTGGAAAATGGTGTGGCAAATGCACATAATGACCCAGACTGGCATTATGTTGTAATTGGCGGAGATGAAAGTGTTGCCTCCGTTGAAATAACCGAAGACGATAAGATTGGACAGTTTGGCAGGATTCATGCCAATGGGGAAGGTACGGTTCTGGTTGCTTTCTATTATGATGCAGTAGATACTGCTTCTCTTACAAGTGGCACAGGAAGTTATATTTATAGTGCCTTATTGCCAGAACTTACAGGAATTGCAGTTGTGCATGTTGGAGAAAAGGAAACTCAAACACAGATAACTTCTAATATTGATATGATAGAAGGACGTACGGTTTATTATCTTAAGAATCAGACAGGAGCAGATGGAGTTACGTATGAGATGGGAAATTCTGCAGAGTATACGTTTACGCCAACTGCAACAACAGGAGATAGTTCAGAAAAGATTAAATCAGTACGTGTTCATAAACCAATTACTGTGACGGATGGAAAACTTAGTGAAAATCCGACGGATTGGCTAAAAGACAGTTCATGGAAAACCTATTCGGCAAAAACGATAGAAGATGGGAAGCAAAGTTATACGATTCAGTTGTCAGAAGGGCGTAATATCGTAGAGATAAAAGCAGGAGATGCAACGACCTATCATGTGATTCTTGCCAGAGGTCTGGATGTTACAATTGATAACGTGTATCGTTCAGGAAAAGCTTTAGAAGTTGGAGATACTGCAAAGATAACGATGGAAAACATGATTCCTCCAATGTTTAAAATGTCGGCAATCTATAATCCAAGTGGTGTGCAGTTTGTATGTAAGACAAATGGAGTGGACTATACTACCTCATTTGGACAGTACATGGCAGGTAGTAGTTTTATAGTGAAACTGCAGGATGAAGATGCAGGAACTTATCGGATTACAGATGGTGCATTAACAACAAGTGCCTGGGGAATAACAGATGGTGCACATCGTAAATTAACAAGAAATTCCATGGGAACTTATTGGAATGGTGGAGATAACCCGAATATTGATTATGGAAAAGTGGCTTATATTCCGGAAATTTCTTTTGAAGTTGATTCTAATGAGGAACATGAAGAAAGTTTAAGTCGTTCGGCAGGGGTATTGAAAGCTATAATTGCAAATGTGTGGGCAGATAATATGCCTATGGTTGATGGTACTGGTACTTGGTTTGCAACAAATTCTAAAGTGGTTGAACAAAATGCAAATCGCTCAGTGGGATTAACATCTAATACATTGCCCCAGAATGTTCAAGCAGGAGCAGAGTTACTTCAAAAGGATGAAAATGCAAAATTACTGGTCAGATATTGGCTGGGAAATGATAAAAATAATGCGATTGTACAAGAAATGGAGTTTTCGGAGTCTTATAAAGAGGATTCTTTTGGAAAAAACGTACAGAAAATAATAGGAAATCCATTAGCGTATAAAGGTGAGGATATTAACAATGCGTCTCCACAGGATATGCAGATAGAAACCATTGTGATACCTAGTAGTGGAAGCCCGATGACTTACGCTAGACATTTATATAGAACAGGAAAACAGAAATATGTATCTTTTCTTCCTAAAAATATAAAGATTCTAGCAGCAGAAGGAAGTGGAGCACTTGGGCGTTGGGATGGAATCTTGGAAGCAGATGATATCAAATATAAAGATTCTGAAGGTAACATCGTTACACAAGATCTGGGATACGGATTTATCGGTTCCGAATACCACTTTAGTTCATCTGTACCAAATGAGACAGATAAAATTCTAATAGATATAACAGGAGAAATTTTTAATAGGAAAGAAGTCATAAGTGGTTATACAGTTTCTATTGACGGAAGAGAAAAAATCTACGAATCAGGAGAAGCTATCCCACTGGAAGTTGGTGTCAACAAATTAACCGTAAACTGTAAAGCCGCAGTCGGAAAAGACAGTACCTACACCATCGACGTGACTCGTCGTTCTCCTTCAAAACAGACAACCTTTGAAGTTCCAGAAGGTGCATCCGTACTTGTAATGCAGGGCAGTAAGACCATGAAAGCCAACGAAGATGGAACTTATACTCTTGAAAATGGAACTTATACTTACTATGTATCTAAGAGTGGATTCCTGACCAAGACAGACAGCTTCAAGGTAACAGATGAAGAAAGTAATCCGGTTATCCGTATAGAAAGCTTAGAGGCAGTTCCAGCTCAGTCTGGAACCGTATCGGTACAGCTTGCAGGTCAGAGTACGGTATTCTGTCCGACAACGGATATAGCCATTTCACAGGAAGCAAAAGACCTGGCAGCAAATCGTTATGTCTTATATAACCATGGCGGTTACACGGTACTTCATGCATTGTTAGATGCAGCAGATGCAAGCAGAGCAGGTTTTGAATGTTACAGAGGTAAGTTTGTACTTACCGGTGATTCCATTACAGAAAGTAACGGAAAGAAAGCCAGCTGGATCTGCAAGGTAAATGGTGTGGTATGTGATGACCCGGCCAATACATTAGCATCCGACGGAGATAAGGTTGAATTCTTCTATAGTTCTGGATGGGATGGCATGAAAGATGCACATCTGACACCGGAAACAAAGAGTGTCAATCGTAGAGAAACCCGGACGTTAACGTTAGCAGGAGCTGGTGTTTCTG
>OGUO01001255.1_pt1 | contig 17244 bp, 15 predicted proteins | sample 1553641 | NCBI WGS metagenome assembly OGUO01 (sample SAMEA2579980, study PRJEB22360) | human gut metagenome | biome: human gut; feature: human-associated habitat; material: faeces | place: Denmark | collected 2008/2010 | reverse complement strand
TACCACCTTTTATTTATAATGAAGGAGTTGGTTCTTCAAAAGAAAAGCTTTATCTTGGCGGTGGTTATTACCATTCTCCTGCGGTATATGTGAAGGAGAACGGGGTTTGGCGGTTGAATTATATCTGTCGCGACTATCTTGGCAACATTACGCATATAACTGATAATTCCGGTAAGCTGCTTGCCGAATATAGTTATGATGCATGGGGCCGGATGCGTAACCCGGTCAATCAGAATGTTTACCTTCCGGGCAGCGAGCCTGATCTTTTGTTGGGCCGTGGCTATACAGGACATGAACATTTGTCGGTCTTTGGTTTGATTAACATGAATGCGCGGCTTTATGATCCGGTGCTTGGTCGTTTTCTTTCTCCTGATCCTTTTGTGCAGTTGCCTGACAACTTACGTTCGTTGAACCGTTACGGTTATGGCATGTGCAATCCGCTTTGCTATGTGGATGAGAATGGTGAGTTCTGGTGGTTAGCGAAAACCTGCCTCTTTTTGGCTATTCAATCGCTTATCATCCAATCACTTACGAAATTTTGTTCCGTGAGACAAATCCCCGAAGGGACAAAAACGGGACAGAACCACAGGAAAATAAAATCAAGAACGCCTTGCTCCGAATATCCGCATCTGAATATCTGTTACTCAGGTGCAAAGGTACAAATTTGTCCCGTCAAAAACGAATCAAAACGCATAAAGTTCACATCTATAGCGCATTTTTTATTTTCCTGTACCACGGTGGATAACACAAACCGATTTTTGCCCCGATTGGACGGGCTGGCATCAAAAAGCCGTGTTAAAATCTGTTTCGTGGCTTCTGACAGCCATGTCAGGAGAAAATGTGTCGGGCTGTACGGACATTCTGCCAGAAGTTTTGTCGGAAAGCGGAAGCTGTGCTCCCTTAAACACCGAAAGTTAGCCGAGACAGCCTCCGAAAGAGTATCTGACAGGCCGACAGATAATCTTCCGACAGACAGAGGAAAATCCCGTCAGATGAGACAATTAAACATCTATAAATCAATTATTTCAAGATGACTAAAATCACGTTTTTTCAAATCAAACGATATACATTTGCGTATCGAATTAACAAGTAAAACCATAAAATAGAAGACGATGACAGAAAACAAACAATCCAAGATGAATCTTGAGCATGAGCGCAAGATTGCCACCCTTCAAGAGAGAATCGACAAGCTGGAGAACATCTGCTATGCAGCAAAGGAAGTCCTGAATCTTGAAGAAGCCGCCGACTTTCTCGGCATTGCCAAAAGTACCCTTTACAAGATGACGCATCTGAACCAGTTGCCGTATTTCAAGCCAGCCGGGAAACTGATTTTCTTCGAGAAGAAAGCCCTGCTTGATTGGGTGCGTGGTGTCAAAGTGATGTCGGAGGAAGAAATCAGAACGGAGGCGGCAAACCGTCTCCGTGAGTTGAACAGCAAATGAGTGTACTATGGAGAAAGAGACACTTGTAACCATGCTGCAAAGGCAGAACCCTGTTTTAGCCGAAGCGGTCAGCCGGATGATAGACTACATCCAAGACAAATGGGCAGCATCATACCCAAGCAAAGAACAGACGGAAGCGGTCAATGCCTACCTCCGTTCCGTCCATGCGGACGGTGACGGAGCGATGAACGAGACGAACATCGAACACCGCAGGATAGCGACACAGCGGATAACGATAAACGCCATCCGTGTGCTTGACAGCGGACAGCTCGACCGCCTGCAGGACGTGCTGAACCGCATAGCGGCAGACAGGGAGTATTATATGCCTGAGCGTGGATATGGCTTAGGCAGATAGATGACCGTTGTAACACCATAATATCATAGACCATGTGCAAAGAGAAACAGACCATACACTACTGCACCATCCTTTCAGCCGGGCAGTGGGATTTTCTTTTGGAAGGCAAATATTCCGCTTTCAGGCAGAAGTGCCTGTATCGGTTGATGACCGGTGCGGTACGGGAAAGAACCGCTTATAAAATCAAGGGCGTTGAGATTGTTTTGGAGGTGGGACAGGTGGCAGCTTCCGATGTGGAGCTGGCAGAGTTTTTGGGATGCAACCGCAAGACCATCGGCAAACTAATCGACAGCTTTAACAGGCTCGGTATGCTGACCACCCGAACCAACAACCGTACTTCCGTCCATTCCCTGCATTTCCTCACAGGCTGGTATGTCTGGGGTGTCCTCATAACCAATCCCTATTATGTCAGACCTTCGGCAACCGCCAAAGGACAGACGGGCAATGTGCGGACACCTGCTTTCGATAACTTGCCGTCAGAAATCGGGCAGAATGCCGCAACGAATGACAGCCGAGCCAAAGGACAGGAAGCGGAGAGCACGGCGACAGGCGCAGCAGTCCTTTCTTCTTCCCTTTGTTCGTCTGAAACTTCCAATCCGTCAGCCGACAGACCGGATGATGACAGTCATTATCCACCGTCTGATATGTGGGAGGCGGACGAATCCGGGAATCCCCCTGTCATAGACAGTGGGGACAGAGTACCTGACGGGAACGGTGCGGAAAGCCCAAAAGAGGCGCAGGACGGAACGATTGGCGGTGAAGCCGACCCGGAATAAGGCGCAGGGGAATGAAAGGCGCAGAGCGCAGATTTGGACGTTGCTCCGCTTGCGGGTGTGAGCTACCGGACTTTTCCCGGTATAGCCCACTATAACTACACGCTTCGCTTCCGTAGTTGTGGGCTCTCCCGAGGGGCTGGGCGTTGCCCCGTCCCACTTAGGACGCTGCCCTAAGAACCCGGTCGGAGGCTGTCAGCCCCCAACGCCCCTGACCAAAGAGTGACCCTCTCTTTGGAAACTCCGCTCAGAGGTCTCGACCCCTGAGAACCCGGAGCAGGAAGTGCCCCTCTCCCTGCACCCACCGATTAAGGCTTTGCCCTAATAACCCATTAAGAAACCCAAACACGCAAATTCAATGGCACAGAAGACATCCATCAACATAAAACCCTGCAACGTAGGAAGCAGCGGACCGCACAACAGGCGGACAGCGGAATACCTCGCCAACATCCGCAAGGAGAAGATTTACATACGCACCGACCTCATGGAGAAAAACGAGGCATGGGTATCACCTGAATTGGGCGACACCTCGCTTGCCGAACGTAACAGGCAGATAGCCGCAATGGTCAAGGAGAAGACAGGTCGGGCTATGCAGACCAAAGACCGGGAAAAGGTGAACAGGAAGACTGGAAAGGTGACCATAGTACGGGGCAGCACGCCAATCAAGGAGGGCGTGGTAGTCATCAAGGAAGACACCACGATGGAGCAGTTGCAGCATTTCTGCGAGGTGTGCAGGCAGCGTTGGGGAATCACACCGCTGCAAATCTTCATCCACCGGGACGAGGGGCACTATGCCATTCCCGGAGACACCGCCACATGGAAGCCCAACCTTCACGCCCATATCGTATGGGACTGGATGAACCATGACACGGGCAAGTCCTGCAAGCTGAACGTGAAGGACATGAGCGAGATGCAGACCGTCTTGGCTGAGTGTCTGGAGATGGAAAGGGGCACCTCAAAGAAGCTGACGGGCAAGGAGCATCTGGAGCGCACGGATTTCATCATCGCCAAGCAGAAGCAGGAAGCCGAGCAAGCCCAAGCGGAAAAGGAAGCAGCCCAAGCCGAAAGGGATGCAGCCATCCGGGAAGCGGACAAAGCCAAGACGGAACAGGAAAAACTGCAAGCCGGGAACGAGGAAAGGCAACGGCGCAGTGCAGAACTTGACAGTGAGATTGCCGATAAGGAGGAACGGGTACGGGAAGCCGACAGGGAGAACACGGACAGCATAAAGTCCGGTATTGCCAATCTTTTGGGAAAAGGCAAGTACGCAGCCATCGAAAAGGAAAATGCCAAACTGAAAGCCGAGAACGAGCGTATCAGGAAAGCCTTTCCCGATGCTGTCAAAAAAGAGGTTGAGAAACGGACAAAGGCATTGACCGAAGAGAAGCAGAAAGCGGAAGCCGAGCGTGACAGGGCTTTGGCGCAGAACCGTTCGCTTGGCATGGAGAGGGACAAGGCTGTCCAGCAGCTTCAGGAGCAGAAGACCGGGGAGCAGCACCGCATCAACATGGCGGTGAGCCGGGCAACATCAGAGAAAGACAAGACCATCCGAATGTTGCAGGGTACGCTGAAATCGAGCCGGGATATTCTGAATGTCATTGCGGACATTCTTTACAAGGCAAGCGAGGTGTTCAGGCGAGCCGTCGATGCGATTATCCATTTCGGTACGGAGCAGCACAAATCAATCTTCGCCCCATCCGAAGCTGCAGACATTAAGAGTGTGATGCAGGAGTACGGAGAAACCACCGAACAGCAGAATGCAGTCGGCGCATGGCTCTGTGATTATGCGGAAAGCCAACAACCGTTTGACGAAATAAAACACCGCCACACACTCAATGAGGTTGGCGATGTCGCAGAGGGTAAATATGATTGGAAGATAGAACGTATGCAAGAGAACGGAATAAAGATGTGACAAGTTCTGATGAATGGATTACCAAAATCTTCTTCGGTACAAGAAACCGCCGAAACGGAATAATGAGTTAAATGATGTGGTATAGGTGGATTGAGGTGTATTGCGACCATAATATGCCGCAGAGTTGATTTGCGAAGAAACAATCATCGGATCATTGCCGTTTTGCACCGACTTCGTAAATAAGCTCATTATTTCGTATTTGTTGCCGAATTTAGCATTGGACTGCATCAAAATTTCAGATACTACTTGCTGGATAGAACGAGGGTATATAATAAAGGTATTGTCTGCATTACAAGTAATATCCTTAAATTCACTATTTCCGAAAAATACGATAACAGAATAAATTGGAATGCCGGGATTTTGTGGCAAACATTGTCTGATAGTCTGGATATGTCCGGCATTTTGCATGGCAGGATTATAAAAACGATGCTTTTCTTTACCATACGCCAATAATTGAGTCCAATATTTCTGATGTTCACTACCAAAAATCCAACCACTATAATCCTTTACCTCAAACACGATAATGCCTGTTTTTGTTGCAACAGCTACATCTATTTGCGTATATTCACCATTCGGTTTCTGAATATACAAGTCATGGAATATGGCTCTCGGGTTAATACCCATTTTTAATAATTTCAACACTACCCTACGTTCCGACCACTCGCCACGAGTAATAGGCGTAACCTGTTCGATGAGTTCACGCTCTTTTCGTTTGGCATAAACAATACAAGCAATACCTATTACCAAACAAATAAGAATTATGATAGGTACGAGTAACATAAATGAATGCTCAATTATTTGCAGACAATATGATTGAGTGGTGAAATTAAACGCCCAAAGACTTATTTGAAAGCAATTATAGGAATTACCTTTGTACTTCCATACTGTTGATACTTATAGTTTCCAATTTGTCTTGCGCATTTCCCCTTAGGGGCTTTCACTATCTGGTTATTATAAAAGTTGCTACCTTCTTGAGCTAATATTAAGACTTCTAAATCAGAAGTAAAGACATGTCCTGAAATGGTCTCTCTAATTTCCAAAGCAATAGCATCGCCAGAATCCAAAACTTTCTGTACTTCAAAATTTTTCCTACTTACACATTCACCGGGTTTCTCAAACAATGTTTTTCCGAAATCCTTTTTTTCAGTAACAGTTCTATTTGATTTCGGTAATTCTACACCATCAACTATTCTAATAGCTGGTACTGTTTTCTCTATTTCCATTTTAGTACTATACTTATAAGTACCCACATGTTGAGCGCACTGGTCGTTTTTAAGAATGATTTTTTGATCATCATAGAACTGTTGGCTTTCATTCGGTATAATAAAAACTATTGAGCCAAAAGATTCATCAGCGTGAGCCAATGCGCATCCAGATTCCACTACTTGGAATACTTCAAATTGTGAGTATTCCATATAATCACCGGGTTCTTCAAACATTTCAAGTCCAATAATCCCCGAATTGTTAGAAAGATTAACGCAAAATGCGAAAGCGAATGTCAGTATAATGCCTGTGATTACACCAAGCACGTAAATAATCCATTTTTTCATATCACTTTAGTTATTAAATCGTAGTCAATAATTTAAAGTCCTCTTTGGATATTTTCTCAATTGAGACGAGCCATTCAAGATAAGAAATATCATCTTTAATTTCTCTGAAACTTTTTCCTTTGTATTTCCCAAAATCAATTATTCTTTCTGATATGGATATATCCGAAGATTTTTCAGCGTTTGGATATAATCGTTTAAGTTCCTCAAAATCAATTTTGAAAAGTCTATCTGTCGATTCTAACCAATGGAGATATTGACAGTCTTCCTTATAAATATCACTCAAAGATTTACCTTTGTATTTTCCAAACATAAGGACTTCATCGGCTTTATGGATAGGAAATATGTCATCAAGTGATACACCTGGGACATCTATTAAAACCCACTCTCCACACCCAGCACATGGAATTTCCTCATCCCTAATATTGGGGTAACATTCTTGTCTGTAGCTATCATCCGGTTTACCATCCACAAAACACTTTCCATATGCTTTACCGTATTTACCGCGAGGCTTCACTGATTCAACTAAAAATGTTCTGTCTCGATTAGGATCTATACGTCTCTCTTCACTTGAAGACCGAGCTAACCCTAACTCACATCTTTTAACCAAGAATGGAGTTCGCTTGCCTATATTGTAGTATATGTTGAAGATATTATCGTGTGGGTACATATTCAATTCTCGTTATTGCGAAATACTCCTGACTATTTGAATAGCTTATTAAGTTTCTTTCTTATTGCACTCAGAGCTATACTTTGGTCGTGGCTTACTGTCATTCCTATTCCACTACTTTTTATAACAGCCACACTTTGATTCGTGTTATAATCGTAAAAAGTCACTGTTATATATGTATGTCCTCCATCCCATTTTTCAGATGTGACATGGATGTTTGGAGTGAGAATACTATCTGAACTCTCGAAAATTTTTAGAGTATTAGAGGCAGATAAAACGGTCAAATTCGTTTCTACTATTTGATTTTGAACAGACATAACCACATCATCTAATTCTCTATCCCCAGATGTTTCCTTACCGAAAATGACATATTTGTACTTACTTATGTTTGCATCATTAGACAGTACAATCTTACCTGAAGCACAGGATGTCATTAAAATCGCAATAATGGCGATATGTATAAGTTGTGTAAACTTTTGTTTCATTCCTTTCGTATGTCTGTGGCTCTTTTAGTTCCAATTGAGCCGTTAATTGCGCAGAAGCGTGGAACTGCAAATGCCACGTTCTGAATTGGAGGTCGTAGGAAACCTGTACACACGAATGTAGTAATAGCAGCCCACGCTATAGCGTGAGAACCACTATGCCACCCTTGTGTGTAATTGTGAAATTTCCTACGTTTCCAATTCACAAGATAAGCATAACGCTTCTTTTATATCTATGTCTTGGATATGGTTTTCCCAAATCCAAATGCAAAGGTAATGAATTGGTTCATCCGACATTTCGAGTGATATCATGAATAAAAGAAGAAAACCGCTGAACAAATTGTATATTTGAATAACCACAAACAAAATGTACAGTTATAAACAGCTGTTTCCTATAAAAAGTTGTACAGTCGGAAAACATTCTGTAAATTTGCGCATGCTATTAAATGCAATGCTATAACCCACAAAGAATCTTATGAAAATAGTTCATCTCCTTTGCCTTTGTCTCTTATGGATGCCCATTGGAGAGGCATCGGCCCAGTTGGTAGAAAAAGTCCTGGATGTCCTTGACAAGGATAGCTTGGCAACAGCATCGGCAGCAAATCCTGATTCGGCACTCGTCCGCCTCTATGCCTTGCAGCAGGAACTGACGGAGGCAAAGCAGAACGAAGCCAACCTGCGTATGGAAGTGGAACAGATGAAGCTAGCCACCTATGCGGCCGACTCCCTGAAGCTGGAACGGCAGAGGCAGCGCATCGACTCGCTGCGGCAGGTCACTCCGGGTGTGCCGGTGGTGGTGGAAGACGATACCCTGTTCTGTCTCTATGCCAAACGCGGTGGACATACCCCGCAACAGCGTGCCCGGTCCATATCGCTCGAAATCGAGGAACTGGGCAGGCGTTTCAGCATACACCCCGATTCGGTATACATCGAAAGCAGCGACATCGTTACCGACCTGATGTATAAAGACCGGGTCATCGTCTCCTTTACCGACCAGGACGGTTTGTGGGAAAATTGCACCCGCGACCAATTGGCTGCCGCCAAACGATCCGTCATCGTGGAAAAACTGCGGACCATGAAAGAGGAGCACGGTTTGCTGCAACTGGGCAAGCGTATCCTCTACTTCGTGCTGGTGCTGGTGGGGCAGTTCTTCCTGGTAAGATTCACCAACTGGATGTTCCGGAAGCTGAAAGTGCGCATTCAGAGGCTGAAAGACACAAAGTTGAAACCCGTCTCCATCCAGGACTATGAACTGTTAGATACACAGCGGCAGGTGAACCTGCTTGTGTTTGCGGCCAATCTGCTGCGCTACCTCTTTGTGCTGCTACAGTTGTTGCTGACGGTTCCGCTGCTCTTCTCCATCTTCCCCCAGACGAAAGGACTTGCCTACCAACTCTTCTCCTACATCTGGAACCCCATCAAGAGCATCCTTCAGGGCATTGTCGATTATATTCCGAACCTGTTCACCATCTTCGTGATATGCCTGGCGGTGGAGTACCTGGTGAAGCTGGTCCATTACCTTGCGAATGAAGTGCAATCCGAAAGGTTGAAGATAAGCGGTTTCTACGCTGATTGGGCCATCCCAACGTTCCACATTGTCCGCTTCCTGCTCTATGCGTTTATGATAGCGATGGTTTACCCCTACCTGCCGGGATCGCAGTCGGGCGTCTTTCAGGGCATCTCCGTGTTCGTGGGATTGATAATCTCGCTCGGTTCGAGCACCGTCATCGGGAACGTCATGGCAGGACTGGTGATAACCTACATGCGCCCCTTCAAGCTGGGCGATCGTATCCAACTAAACGACACGACGGGCAACGTCATCGAGAAGACCCCGCTCGTCACCCGCATCCGCACGACAAAGAACGAGGTGGTGACCATTCCGAACTCGTTCATCATGTCCTCGCATACGGTAAACTACAGCGCTTCGGCTCGCGAATTCGGGCTGATTATCCATTCAGAAGTCACCATCGGCTATGATGCCCCTTGGCGCAAGGTGCACCAACTGCTGATAGAAGCCGCACTGAATACGCCGGGCGTAACGGACGACCCACGTCCTTTTGTGCTGGAGACTTCACTTAGCGACTGGTATCCAGTCTATCAAGTAAACGCTTACATCCGTGAAGCCGACCACCTTGCCCGGATTTACTCTGACCTGCACCAGAACATCCAGGATGTCTTCAACGAAGCGGGTATCGAAATCATGTCGCCCCACTACATGGCGACACGCGACGGCAATGCCACGACAATTCCGCAAGATGACTTGAGAGGACAAACTCAATCCGGCACATAGAATTTTATCACTCAAAATGTCGGATGAACCAATGAATTTCCTGTAATAAACTCCCACGCAGGGCGAAAATCAGCGTTTTAAGGCTGATTTTTAGTCCATTTGTACCCTTATTGGTTCTAAAAACGCAAAAACACTGAAAAATAATCGTAGTAAACAATTCCTTGACACCTACATTCAAGGCTTAATATGCCAAGAACGAACAAAGGGAAGGAATAACAATTTTCCTCCCCATGTTGTCGGCATTGGGCTAACCGAAAATGCCATCCGTTAGATTTACCGCCTCCGCTTTCTTCTCCATGTTCACGGAGGCATATACCTGTGTGGAAACAATGCTGCCATGCCCCAGTATCTTGCTGACCGAATAGAGTTCTGCACCAGCCGTTATCGCAAGCGTGGCTGCCGAGTGGCGGGCACAGTGGTAGGTGAAATCCTTTTCTATCCCTGCCTTCTCCTTGATGCGCCGCACATACTTCGCCACGTTGTCGGGCTTCTTCACCAATGGGAAGATGATAGCGTCCTCCCCGTTATCCGGTCGGGGCGGCAGTAGGGATATGGCTAACTCGTTGAGTGGAACGGTTACGGGTCGCCCGGTCTTTTGCTGGACGATGGAAACCATCAGCACCTCGCCCGTGTCCTTGATGTCACTCCACCGTAGCCGCTGCATATCCCCAAGCCGCAGTCCTGTCATACAGGAGAAGCCGAAAGCCTTTTGTACGGTTCGCTCCGCTTGCGTCTGTGTCTCAACGGCAAGGAAGCGTTTCAACTCGTCTGCTGTCAGATACTCACGGTGTTTATCCGGCACGTGGAACCTCTCTTCTTTGGCAAGGTCTTGAATGGGGTTGAATGGTATCAGCCCCTCACGCACTGCCTTGTTGAAGATAGCCTTTACCGTTTCCTCGAACAGAACAAGGGTAAAGTCAGCCAGTTTGCCGCCGTCCGTCTTGATTTGACGGGGATTGCGGTATTCACGCATATATCTGAACAGACCGCTTACCATATCCCTATCTACCTCTTTCAGCAGAATGTCCGTTCTCCTTGCCCATTTCAGGTAGGCGGTAATGCGTTTGCGCACAATGCCCTTGTGCTGTATCATCTTCTTGCAGTCGCCTTTCTCGATGGCGCATTGCAGGTATTCGTCACACCAGCCGAGCCATGTCATCGTCTTTGCCCTCTGGTTTTCTTCCGGCTTCTTCTTGCTTTCAAAAGTCGGTGGGTTGAGTATGCGTTGAGCCTGTATCTCCCGTGCCCTGTTATAAGTCCGTTCATTGAGACTTTTTGCGTTGGGCGCATCGTCAGGAACGAGGTACAGGTGCAGGTTCTCCTTCTTGCGGAATCCGGTTTCGTAATATTCCAAGTACAGGCTACGGTTTCCGGCGGTCAGTTTCCTTTCTTTTATCTCCACTTTCATAGATTTATCTCATTTATAGGTTATACGAACATATTGTTTACGAGGTTCATGGTCTCGATTTTCTTCTTATCGACAATCTTTGCATAGACTTCCGTCATTCGGATGCTCTTGTGTCCGAGTATCTTGCTCACGGTGTAGAGGTCTGCCCCCAAGGTCAGCAACAGGGTAGCTGCGGTGTGGCGGCTGCAATGGTAGGTGATGTGCTTCTGTATTCCGGCTTCCTGCATCCATTCGCCCAAGACAACTTCCACCGTGGTAGAGGTTATCCGTAGCTGATGGAACACGGTGTCAATGTCTTTAGCCTTCCGGGGCATCCATTTCAGGGCTTCATCCGAGAGTGGGATAGTCACCCTGTTTCTGGTCTTGACCTGCTCATGCTCGATGTAGAGTGTCTTGCCATCCGCAGCCTTGTGTATCTCGCTCCATTTCAAAGTCATCATGTCGCTGTAACGAAGTCCGGTGAAGCAGGAAAAAAGGAAAGCCTTTTTTACGATGTCATAGCGGCACGGCGTAGCTATCAGTTGCCGCAACTCATCTATGGTAAGAAATTCACGCATGGCATTTGCCTTTTGCGGTTTCTCTTTGGTTTCCAACAGTTTGAACGGATTGCGGTCAATCAGTCCATCCCTTACAGCCTTGCTCAGTGCGGCAGCCAGACGATTGACGAAGATGCGGCAGGTGGTACTTCCCAGCGTCTTTTTCCCGTTGTTGAAGGTGCAGGTTTTCAGAAAGGCAATGAAGCCCTTGCAGAAATCCTTATCGACTTCCGTCAGAGCGAGGTCAGGCTTGCCTATATGTAATAGGTATTGCTCCAACCTTGCCTGTGCGTTGCGTTTAGACCGCATGCTTGCCGGAGAAAGGCCGCAGTCCTCCGTGGCGCATTGTTCAACCCATGCGCTAAGCGTCATCTTCGACTTCTTCACGTCTTCCCAGTTCACAATCCCCTGTTGCTGGATGTCAAGTATGCGCTGTGCCTTGATTTGCTCTGCCAGTTTACGGGTATTCGCATTTTGCAACTTCGCAGCAGAATTGACTTCCGGCACAAGGTAGAGTTTCAGCCCCTCTTTCTTCCTCGCACCTCTGTAATAGATGTCGAGATAGAGGCTCACATTACCGTCATTGAGCCTTTTCTCGCGTATGCGTACAGGCTCTTTCATCTTGATTTCTTTCTTCTTTCGTCCCATTTTCTATCTGTGTTATCTTTTTCTTTTATTTGTTACTATATTGTTTATCAACTATTTACGCTCAATGCAAAGATAATTCATGACGGGACAAAAACGGGACAAAACAGGCGTTTTTATATCCAAAATTAGGCAAATATAACAATGCAATCAAAAATCAGCCTTGTGTCATAACTAATTATAAATCAGTTAGATTTACCCCATTTTATTTGATTTCTTTCTATATGGTTTTACCCGCTTGTGATAATTGGTGGTTACTGGTGGATTGTTGCGGCTGCCGTAATTGGTGGAGTTGTGAATGCTGCCATTCATTCCGACCAGATAAACAGTGTGGGTTCTTTCTTCGGCTACTTTGGCGTAGGTGCTGCTGCCGGTGCTTTGGGAGCAGTAACCGGTGGCGCGATAGCCGGTGCTGTCGGTGGACTTTCCGGAGTGGCTGGCGGTGCTATCATCGGAGCGGGTAGTGGTGCTGTGTTTGGTGCAGGCAATGCTGCCATGGCTGGAGGAAACTTTGGTGATATATTGAGTGGTGGCCTGTCCGGTGCAGCTTCCGGCGCTCTTTCGGGTGCTGTTACGGGTGGTGCTTTCGGTGGTGCTGCCTCTTATTTCAAAGGTCAGAATGTTTGGACCGGTGCGGATATTGCAGCAGGCAGGAGCCAGTTTTCTTTCAAGAATACGCCGGTGGCAGGAGGGGTGAAAGCTCCTAAGGTGGCGGTGGAGCCGGATGCGATGCCGAAAGCTAGCCAGCCTTCCAAGCCGATGGCATCGGTAGAACAGGCTTCCGAGATGAGCATGAGCTTAAAAACGGTAACAGAACAAACAGGGTCTAACTATACGCGCTTTATTGTAGAGCCTAACGGGGTTATACATGATATGAAACCAACAATAGATAGAATCAATACTGGGAAATTATATAGTTTTAGAAATGATGGTGCTGTTTATTATAATAAAGACGCTTCTTTGCCATCTTTATCAGGTGATAATGTATATAAAGAATATGTGCATCTTATTAATCCACAGTCGGCAACTAGGCCGGGACCCATGAGGGTCATTGTGGGGAATGATGGCAAATGGTTTACCCCTGACCATTATTTGACAATTATAAGGATCGAATTTTAAATAAATAGAAAAAAAATGAAGGGAATATTTTTTGTAGAAAATAGTAATGAATATAGAGCACCAGACACATATCTAGCCTATGTTTCTCCTGTTGATGATGTTCAGGATTTATATGTGAAACTTGCTGAAACTTTAGACTTTCCCAATTACTTTGGGGAAAACTGGGATGCATTAATAGATTTTTATCGAGATTTTACTTGGATAGAACAAAAAGCTATTGTTATTTTCCATGAAAATTTATCTGGATTATCGGATTTAGAACTGGAGAAATATTTGGGATGTGTTTTGATTTGTCTTGATACATGGAGTGATGGCTTGGAACATTGTATTTCATTCGTCTTTTCCCATCAAGATGAAAGGAGAATTTTCCATATTCTATCAGATAAAATGAATGAGATGAGGAATGTATGATGTTTAGTGACGAAAACCGGTCTCATTTTTTATAGATAAACAAATTATTTACTGCTCTAGCATGGATACTTTCATGTTAGAGCAGTTCCTTGTTTCAAGGAGTAGAATATTTGGATTGTAGCGGATGTTGTTGTAGGCAGAAGTCCGTTTTCTTTCAAGAATACGCCGGTGGAAGGTGGAGTGAAAGCTCCTAAGGTGGCGGCAGAGCCGGATGTGATGCCGAATGCCAGCCAGCCTTCCAAGCAGATGGCATCTGCAACCCCTAGTGCTCCAATAGCTACACCCGGTAATGCTATGGCTCCTTATGCAAAAGGGCAAGTCGGTGTTAAACAAGCTATGGATGATTTTGTAAAGGAAGGAGGTACTGTTCTGCATGAAGAAGTTACAATTGAATTAAATGGAGTGCGCAACAGATTTGATTTTGTTGGAGTTAAGAATGATATTCCATATCTATTTGAGATAAAAAACGGACCTAATGTTGGGCTGACTCCTAATCAAAAAATCAATTTGCCTCAATTGATGCAGAATAAACCAGCGTTTATTCCAGTAGGTAAAAATGCGATGAAGATAAAACTTCCAAACTTTACAGTAGGTCAACCATATTCAGAGCCATATATAGTTGTTTTTAAACATTATTTTTAATTTAATGATGAAAGAGTTTAAGAAGAAAATTAAAGGTCTGCTAAACGACAGACTGTCCGAGTACGGATTTCAACCGAAACAAGATTGGTTCAATACCCGATTGGTTGATGACAATGTGTTTCAAATTATCGATTATGGTACTGCTTCTCGGGGAGAGAAACATGTTATTTATATAAGTATGTCGGTTGGTGTGACATATAAAAATGTAAATAAGTATACAATAATATGCAATGATTATGATTATGTGAAACTTCATGCTGCTATGGTAGGTAAGACTTTGGGAGAACTATTGCCTCAAAAGGAATATAAGTCTTGGCGGTTTGCTTTGGGTGATAACGATGACGTGATTCAACAGAATGTTGACGAAATGGTGAATTTAGTAGTGCAATACGGGTTTCCTTATCTTCAGAAACTTTTGGATGTTGATTTCTTAATTGAAAAAATGTACAAATACAGAACTCTAATTCCTATTTTTTATTATTTATATGGCAGGAAGGAACAGGCCCTTGAATATATAGACAATGTGATAAAAGAACTTTCTTCGCGCCCTGCTATGGATGAAGATTATAGAGCAATCATGGAACTGTACGGCATAGAGCCGGAAGTGACTGTTGATAGCCGGGAGTTGGAAGCTTACATGCCTTTTGTCGAGAGATTCCGTAAGCTGGTAAATGAAAAGGATTAGCCTCTAATCAGGTATAGTGTTATAAGGTGGTAGTTGTTATAAAAGGCGGCTACCACCTTTTATTTATAATGAAGGAGTTGGTTCTTCAAAAGAAAAGCTTTATCTGATTGATTGGAATAGAACTGCCCGTTCATAACGAGAGGATTTAGGATTCACCCTCTTCTTTATACTTTCCGGATAAGAGCATTATGGAATTGTTTAGCGATGCCACATGGCCGGTGGCAGGAGGTGGAAACTTGTCTGAATCATCCTTGCCGGAATCATCTGCCGTTTGAATAGTCTGAACATAGTATACTTATCGGTGATATGACTTGAAAAGATACCTCACAAAGCCTTTTCCTTCCAACGTCCAGCACCTGTTGGACGCATATTCAACAAGCACCGGACGTATATCCGGCAAGTGGCGGACGTATATCCGGCACTCGTTGGAAATAACTTTTTATACCGGCTCTAATTCATTTCCGTCACAGGCGGACTGTTCCTTTTCCCGTTAACGAACTCTCCCGGTTTCATGCCGAACTGCTTCTGGAAGCATTTGGAGAAATAAGAAGGGTTATTGAATCCTACCATATAGCAGATTTCATTGATGCGGTATTTGTTTTCCGCCAGCAGGGCCGCCGCTTTTTTCAAGCGTACCACCTGAATCAGTTCGTTTGGGGTGATATTGGCCAATGTCTTTATCTTGCCAAACAGTCCCGAACGGCTGATGCACAACTGTTCGGCCAGGAAATCTACGGATAATTCCGGATTGGAGAAATTCTCTTCTATGATTTCATTCATGCGGGTAAGGAACTTGTCGTCCATCGAATTGTTGGCAATGCTGTTCAGCGGAACCAACGGCATCTTCGAGAATTTCTGATGCAGCAGATTACGCAAGTCTACCAGATTCTTGATACATGCTTCCAAGTATTGCATGGAGAAAGGTTTCTCTATGTAGGCATCTGCACCACAATCCATACCTTCTATCTTGGAGTTGGTATCTGTCTTGGCCGTTAGCAGGATGAAGGGTATATGACTGGTAGCCTGGTTAGTCCTTATTGCTTTGCAGAATTCCACTCCGTCCATGCGTGGCATCATCCAGTCGCTTACAATGAGTGTCACTTCGTTTTCTTTCAGTTTATTCAGTGCTTCTATACCGTCTTCTGCGGTAAGTATGCTGTATTTATCAGCCAGACTACTCGAAAGGAAATTCAACATTTCCTCATTATCATCCACAATCAGCATGGTTGGTTTATGTTTGATAGGAGAACCGGAGAGGTCCTCTTGCAAGATTCCTTCGGGAATGGCTGGGTTGTTCAATAGTGATGTGCCCGTATCCTGTGGCAGGACTTGTGCTTGTTCTATAGGTAACGTTACGATAAAAGATGATCCTTTGTTAACCTCGGATTCCACTTCAATACAGCCATTGTGTGATTCTACGATACTTTTGACAATGCTGAGGCCGATACCTGTTCCCGGCTTGTTATCCATAGCCTGATAGAACGGATGGAATATCTTCTTTTGTTCTTCTTTGCTGATCCCTATGCCGTTATCTGTCACTCGGATTATAAAAGTATGTTGTTCCGGCTGTACGATACAGGTAAGAGTAACTTCATCTTTTGTGTATTTACTGGCATTGGTCAACAGATTGCTGACTAGTTTGGTTACCGCCTCACTGTCTACTATAGCCGTGAAATCTGCTTCAGGATATTTTACAGTAAGCCGTGCTCCATGTTGGGCGATGAAAGGTTCGAAACGTTCACAAACCGCTTTGAGCAGTTGGTGGATATTTTGGGAAGCAAACTTCATTTTCATTCCTTCCTGTTCCACCTTCCGGAAATCCAGCAATTGGTTTACCAGGAACAGCAGACGCTGGCTGTTACGGTCAATAATATTCAGATCGTCGCGTACTGTAGACGGCAGGGACACGGGAGATTTCATTATTTTCTCCAAAGGTCCTATGATAAGGGATACCGGTGTGCGTATTTCGTGGGCTATCATGGTGAAGAACTTGATTTTGGCTTCGTGTACTTCTTTTTCCTTGTTGGCGTTCAGTTTGTTTATTTCAGCCGTATGTTTCTTCTCTGTCCGTTTGATGATGAAGCGGATGACGAATCCGAAAGCTATGCAAACCAATACAAAATAGAGCAGTTTGGAAGCGGTGGACCAATAGAAAGGAGGGTGGATGGTGATTTTCAGACTGGTTCCTTTTTCATTCCATATTCCGTCATTATTGGTCGCCTTTACTTTGAAAAGATAGGTTCCTGCGGGCAAATTGGTGTAAGTGGCCTTATTTTGGGAGCCTACATAGTTCCAGTCTTTGTCAAATCCTTCCAGTTTATAGGCGT
>OGUO01001254.1_pt1 | contig 17245 bp, 27 predicted proteins | sample 1553641 | NCBI WGS metagenome assembly OGUO01 (sample SAMEA2579980, study PRJEB22360) | human gut metagenome | biome: human gut; feature: human-associated habitat; material: faeces | place: Denmark | collected 2008/2010 | reverse complement strand
AGAGCAGGAGCCCCCCCTGGGGGCGGTGCCCCCGGGGGGAGCCATACTTGATACACGGCTCCTTGGTGCGCCAGAACGCCTCTGCGACCTCACAGAAGGGGTCTCCCCTGTCCCGGCGGGTGCTGGCCTCTATGAGGGCCGCGTCGAGCTTGGCCTGCACCTCCTTTGCGGTGCGGCCATAGAAGTGGCGGGTCTTGCCATCAATGACGCGGCAACGCTCGATCAGGCCGTCCGCGCGTTTTTTCGTTTTCGCCATGTAAAAACCTCCTTACGATACACTTTGACAAGCGTGTCCGGAGGTGGTACAATACGAGTTGGAAGGGTTTCGTATTGTGTCCACCTTGGACACGCCGAGCCACTAAAATGTCTCACGGTTGCAGCCGTGGGGCGTTTTTTGCTTTTTTGGTAATTCCTACAAAAGTGTTCGTACCGCTTGCATAATGGATCCGAACTGTGTATAATATAGATAAAGGAAGACTCGTGAAGGAAAAAGGCTGGGTTCCCGAATGGGAGTAGGCTTAATGCTTAGAATCCTTTGCCCCTGGGGTCTCCTCTTTTTTTGACCTTTCTTTTAAGACCTGGAGAATGTTCTCCGGGTCTTTTTCTATTTCCATAACAATCAAATCAATAGTTGCCATAGAGTAACTATACATAGGATGCGAAGGAACATTATAGCTGTAACACAATTTTGGATTACTCTTTATTCCATAATGCTGCACAAAAAGTCGAAAATGGTAGCTGTTGATTGTAACCGCAACGCCATCACTTGCCAAGCGTTTGTTTATTCTGGTAATACAGCGTTTTTCATTGAATGGGTAGACATTATTCGGGTCCTGTATTTCCTTGATGATAACACCACTCGTCTCTGCATTCTTGTCAATATGTATGGTCGAGGTTGCCTTGTCTTTGTCTTTTGTGATGTAGTGATAGTGTTCAATGCGAATGGCAAATGCTGCGTTATTTTCTTCTGCCGATAGGCTTTGTATGTCTGCGCTTGCCTGTAAAAGGCGGTTTGCCAATTCCGGCGGATATTTTGCACGGATCTCTTCCACGTCCAGCGGACGCATACTTACCGTCAATGTGAGAAAATTCTGCGGAACATACTTGTTTGCTTCAATGCCAAAAAAGTCATGCAGTTTTTCTGTATAGTTAAATACACAGGACTGAAACAGCGGCACATAGACCATCTCGTATTCTTCTGTGATGAAATGTGTGCTGGTATTCCGCAATTCGATAATCTTTTCAAGGTTCAGCCGCAGGGGCGCTTTTCTGTTCGTAAAGACCTTTTCGATACAATTCTCAAGGGATAATGTTCGGTTCGGATTATCCTTGTAATAGATTGACCTTTCCCCCTGCGTGTTCATCATATGTGCCTTAAGCAATAGCTCCCAAGCATTACAAATGAACATAGAGAATCCTTCGATGCGGTAATGAATCGTTGGCTTGTTATACACTTCAATCGCCATCAAAAAGGACTCGATTGATTTATCAATAAGACGGTTCACTGTGTTTTCCAATGCTTTCTCCTTACTGTTCCATAGTCTAAATTCTGTTCCTTTGAGTTTCGTTCAGTAGAGAAGGGCTATTTTTACAGTCCCCTGCAGAGGCCAACGGCCTTGCCCTCGATGGTGATGGTGTTCATATCCTCGCCGATGCGCAGGATAGTCGGAAATGTGGGGTTTTCCGACCTCGGTTTGCAACTGTCACTCCAGTTTTTCAAATACCATAGTTGCCTGGATACGGTCGCCACCCATCAGGCCTTTGCTGCCGCTGCTGGTAGTAGAAATCGTGTGCAGGCGATACCCCTTTGCGGCCTGCTCATTGATGACTTTCTCCAATTCCGTCAGATTGCCGGAGCCGGTCCCGATGAATTTTTCTTTCAGGACGACTTGTAGCACAACGTAGTTGTAGTTATTGCCGGATGCCCTGGAAAATGTGGATTCCTCCTGAAGCGTGTCAAAAATGCCCATAATAAGTACCTCCTATTTTATACCGCTGCTGCGGTTTGTTACAACTTCCTGTATAGGCAGACGGCTTTGCCTTCGATAGAGATTTTGTCAAGCTTGGGGTCACTCACGATTTTTCTGCTTAAGAACCCTTGTTTGTTCAATAAGCGCAATGTATTCACTTTCCGTCAGCTTGGTTATATTCTGTCCTTCGGCAATCAGTTCATTTGCCTTACCGAGCTTTCTGGCAACCGCCCATTCAGGAAGGTGAGAAATGTCCCCGACAACAAGATATACGGTCTTGGTGTTTACTTTTTCCCGAAGATTCGCGCCAACATCCTTTAATAAGCCTTCAAGGTAATCCCGGTCAAGGAAAAAATCACCGGTAAAAGCGAAATTTTTATCAAAAATAGGTGACCATGCAAATTCCTTTGCGATAGCGGCCTTTTGTGATTTTTTCCGTTCGCGTTCCTGATGTGTAAATTCCTTCTCGTCTGTAGTCATTTTTCGGATACAATATTGCAACAAGCTGTTTGTGGTTTTTGCATCATCCAAAGCGCGATGAGCAGTACCTGTATCTAGGCATAGACGATTTGCAAGAGATTGCAGCTTATAAGATTTCCCGGGGATGCAGTTTCTAGCAACTTTTACCGTATCAATATAAGAAATAGATGCTATTTCGGTGTGGTCTGAAATAGCACGAGAGACAAAAGCTAAGTCGAAAGTGACATTGTGCCCAACAACAATCTGATTTTTTATTCTTGATACAACATCTGGAATTATATCCTCTAACTGCGGGGCATCGCGCAAGTCAGACTCGGAAATTCCATTTATGGCGGTAGCCTCCGAAGAAATAGGAATAGTCGGCTTTATGAGGCTTGTATATTCGTTTGTGATTTCTCCATTTTTGACTGTAATGATTCCGATTTCAACCACCTGATCTTTTTCTGGGCTGAGGCCGGTGGTTTCAGTATCAAGCACGACATAATCTGTCAACTTTTTGAGGCTTTCTATATCATCAGGGGCATTTACCAATGAAATGCGATTATTTTTGTTAGAGGTAAATGACCCCGGTGCTTTAAACTCTTTGCCGTTCTGCCCCAGTAGCTGTTGCAGACAAATCAGAACAAACCCATAAACTAAAAGCGCAACCAAAAGCGAACTAGCCAAAGAAATGAAAATGCCATGGCCTTCTACGAGATAATACGAAAATAAAATAAAAGTGACAAGAACAGCGCTCAAAAGCGAAAGAACTTTGATAGCTTTCTTTGATGAAGGGTTTTTCATTTTAAGCACCTTATTTACAACTTCCGGCACAGGCCAACGGCCTTGCCTTCGATGGTGATGGTGTTCATGTCCTCGCCGATGCGCAGGATAGTCGGAAATGTGGGGTTTTCGGCGCGCAGCTCGATATGATCATCGAAAAGAAATACGCGCTTGAGGGTGGCCTCGCCATCGATCAGGACGGCAGCGACCTCGCCGTTCTCGACCATCGGCTGGCTGTGAATGGCTACGACATCGCCGTCTTTGATTTTTGGCTCCATGCTGTCGCCCTGGCATAGCAGCGTGAAGTCGGCGTGCCAATCGCTGGGGACTTCATCGTAGGCCTCGACATTCTCCTCCGCGAGGATGGGTGTGCCGCAGGCGATCTGCCCCACACGCGGGATGCGGTCCCGCTTCGGCAGCGGCTGGAACCCGGCGGGGATGGGGGGCTTGCTGTCTGGTTCCCAGCCCATGAGGTATGCGGGCGAAGAATTAAGCGCCCGAGCTATTTTTTTCAGTATGTCGGCGGGAACTTTTTCAATATCGCCTTTTTCGTATCTGTAAATTGTTGCCGGTGAAAGGTTTACTTTTTCGGCAAGTTGTTCAGCTGACATGCTCAACTTTTTGCGCTGAAGTTTTATGCGTTCGCCTGTAGTCATGATGCGCCTCCTATGACATAAGAATACACTAATACTTGCACTTTTGCAAGTAAATAATTCAAAAAATCTTGCAAAAGTGCAATAAAATGCTTGACTTGCATTATTGCGAGTGTTATTATAATGTCAACCCGCATAAATGCGAGTTCGGAGGTGAGATTTTAGATGGCAGATAAGATGCAGATGTTAAAACAGAAAATCAGTGCCGCAAATTTGACTGTGGATGAACTCGCAGTTCAGATTGGTATGAACCCTAGCACATTTTACCGGAAGACAAAAAGTGGCGTGGACGCATTCACTGTTGGTGAGATGCACAACCTTGTGGACGCCTTAAAGCTGACTGGCAAGGAAGCAAAGGATATTTTTTTGGGCTAGTTCTCGCATTAATGCGAGAAAACATCGTGTGTCCACCTTGGACACGCCAACAAGGAGGTGAACGCTATGCTGCAAGATGAACAGCGTGAGCAGGACAGTCTGCTTGCGTGGTTTGGCGATGGCCTGTACGATAAACCGTCACCAGCTCCGAAAAAAGACGCTCCGCACAGCTGCGGACTACTTGCCCACGTCTTTCTTCACGTCGGGGAGACGCTGATCGCCATATCGCTTTATGAGTTCCTGCTGCGCTTTCTGCCGGAAATCATTCAGGCAGTTGCCGCATTGCTGTGAGGGATGGGCTGTAATCATCACCAGCTTTTCAAGCTCTTGAATGCTTTTGTCTATATCGCTGTCAGGCGTACATAAAAGCTGCGCCGATGCTATTGATGCCAACAAAGCAAAGCGGTATTCCTGCGGGTCTTCAACCCAGCGCGCATAGGTGGACAACACCAGCGAGCAGGCACTGTGCAATTCTATATGCCGCTGCTGCTCTACCGCTGTTTTGCGTGCCATGTAAGCACCGACAAAGACGCCGATGACACCGAGGGTGCCGCTGACCGCAGTAAGAAGCAATGATAACCAATCCATTTTTATACACGTCCTTTCTGCCGTGATTATAGCACAGCGGGGATACAAGCTACAAGGAGGTAAGTATGGCACGCGAAAAGCAAGGCTACCGTGATGCGCTGGAGCGCATCCGGCATGAGGCTGCGGGCGAGCTGGTGACAGTGCCCGAGGCCGCACACATCGTTTACGGCACAGACCCCTACGCCGCGCGCAAGGTCTGCCGCAACTTTGAGGGCTGGATCGGGGCCGGGCGCGACAAGCGCATCCCGGCCACCGCGCTGGCAAGACAGATCTGCTGATGACAACGGATGATCTGGCCTGGGTGCAATCCAGGCTTAGGAACTGCACCAACGCCCGCCGCCAGTTGAGAATCTGCGCCGAGTGTCTGAGCGTGGCCGAGGACACGCTGCTGGAGCGCCTGGGCTATACAAGCCTTGACACATTCCGCGCGGCGCACCCTCAAAACAAGCAACCCGTCGGACCGCCTGTTGAGCGCATCTGCAACCCTGTGCCGCCGGAGATGATGATGGAGAGCATCCTATACTACTACGGCGGCGCGCCGATCAGTACCGTGCGCAGCATGATGGGCTACACCCAGACCGTGACGCCGGAGGCAATCCGGCACAGAGTATGCAACTGGAAGAAGAAACACCCGGCGCTTGCCGCCGGTATGCCGCGCAAGCGGCCAAAACCGAAAAAGGAGACCAAACCCATGAAAATGACCTATGATGAAGCAGGGCTTCCCGCCTATGCCTACGCCAAAAGCCCCTACACCGGTGCCGTGGTTCGTATCGTGCGCGGGGAGCGTGCCCTGTTTGGCATGAACAGCCAGACATGTATAGACGAACTGAACACCGCTGCTGGTGTTAGCCGTGCCCAAGCCGCCGCTATGTACAATGGCGCGATGTGCGGTTGGGGCACACCCTACTCAGATCCTAGCAATTATAATGAGGCCGGTGTCTACATCGGCCCGGAAATGGAGGATAAACATGGAGAAGAATGAGACCCCCAAAAACCTCGCCCTGCTGACAGCCGACGAGGTCACGCTCAGCATCCTGGAGGTGGACGCCGAGGGCGTGCGCATCAAGCTGTGGCCGGATGTCAACGCCGTGCGCGCCCATCTGGAGGAGTGCTGTGAGCGTATGCCCGGCGGGCTGGCGGGCTACAGTGTACGGCACTACGTTTGTGGGCGGTATCTGTACTGTGCCGTGGCCCTGGCCGACATCACAAAGGACGCCCCCTGCCCCAGCACCTACCGCGTGAGCAGCGACGCGCCCACCAACGAGGCAGACGGCAGCTTTTTGGCCGCTGCTGCCGCCTGGAGCATCGGCGCGGGGGTGCTGAATCTGCCGCCGCTGCGCATCCCGGCAAGCAAGGTCCACATCGTCCCCCAGGGCAAGCCCGGCACCAACATCATTGAGCGCTACGTCCTGGACGACGCCCTCACCCTGGACGACATCACCTACAACGGTGACGGCAGCGTGGCATCGCTGCGAGTGCGCAAGCGTGACGGGAGCGTGATCACATGGCAAGCCAGCTGATCGCCCATGTGGCCGCCTGGTACATCCCAACGGGCCAGCCCTTAGTCAACGACATGGACGGGCTGACGATTGACGGTGCGTATCGCCTGGAGGCCCAGCGGATGCATTCCGAGCTGGAGCGCCGCGCGCGGGGGCAGCCCCTATGCGTGGAGATCGACATCCGCCCGGTGAAGAACAAGCGCACACTGGATCAGAACCGCCTCATGTGGGCGCTGCTGAACAGGCTGGCGCTGGCGTTGAGCGGCGGCACGCCCGGCGGTGTGACTGCCGAACAGTGCTATCTTGACCTGTTGGCCGAGTTCGGCGCAGAGGTCGAGACCTGGCGCGTGCCGGTCAAGGCCCTGCCCGCCCTGCGCAACACATACCGCGTTGTGCAGATGGTGGAGCTGCTGGACGATGGCTATTGTATGGCCCGCCTCGGTCTGGGCAGCAGCAGCTTTGACCGGCAGCAGATGCACGACTTCATTGAGCGCATCTTTGACCGCCTGAGCGAGGCCGGCGTGGACGACGCCGAGACAACCGAGCAATACCGAGACTGGAGGCGTGCCGATGGATTGCGTTAAGTGCAACAGCAGCCAGGTGCGCGTCATCGACACCCGCGCCAAGGGGACCCGGCGGATATACCGCCGCCGTGTCTGCATGATGTGCGGCTGCCGCTGGACGACGGTGGAGCTGCCTGTTGGTGATGTGCACCAGGCGGTGGATGCCGTCAACGGACTGGAGGAGCGCCATGGCAAAAAGCATACTGCAAAACGATAAAGAGTGCTACCTGTGCCGCAAGCGCTACAATCTGCGCACCACGCGCGGCCTGGAGGAGCATCACATCCTATTCGGGCGCGGACGGCGCGAGTTGTCTGAGCGGTACGGCCTCAAGGTCTGGCTGTGCCACAACCATCACAATGAGCCGCCTCTGGGCGTCCATTTTGACCCCGCCGCCCGGCGGGAGTTGGAACAGGCAGCACAATTTGCTTTTGATGAGCTCCACGGCCCCGGCAGCTTTGCCGAGGTGTTCGGGGAAGAAATTTAGTTTTTAGGAGGATGCAAACGATGAATGTATGGTATAAGCCCAGGCTGCAAAGCGTCGATAACATTATTAAGACGCAAGTTTTGGGCGGAGAAGTAAGCGACAAACAGATGGATGCCGTCTATGAAGAGGCGCTGGAGGCTGTCCTCACGGCGCTGAATGGCGAGGCGGGACTGTCTGACCTGGATGCCCCTTTTTTGTGCGCGGTCTGCATTTCTGGCGCGATGTACTAATTGAGAGAATGCGCAGAGAACACCCTGACGACCTTGTGGCCGAGAAAGCCGCTTATATCTTGATGAAGCGGCATTATCAGGGCGAGGGCGTGAAAGTTGGAGGTGATGAGTAATGCCCCAGATAGTAAACAAAAAGAGCGTGCTGGAGATGGCGATGGGCGCGATTACCGAGATCACAGACTATGAGGTAGAGCGGGTCGTGGCGAACATCATGGACCCCAACACCGCGGCAACCGCCAAGCGCAAGATCACCATCACGCTGACCTTTGCACCGGATGACTACCGCCAGCAGATCGGCATGGACGCGCAGGCAAAGACCACCCTCGCGCCGATCCAGCCGGTGCGCACGTCCCTGTGCATTACCAAGGCGCGGGACGGCAGCCTGCTGCTGGCCGAGATGACGCCGCAGGTCCCCGGACAGGTAAACATGGACGGCGATGAGACACCGATGCCCGCAATGGCCCGCGTGGGCCGTGCCGGGTATTAACATACAGAAAGGACAAAGACAATGGAAAACAGCTTTTTAAAAGACGCTATTAACCGCATTGTGGAGCTGGCGACCCCCTTCACCCTGGAAACGCGCAACGGGCATCAGTTCTGCTCCGCCGATCTGCGCGAGGTCAAGCCGGAGGTTGAACTCCCGGCACGGTACTCGGTGGATACTCTGGAGGCGCTGGTCAAGCTGATCCGCACCGAGGGCGTCGCCCAGGCACCGCAGCTGTATGTGCGTGTGGACAGCGCCCGGCGGGTCGTAGTGGACAGCACCTATACGGGCCGCGACTACGCGATCTACAGCCGCCTGCCGCTGTATGAGGCCGTGAGCGATGTGCCGAGCATTTCTGTCAACCAATACATGAGCCAGGAACACGCCGTTATCGAACTGCAAAGCCTGTACGCTGTCACCGATGACCGTGACTACCTGCTGGCCCTGCTGAGCCGCATTGACGTTAATCAGGGCGTGTCCAGTGTGGACAACGGGATCAGCCAGGAGGTCAGCGTCCGCACCGGCGCGGTGCTGAAAGAGCAGCAGACGGTGCAGCCCATCGTCCACTTGCAGCCCTACCGCACTTTCCTTGAGGTCGAACAGCCTGCCAGCGATTTCCTGCTGCGCCTTGACAAAGAGGGCCGCCCGGCACTGTACGAGGCTGACGGCGGGGCGTGGAAGTTGGAGGCCAAGCGCAACATCGCCGCCTATCTGGGCGAGCAGCTGGCCGATCTGGTGGAGTGCGGCAGTGTGGTGGTGATGATCTGATGCTGAACGTAGTTGCATTGCAGGGCCGCCTGGCCCGGGACCCGGAGCTGCGGCAGACCAACACGGGCAAGCAGGTGGCGACGTTCACCCTGGCCGTTGACCGCGGGCGCAGGGACGCCAACGGCAAGAGCGTGGCGGACTGGATTCCCGTCATTGCATGGGAGCGCGCTGCCGAGTTTGCCTATAAATGGCTCACTAAGGGCCAGATGGTAGCGGTGGATGGACGGCTGCAGAGCCGCACCTACACGGCAAAGGACGGCACCAACCGCACCGTGCTGGAGGTCGTCGCCAACAACATCAACTTCTGCGGCAGCAAAGCGGACAACGCAGGGGCTCTTTCAGCTCCCGCTGAGGGGCCCAGAGTGGGCGCGCCCGCACCGGAGTACAGCCACGGGCCGGGTGACGACTTCGCCATGATCGAGGATGAGGGCGACCTCCCCTTTTAAACGTTGAAGAATTGAAAAATGACCTTGCAGGGATGCGCCGAAAAGAGCGCGGCGCACCCCTGTGTTAAGGTCAGCCATTTTTAGAAAGGCAGAACCTATGGACAATCCTGGATTTTTCGCCATTCTCCCCGCCTCGGTGCGGTATGATCGGCGGCTGAAGCCCGCCGAAAAGATTTTTTACGCAGAAATCACCTCTCTGGCCGACAAGACGGGCTGCTGCTACGCGAGCAACGCCTACTTCTGCCCGCTGTACGACACAACGGAGCGCACAGTCCAGCGCTGGGTGAAGCACCTGCAGGAGCTGGGCTATGTGGCCGTTAGCTACGCCCGGGACGGCGCAGCTAATCGGCGGTACATTTCCCCGCTGGTCGGCAGCGTGCCGGATGTCTGCGCCGAAAACCACCCCGACAAAAATGTCGGTGAGCGACACCCAGTGTCGGCGGGCGACAAAAATGTCGCACCCACCCCGACAAAAATGTCGCCTACCCCCCGACAAAAATGTCACCCAGAACAATACAAGAATAACAATACAAGAGAGAACAATACGCGGGCGGGCGCGCGAGAGAGCGTCCGGGATGTTCTCCGGGAATCCTTCCCGTGGAATGAACGGCTGACGGAGGCCCTGCTCGCATTTGAGGAGTCCCGGGCCGCGGGCAAGCATCCGCTGACCGTCAACGCCGCGTCGCTGGCCTGCAACAAGCTCAACCAGCTGGCCGACGAGGCGGGCGTGCGTGACCGCTACGGCTACATGGCCGCAGTGCTCGAGCAGAGCATCCTGCGCGGATGGGAGGGGCTGTTCGCCCTGAAGGACGATTTTGTGGATACCGTCCCCACCCAGCGCCCCGCCAGCACGGAGGATCGCCCGCGGGAGATCGGGCCGGACACCGACATACTTGATTTTTTGTGAGGCTTTTGAATGGAACGTGCAACTATAAGCCGACAGCAGCAGACGCAGCGGGCGTTCCTGGGCGCGGCGCTCATGGACCCGGCCCGCGCACGGGAGTACATCATCAAGCTGGTGCCCGGGATGTTCGACGAGGGCGTGAGCCGCGCGGTGTTCAGCGCGGTGCAGCAGCTCACCATGGCCGGGGAGCCGGTGGACGTCATCACGGTCATCAACCGGGCATCGGCGGGCCGCCCGGCGGATGAGATCAGGCCTGGCGTTGTGGCAATGGCCGAGACCTGCCCCAGCGTCTCCAACATCGGCAGCTATGCGGCGCAAATACTGGAGGACTACCGCTACTCGCTTTTGCAGGGCGACCTGATGAAGTGCATGGCCAAGGATGCCATGGACAGCGACGGCGTCTGCCGCCAGCTGCGCCGCACGCTGGCGGTGCAGGACGCCATCCGCAGCACCCAGACCGACAGCACGGCCCGGGACTTTGACGCGGTGCTGGATTCCGCGCTGGCCCGGCTGGATGAGCCGGACACCAGCCTGAAGCTGGGTTGGCCGGAGCTTGACCGGTACGGTGTATTCCACCGCGGCCGCACCTGCGTGGTGGCCGGGCGGCCCGGCTGCGGCAAGACGGATTTCAGCATCAATCTGGCAAGCCGACTAAGCAAAAAGTACCGCGTCTACTACCTGACGCTGGAGGAGACGGCAGAGGCGCTGATGGACCGCATCCTCTCCAAGGTCAGCCGCATCGACAGCGGCAAGCTGACCAACAAGACCCTGACACCGCGTGAGCGGGAGATCATCGACAACACGGCGGGCATCCTGCGCCGCCACCACAACATGATGCTGGATGCCGACAGCAACCTGACGATTGACGGGTTGGAGGCCAAGATCATGCAGTACAAGCCGGACATCGCGTTCATCGACCACATCGGTCTGCTAAGTCCCACCGACCCGCGCCAGACCGAGTACCAGCGCATTTCTGAAATTACCCGGCGGCTGAAGGTGGCCGCCATGAAGATGGGCATCGTGGTTGTGGAGCTGTGCCAGATCAACCGCGCCGGCGTGAAGGGCAACGAGGGCCGCTTCTGCAATCTGGAGGACCTGCGCGGCTCCGGCACGATTGAGCAGGACGCCAACAGCGCGATCTTTGTGGAGAACAGGCGCACCGAGGACAGCAAGGAGCTGCGCGGCGAGGACGCCTATCAGGATACCGCCGTGATGTATGCCAAGAACCGCGAGGGGCCGACGGGCGTTGTGTCCATGCGATGGCAGCCCCAATACCATCAATGGCAGCCGACCCCGAAAGAGGAATACGAAGAAATCGACCAGATGAACTGGCCGCAATAACACCCGCCGCCCCGGCGGGACAGGAGGATTACTATGATCAGCATTGCAATTATCAACTTGAAGGGCGGCGTCGGGAAATCCGTCACCGCCTGCAACCTGGCCGCCGAGCTGGCCGCCAAGAGCAAGAGCGTTCTGGTGGTTGATCTGGACAAACAGGGCAACACGAGCAAGTTCTTCGGCGTGTTGGACTACGACAGCCCCAGCGTGGCCGAGGTGATGCTGGGCGAGGACGACATCATGGCGGCCATTGTGAAGGGCGTCGATGTTTGGGGCGTACATCTGCTGCCCTGCGACATGCGAATGCTAAAGGCCAACCGCACGATACTGATGGACAACGGCCCGCGGCAGTTCCATCTGAGGGACGCGCTGAAATGTGTGGCCGGGGACTACGACTACTGCATCATGGACTGCCCGCCGGACTTGGACATGGGCAGTATCAACGCCCTGTGCGCGGCTGACTGGGTCATCATCCCGGTGGACTGTGACAAGTGGGCCTGCGACGGAATGCAGGAGATAGTAGAGCAGATCGAGCAGGTGCAGGCCTACTACAACCCGCGCCTGAAGATCATGGGTGCGCTGATGACGAAGTACCGCCGCACCCGGTACGCGGAGGACATCATCGTTCAACTGTGCGTGTCGGGAATCAGCGTGCTGGAGACTGTCATACGCTACACCGTCAAGGTCAGCGAGGCCGCGCATGCAGGCATGCCGCTGTTGGAATACTGCCCGGACTGCACGGCAGCGGTGGATTACAGGGAGCTGACGGAAGAAGTTGAGCGGATCGTGTCCAATGTGGACACAAAGGAGGGCTAAGCGATGAGCAAGGGATTTTCTATCAACGACATTCTCGGCAACACAAAAGCTAACGCCCCGGCGGGTCAGAAAATGCAGGTCGTCATGCTGCCGGCAGCCGATATTGAACCGAACCCGGAAAACAGCATCTACGAGATCGGCGATGTCTCCATGCTGAAAGCCGACATTGCCGAGCGAGGATTGCGCAGCCCGCTGGAGGTCCTGCCCGCCCAGAACGGCAAATATATGCTGCTGGCCGGGCACCGCCGCTGGACGGCCTGCCGGGCACTGACTGCCGAGGGCGTGGCCGGGTTTGAGGTCCTGCCCTGTGTTATCCGCCAGAGCCAGGGCGAGGATGACGACCTCATCGCGCTGATCACCTCCAACGCCACGGCGCGCGAGCTGACCGATGGTGAGCGGCTGCGCCAGTACCGGGCACTCAAGCAGGCGCTGGAACGCAAAAAGGCAGCGGGCGCGCTCGATGGCCGCATCCGTGATGAGATGAGCCGCATCACCGGCGATGGCACCGGCACACTGGGGAGGCTGAATGCCATCGCCAACAACTGCGTGCCGGAGGTTCTGGCGATGGTGGAGCGCGGCGAGATCACCATGACGCGGGCCTATGAGTGCAGCAAGCTGTACAAGGTGCAGCAGGTCGAATACGCCAAAATCAAGTACGCCAGTATGCCGCCCATCACCGATATGGCCCGGCGGGCGGCCATCAAGTATCTGGTCGAGTGCGGCCTGGCCGACCAGCTGAAGAAGCTCGACTACGTTCGTAAGAGCGAATGGAACTACGCTGACCGCGGGCTGGATGCCCGAAAGATGGAGCCAGTGACGCTGGATCTGACTGAGTGTGAGACGGATGCGCTGTTAAACATTGAGCCTGCTAGCAATTACCACATACGCGTGAGGATGCTGGATCCGGCGGATACAAACGAGGTTATTGCCGAAAGCTTACTCACTACACGAGATTTGTTCGATGCCGCTAAGCGTCTGTACATCAACAAGGACGATCTGGCGGCGTACAAGGCCGAGGTGAAGGGCATGCGTAATCAGGAGCGTGCCCGGCAGGAGGAGGCCGGAAAGTGGCAGGCACTGGCCCGGCAGGAGTTGGAGGCGTTCGACAACTGGCCGCTTGTGACGCGGCTGAAGGACCTGGGCCTGACGATCCGTGAGCGGAAGATGGCAGACGGCGGGCGGCTTATCATTGCCGTGGATGATCTGGCGCGCTTTTCCGGCCATGCGGACGGCTTTCAATACCGCGAGTGCTTCGCGGTGCGCCTCGGGCCGAACGGCGAGCGCGCAGGCCTGGACGGAGACGTCAATGCGCTGGAATGGTACAAGCGCTGGTACAGCACCGGCGCGGGTATTGAGGGCTACATTGCCGAGGACATCGAGAGGAGTGAGAAGAAGTGAAGTGCATGTACAACCAGAGCAAGCGCGGCCTGCCGTCCGATGTGCGGACGCTGGCGCTGCGGGTTGCCAAGGAGATGCTGGCGCTTGCCTGCCAGATCGTGCAGGCCGCCACCGGGGATAAAACGATTGTGGGGAGGAACTGAGTTTTACTGATTGGTTTTGTATGTCATGAAAGAATCAAGGGCTGTGAACGTGAAAATCGTAATTAGGTCGATTGAATGTAGAATATCCGGCGATTCACATATTTGATGAATGTGTACAGGCATCGAAAATTCATTTTCAAGGTCATCATTTAGTGGCGGAAAGTAATGCGTGTGGGCACCGTATTTTTTGAAATGCAACTTTGTCCCGTCATAGATTCCGCCAATTTCGTCACCAGAAAAAACATCTGCCCCAGTTGTATAGTAGGGGGATACATGAACATAACAATGTGTCCCATGTTCTGTTCGCAGCAGGAACATATCCTGCGAGGTCAGAAATAGGTTGTTGGCCTTTAGCTGTTCCTCAGTTGATCGGGGTCTGCCAAATGCGTTACTTTCCATGTGTACAAGCCTTAATGAACACGGCCCTGTGTTAAGCATAGGCGTAGATAAAGAATCACTGTGTTCTATAAACTTATCACGGTAATCACAAACACTGGCGTCAATTTTGTCTAAAAGCCCAATATAGCTTTTATAAACATATTCGAGCTTTGTGTAGTTCATATTGATTGAATCATTGTCAATAAACGCTTGATATTTATCATCAATTATTTCGCGCGGATTTTCCATTTTAAACACAACCTCAAGGAGAATTTTATGTACGAGAATTTGTGTGACGAATTACTATCTATTATACCAAATATATCGTGGGATGTGGAAGGGATTGAGGCAATAAAACGAGCTGTTAAAATTTTGTCTTCACTGCAAGAGGAGGAAGCCCATGACCGACGATGAGAAGAAGCGCTGGCTGTGGCGGTACCGGGGGAGCCTGGAAAAAGAAAAGGCGCTGCGTGCTGATCTGCAGGAGCAGGAATCCCGAGCCGTCAAGACGACCGCAGCGTTGACCGGGATGCCGGGCGGAGGCGGTGACGGCCAGACACTGGCCCGGGCAGTCGAGAGCATTGTGGAAGCCCAGCAGAAGCTGCAGGCGCAGATCAATGTCTGCGGGGCCGTGCGGCGTGAGGTCGTGGCGGCAATCGACCAGGTGCAGGACGAGCGGGATCATACGATTTTGTACCGGAGGTATGTGCTGGGGCAGCGGTTTGAGGAGATTGCCGTAGAAATGAACCTGGAGTATCGCTGGGTAAGGCGGCTGCATAAGAAAACTGTCGCTTCCTTGTCGATATTTCCGTGAAAGTGGCATATACTATAAGTACAGACAATGCTGTACTGTATACACCTGTAAGTTGATACTCTGTATTAAGCGTACTGTAAGTACGCCGACCAGGTGGAAGAGGCAACCATCCGTGGTTGCCTCTTTTTTTGACCCTCGAAAGCCCCCTGTAAAAGTGGTATAATGATACTGTCAAAAGCCGTAAGGAACGTAAAACTCCTTGCGGCTTTTGTGTTGCGCATAGTATTTCCTTCTCAAAACAGCGGCACGGGTGCTGCACTGCTGCATCAGTGCGGGCCGCGAGAAGCACCCACTGCCCGGTGAGAACCCGGGCTATTTTTATGCCGCCACCCATCTGCATGAGGGTGGGCGCGGCACTGACCCATCCCAGCTGTGCCGGAGAGAATCACACATCCTTTATTCTTGTCTCTGTCTGCGCGTTGCCGGGGTGGGTTTTATTGTAACAACCGGGAGGGGGTACACATGAAAAACAACCCACCCAAAAACAACCCCCGCTATGCCAACGGCAGTCTGCGGCGCAAGCACCGGGCAAGGCTGCGGGCTATGGGGTGCGAGTGCGGTATCTGCCATGGGCGGTTCGGGCCGATCCACTACGACGAACCCAGCGACGCGGCACATCCGTTGAGCTTTGTGGTAGATGAGATACGCCCTGTTTCCAAGTGGCGGCAATTTGGATATAGTTCGGCACGTGCGGCGGCAGAGGATTGGGACAATCTGCAAGCTGCGCATTACTTTTGCAATGCGCAAAAACGAGACAAAACAGCGAGTTTTTCGCTTGATTTCGGTGCAAAAATGACGAAAATTCCCAAGGTTACGGACGGCAGCTGGTAGGTGGGGAGGGTCCCCCTCCCCCGCCCACGGCGACCCTGCTGCTGTCCAGCGCCGATTTACACACGGGGGAGTTATGAAGCTGAGAAATGTGAAGGGCGGAAGGCTTGAGGAGCTGAAAAACCTGAAGCTGGTGCTGGCGGCGGCAATCGACGGGTACAGTGACCCCAAGGCGCTGCCGCAGCTGGCAAAGCAGTACCGGGAGACGGTACGGGAGATCGAGGAGATAGAGGGAGCGGCGAACAGTGAGGACGAGATCTGTGAAATCCTTGGAGAGCGCGCCGCTGATGGGAAGTCAGGAGCCGTCCGAAAGAGTCGCACCTGACTATACCGCCAGCGACGGGCTGGATGCGGCCAAGCTGGTGCGCATCGGCGGGACGGTGCTGGACCCATGGCAGAGCGATATTTTGGACGACTGGCTGGGGGGGGCCCCCCCCCGCCCCCCTGCCATGCCGTAGAGCTTGGTAAAGGCCTTGAAAATGATGAGGTTCTGATCCTCGTGCAGCAGGGGTTTTGCCGTCCAGCGGTCGCCATCCGGCAGGAAATCCAGAAAGCACTCATCCACCACCAGCACGGCCCCGCAGTCCGCACAGCGGCGCACCAGGCGCTGCACCAGCTCCGGCGGGGTAATTTGCCCGGTGGGGTTGTTGGGCTGGCACAAAAACACCAGGTCAATGCTCTGGTTCACTGCCTGCACAAAAGCTTCGGTTACGGCAAAATTATCGGCCTCATGCAGGGTTTTCCGCTTTACTTCGCAGCCAACGCTTTCCAGTGCGGCGGCATACTCGGCAAAAGTGTGGGCGGGCAGCAGGGCGCGGCGGCATTGCCAAGTGTTTTAAGGTATGAACGGCAGGGTGCCTATGTGCTGATGTTGGTCTTTGGGCTTGTGCCGGATGCATGGGTGGACAAATTTGGTACAAAACTGGCAGAAATCATTCACGCAAACGGCGACCGCCTTGACACAGGATTTTTGCCCACGCCCTATTTGCTGGATGCGCTCTGCATCGGCGGGCAGCGCGAACTCGCCTATACGCTTTTGTACCAGACAGAGTCTCCGTCGTGGCTGGCACAGGTAAAGCGCGGTGCCACTACAATTTGGGAAAGCTGGGAGATGTATCAGCCCGATGGAACGCCTAAAAAAGAGAGCTTCAATCATTATACCTACGGCACGGTAGACGATTGGATTTTCCGCACCATCGGCGGCATAGACCAAGAGGATACAGGCTATCGGCGGCTTATGATTCATCCTCAGCCGGACAAAAGCTTGACGTGGGCCAAGCGTAGCTTTGAAACGGAGAATGGAACCGTATATGCGTCTTGGAA